>JAESFU010000421.1_pt1 | contig 24916 bp, 19 predicted proteins | sample 9269461 | NCBI WGS metagenome assembly JAESFU01 (sample SAMN14502556, study PRJNA617107) | algae metagenome | isolation source: Stenomitos rutilans HA7619-LM2 and co-occurring heterotrophs from cave walls | place: USA: Waikapalae cave, Hawaii | collected 2009-07-28
CTTCCGGCCGGCGTTGGCGTGAGCTTGGTTGCCAGTTCCTGATACAGGTGCAGAGCGCACTCCTCGAATACGCCCTGCTCAAACTCTTCGCGAAACTGTGCGAAGTAGTCCTTCGAGACCTTCACGCCCTCCGCTTCAGCCGTTGATGGCGGCGGCCCTGCATGCGCAGTACCTGCGAACCCTACAGCAGCGCACGACAGAAGAACACACAACGTGCCCGAAGCACGCTCGACCAGATCGCCTCGATTCACGACTCAACCCCTCCCGCAATTCATACCGAAGAATCAGTGAAGCAAGCCTTTTACTTCTTCTCAACCGGCTTCGCATCCTTCGCAGGCTCAACCGCCTTCTTCTCGCTTGACTTGGCCTGATCATCCTTCAGTGAGCCAAAGTACTGCTTCACCGCTTCCTTGAACTGGTTGGGCACCTGCTTCGACTCGATCGCTTCTGCAGCTGCCTGGTCCGCTGCTTCCACTGCATCCTCAAACGCTGCACGCGACTCGCCGCGGATCTGTTCGCCCCACACCAGCCTGCTGCCGATGATCGGGCCCTGGCCCGTCGTCACGTTGGCCTTTTCCTTCTTCACCTGGTATGCAGTCGGTGCTTCCTCGGGGCCTGAACCCATGCCCTTGCCTGCACCGCCGCTGCCACGGCCACGGCTCGTCGAATCGCCCTGCGTCCACTTGCCTTGGCCGCCCGCCATCGACATCCCGTCGCCCTCGCCGGGGTTCATGCACTGCCCAAGCGACTCCATCTGCGACTTGATCTCGCCCATCGCGGCCTCTGCAGCCTTCATCTCTGAATCCATCTGCTCCGCAGCAGAAAGCTCGCTCATCATGCCCTGCATGCCCTCAGAGCCCTTCTGCCCCATCTGGCCGGGCTTGTCCGACTCACCAGGCTTGCTCCCGTTCTCGCACATGCTCTTGCACGCCTCGCCCATCTTCTGCATCTGCTGCGCGGCCTTCATCTGCGCCATCGCCTGCTTCATCAACTGCTCGCGCTGCTCGGGCGAGAGCTGCTTGAGCTGCTCCATCGCCTTCTGAAGCTCCTTGGGGTCCGCAGCCGCGGCCTTCTTCATCAGCTCCTGCGCCTGCTCCTTGCTCATCCCCTGCTCCTGCATCTTCTGCAGAAGCTCCTTCTTCTCTTCCGCGATCTTGTCCAGCTGCTTGGAGAGATCCTCCATCTGCTTCTGGGCCTTCTTTGCATCCTCTTCTGACATTTGCCCGTCGGCCATCTTGGCCGCCATCTCCTCAAGCTCCTTCTTGGCCTGCTCAAAGTTGCCACGCGCAAGCTGGCGCTGGAACTCGTGCAGCGGGCCCTCGGTCGTCTGCTTGAGCTGCTTGAGCTGGTCCTTCAGCGCCTCAAGCTGCTGAGCCTTCTCTGAATCCGTTGACTTCTGGAGCTTGTCCGCCACGTCCGAAAGGCGCTTCACCGCTGCACGGCGCACCTCGTCGGGGTTCTTCAGTTCCATGCCCTTGAGCGCTGCCTCCGCAGCTTCGTCTGCCTTCTCGTCCTTGAACTCGACCTTGGCCTTCTCAAGAAGCGCTTCGAGCTTCTTGTTCTTCTCTTCAATGTCCGCCTTGGCGGTCACGAGTTCCTGCTTTGCCTTCTCCGCGACTTCCTTCTTCTCAAGGATCTTCAGAACATCCCAGTGCGGCACGACAAACCACGCAACCACGAACGCGCCCAGCACGCCCAAGGCAAGCTGCCACCTGCCGGGAACTTCCAGCGGCACTGCATCGCGAACCTGCACCTTGCGCGCACGCTCGCGTGCAGTTTCGACCACAACCCGACACCAGGGGTCGTCAGACTTCTGCACGCACATCGCCGTGCTCAGCGATTCACGCAGACCTGCACGGTCATCAAGCTCGCGAGCAACGCCCATCTGGTCCTTGCGCTGGGCGATCGCCATGACGATCGAACCAGCAAGCACCGCGCCGCCCGTCGCACTGAAGATGATCTGCCACGGCCATGTCAGGCCAAAGAGCCGCTGGACAAAGAGCGCAACAAAGAGGGCTGCTGCAGTAAAGATCGAAAGGACCACCAGCCAACGGAAGAAGTTGATCAGCATCAGCCGCCAACCCGCCGCCCGCACCACCTTGGCAATCTCTTCCATGGCCTGAATCCTCTTCTATACCGCCCCGCGATGCCCCAGCCCACCAGCCCCTAGTGCCTAGTGCCTAGTGCCTAGTGCCTAGTGCCTAGTGCCTAGTGCCCTTCACTCTACCACACCCCGCCTGCACCCCACCCATACTTGTTACCATCGACCACCCAAACAGTTTCATTCCAGGGCACCGCGAGATTCGATATCAGGCGGCACGCCACCTGGCATACCAGATGCCAAACACCGCCTCATCCGCCCCGATTTCGCTCCCAAGAAGCCGCTTTTGGCTCCTGGAAGCACCGTGGATCTCCCGAACCCGCGTCCAGGCACTCTTTGATACTGACCCGTGGCGTGGCTGGTTCGGTCGATACATCTCGCTGGCTGCAGCCTATCTCTGGTGCTTTTTCGTCACCTGGCCGGTCTCGATCGTCGAATTCGCGGGTGTTCCCCTCCTGGTCTGCACGCTCCTAAGGATGCACCGCAACTGGCGGTACATCCCCTCGATCATCCTCCAGCCGCTCCCCATCGGCGCTGCAGTCTTCGGGTTGGTCCAGCTCGCCAGCGGCCTGTGGACCCTCGACTACCGCCAGTGGGTCGAGCAGGCAGGTGCCATGCGGTGGGTCTGGTCACTCTTTGTCCTCTGGCCGCTCATCCAGCATCGGCGCGGGTTCATCATCGCGATCTGCCTGGGTGCACTGGTCGGCAACCTCTCGCAGCTCTCGCAGTACCTCCATGTCAATCTCGGCTGGTCAATTCCGACCTGGTCGCGTGCACCCGACCGCTACAGCGGGTGGTGGCCGCCGGTCGTGTGCGGCACGGTGCTCACCGCGATCCTGGGGCTCCATCTCCCTTCGGCATTCCTCGCAGGCCCCGTACGTGCGCGTGTCTTTGCCATCGCAGGCTCACTCATCACCCTCGCCTGCATCTTCGCCAGCGGCACGCGCGGTGCATGGCTCGCCTCCGTCGGGCTGATCCTGATCACCGCACTTGCAGTTCTTGTTGCACGCATCCTCCGTGCACGCGTGACATTCACCTCGCCCCTGTTCACACGCAAGACGCTTGTCATCTCCGCCATCTCGCTTGCAGTGCTTCTCGCAGGGTTTGCAGCTGCATGGTCAAGGCTCGGCGGCTCCATCTCACGCAGATATGAACTCGCGCGCCAGGAAATCAACGCTGCAGTCACCACCGGCGAATACCGGACCGACACCGGCGCGAGGATCGGCATGGCGCTCTGGGCGATCGACCACTTCAAATCACACCCGATCCGCGGGATCGGTGCAGGGTCGTATCGAACGGCGACACAATCACTTCTGACCTCGCGCGGCGTCGATGTTTCGCAGCAGGCAGTGCACGACCATGCACACAATGCGATCCTCCAGATCGCTGCGACAACCGGCCTCCTGGGGCTCATCCCTGCCATCGCAGTAATCGTTCTTGGCTTTCGAAACGCGTTCACGCTCGCCTCTGGTCGCGTGCAGACCTTTGGTGCCTATGAATGGGGCCCATTCTGTGCACTCGCGGGGCTTCTCCTGGTCAGCGCCTTTGATCCCGTTCACATCAATGCACAAACCAGTGCAATCCTGGCCCTGATCCTCTCCCTCTGTCCCACGTTCATCCCGCCATGGGGTGCATCACAGCCTTCGCGTTCATGAGCACCGTCCTGATCTTTGCCGAGTACCTCAGATCAATGGCGTGGTCCACCACTGCGTGGATCCCCGCGATCGCGCACGCACTCATGCGACAGGGCCACACCGTCCACGTCTGCACCGACGGTCTCGAGGACGCTTCGGCTTTTCAACAGCAATCAGGCACGATCCACGTTCACGTCCGTCGCCCCAATCGCAAGCTCCGTGCATCAGACCCACTTGGCTTTGCCAGGTGGTGCAAGTCGCAGCTCGCAACACACCCCGGTGCACGATCGATCTCGTTTACCCGCTATTTCCCCGGCGACCTGTGGATCCCGCTCGGTAAACCGATCGTCAGCACGGTCTTGCATGCAGTCCGTGCGCATCGCCCCGCCACTGCAGCGATGGAGATCATCCACCGCCCCTGGGCCCCCAAGGCACTGATCGCAGAACACTTCGCCCAGTCGCATGCAGATCGAACGCAGGCCCGCATCGGGGTCTTTGAACTTCCGTCGCAATCTATGCAACCCCTCCAGCGACCGGGCGAGCCGCCCGAACCTGCATGGACCACGCCGCTCTTCATGGGATACGCAAGCACGCTCATCCCGCCATCGCCAGATGCATCGCAGAACGATCGCACGCGTTTGCGTCGCCTTCTTGGCATCAGCGATTCATCACTGGTCGTGGCGCTCAGTGCAGTGCACCACGATCGCCCGGGCATCGCCGAGTTCTTCGATGGTGCAGCAGCGACGATCGCAAGCCACGTCCCGCCATCACCTGATCTCCACATACTTATCGCAGGGCGCAAGACCCACACGCTCCACAAGCTGATCGAAGCTGCAGGGATCTCCTCACGAACGCACATCCTCGGCGGCACTGCACGCATCGATGCAGTCCTCGCTGCAAGCGATCTTGCAGTCGCGACAGGCACACGGATCGATACGACCTCCACCGGGCGGTTCATAGCAGATGCACTTGTGATGGGTGTTCCGGTCCTTGCAACCCCCACTGCACCCGGTTCACAGCTCGTGCGCCCAACCCCAGAGCAATCAACTGCAGCAGGATTGATCGTCGATTTCCCATCTTCGGATGCGTGGCGGCGCGCACTCCGCACTGCAGGCAGCCCGCCGTGGCGTGCAGTCGCCTCTGCCCATGCAAAGACACTCGCGCCGGCGCTCTCGATCGACACCTTCACCAAGCGGTTGGCAGAGGCACTAGGACTCGACAAGCCTGCTTCCCCTGCCGCGTCGTGAACGTGATACGCTCTTGCCCGATGGCCCCTGATCCAAACTCAGATCCAGACTCAACGCCAAGTGGTTCGCAGCCCCTGACTGCACAGGAAGTCCGCCGCATCGCCTCGCTGGCACGCATCGCGGTGACCGACGAGGAAGTCGCGCGGCTCCAGCACGATCTCTCTGCAGTCCTGGGATATATGGACCGGCTTTCAAAGCTCGACCTCACCGACGTCGAACCGCTGACGAGCATCGCAGAGCAGGACGCGCCGCTCGGAGATGACATTCCCGGCCCCACACTCGACAACCAGACACTCATCAATCTCGCGCCGCAGTCGTACGACAGGTACGTCCGCATCCCCAAGGTGCTCGACGATTCTGGCGCATCCTGAACATCCATCTCACGCGACTTGCCACCAATTCCGGAGGATCTGCCATGAACGCACGCGAACATTCACCTCTTCAAACTGCAGCGACCTCCGCTGTACTCTCCGCCGCACTTGCTGCAGGCACCCTCACCGGTTGCCAGCAGAACAAGCAGAACGATGAGCCCGCGCCGCACGTCCACAACGAGCCCGTCACAGGAGCAAATGACCAGCCCCCTACGCCGGGCACGACCAGTCGCAGCGAGAACCGCACGACGCCGGTCAACCTGAACGACCCCCGCATGCTCGCTGCATCCGAGGAAGCGCGGAGCAAGTGGCCCGAGTTCGTTGATGCAGTCAACGCCCAGAATCGCAAGCAAAAATGCCTCATCAAGAGCGGCTTTGCACTCCCAAACAACAACGTGGAGTACCTCTGGATCACCGTCACCGGCATCGAAGGGAGCAAGGTCACGGGCACGCTCAACTCGCGTCCGTATCACGTGGCAGACCTCCAGCAGGACCAGGTCGTGACCGTCGATTCATCGTCGGTCGCGGACTGGCTCGTCGCAGAAGGCAAGGACATCAAGGCGGGCGGGTTCCAGATGGAAGTCCTCAAGCAGATCCGCACTGAAGAAAAGACCTCGCGATGACCCTGACTGCATCCGCCATCGCCAGGAACGTGCGCGAAAAGACGACCTCCGCGGCCGAGGTCGTCAAGGCCTCGCTCGACGCGATCGCGCGGACCGAGCCGAAAGTCCGCGCGTATCTCGAAGTCTTCGCCGACCGCGCGATGCAGGACGCACGAGCAATCGACGACCGCATTGCCAAAGGCGACGGCAGCTCGCTCCCACTTGCAGGCGTCCCGATCGCGCTCAAGGACAACATCTGCCTTGCGTGGGGCAAAACAACCTGCGGCTCAAGGATGCTTGAGAACTACGCGTCGCCCTTCAGCGCGACCGCTGCACGCAAGCTCACGAATGCAGGTGCAGTCATCGTCGGCAAGACCAACCTCGACGAATTCGGCATGGGTTCGACCACGGAGAACTCCGCCTTCGGGCCGACGTTCAATCCGTGGGACGTAAGCAGGATTCCGGGCGGAAGTTCCGGCGGTTCTGCTGCAGCAGTCGCGACAGGCACCGTGACGATCGCACTTGGATCTGACACCGGCGGTTCGATCCGCCAGCCTGCCTCGCACTGCGGTGTCGTGGGAATCAAGCCCACGTACGGTCGCGTCTCGCGCTACGGGCTCGTCGCGTATGCATCAAGCCTCGATCAGATCGGCGTGCTTGCGTCAAGTGTCGATGATGCAGCACTCGCTCTCTCCTTGATCGCGGGCGCGGATGAATCGGATTCGACCTCCGCGCGGCGTCCTGATGAAAACTTCAGCAAGGACCTGACCACCCCGATCCCGCACACGGTGATCGGTGTCCCGCGCCAAGCACGTTCGAGCGCCAACGACCCGCTTGTCGCCGCTGCACTTGAAGCCACAATCAATCACTTTGCCTCGCGCGGTGCTGCGATCGTCGATGTTGATCTCCCGATGACCGATCACGGCATCGCTGCGTACTACATCGTCGCCCCTGCAGAGGCATCATCCAACCTCGCACGCTTCGACGGCATCCGCTACGGCCGCAGGGCAGAACTTCCGCAGAACGGATCGCTCGCGGACCTTTACACGCTCTCGCGTGCACAGGGCCTGGGCCCCGAGGTCAAGCGCCGCATCATGCTCGGCACGCACGTCCTGAGTTCGGGCTACTACGACGCCTACTACACCACTGCGCTCAAAGTCCGGAGGCGCATCAAGGCAGACTACGACGCTGCGTTCAGCCTCGCAGGGTGTCACGCCATCCTCATGCCTGCAGCGCCAACTCCCCCCTTCAAGCTTGGCGACCGTTCCGATCCGCTCGCGATGTATCTTGAGGATGTCTACACCGTCGGCGTGAATCTCGCGGGGCTCCCTGCAGTCACCGTGCCGGCCGCGAGCAGTGCATCGAGCTCGCTCCCGATCGGCATGCAGTTCATTGGCCCTGCATGGTCGGAGTCAACGCTCCTTCGCATCGCACGGACGCTCCAGCCTGCGGACGGCTTCCCGCTCGCGCGAGGCCTCTGAGTTTCAGTTCGATCGCGGAAGAAAAACACGGCATGCATCGCACCCACGATCGCGATGCACGCCGCGTAGCTTTCCATCTTGCGCGTCACCATCGCCCTTTTGGCGCGATGGAGATGGCGTTGGCTCATTCCAAGGCACGACCGCGAAGCTGGGCGGTGGTCCCCTGGAGATGCGGTGCCTGCCCGTAATAGACGCTCGGGAGGTACTCACGGATCTTGGCGTGCCACTGGCGGTAGGTTGCTGAAGGGTCGATCTCCTTCAGGGCCTTGAGCGCGTAGTACGTGAATGCACCGTTTGCACGATTGCCAAACCACGCGTCCGCGCTGGTCTGTGCATCCGTGCATCCCGAGATCAGCACTGCACGGTGTGCCTTGCTCTTTTTCTTCGTTGAACGCGACGCGACCGCGACCTGCGGGACATCGAAGTCGCGCAGGAACATCGTGGGAGGCAGGAACCGTGACCGCGTGGGACGATCCGAAGGTGAATCCGCCATCCGGAGCTTCGTGATCGTGCCTGAATGACAGCAATCTGCGAAGAACGCGAGCTTTGACCCGCGCTCTGCAAGCTCAAGGAGTTCGTACAACTCATCGTCGAGGATGAACGCATCGCTCGCGATATCAGAAGGGCACAGCACTTCGTCGCGACCATCGGGCTCATCACCATCCTGATCCGCGACAAACGAGCCGTGGCCCGAGTACTGGAGGATCGTCGTGTCGCCCTTCTTGGTATCGCTGAAGAGCTTGGTCATCGCCTCGACCATGTTGGATCGCGTTGCATCGCGATCAAGGAGTGTCGTGACTGCAAAGCCGCGTGCAGCGAGCACTGCTTTCCAGTCGTTGACATCATTCACGCACCCTGCAAGATCCGCATTGGTTCCCGGATAGTCATTGATGCCAATGCACAACGCACGCTTTGCCATGATCTCAATCTCCTTTCGCACGACCCCCGACACACAAAAGGCTCCCCCGGGGCAAGGCAAACCCTGCCATCGGCCAGCAGCCAACGGCAGACGGCAGACGGCAGACGGCAGACGGCAGACGGCAGACGGCAGAACATGATTCTGCACGTGCTCCCACCTTCTTTGATTTGCGAACCCCCAGACCAATCTGTCCCCACTTCTTACTGCATCAGCCGCAAGCGCACAACCAAAATGCGCGCATGACCGCAACATCGCGCACAAATCATGTGATGCGCGCCCTGAAAGCCCTTGCAGTCATTACGCAGTCGTGCGGCCTTTGCCTCTGAACCCCGAGTGCCTGATGCCCAGTGCCCAGTGCCTCTGCTCTTATTTGCCCAATTTGCCGCTTTGCAAATTTGCCGCTTTTCTCACTGCCCCTGCGCCATGCTGTAGCCCTTGACGCCATCAAACGTCCGCAGGACTTCGTAGGAGCAGATCGAGAACGCCTCTGCAACGCGATCAAGGAGCGCGATGCAACGCGACTGGCCAAACGTGCCCGGCGTCACGCCGTCACGCAGCTCAAATCGCACACGGTAGTAGTCGACGCACTCGGTGTAGACGCTCCCCGTCGGCCACACCTGCGTGCCGCGATTCGAAATCAACGACAGCTTGAATGGCGTATCCGCGCACACCCTCTGCATCTCTTCCGCCAGCGCCATCGGCGAGAGCGACGAATCGAGATAGATGTCGCAGCCCACGACGTGCGTCACGACGTTCTTGAACGTCCTGATCACCTGTTGACCTGCAGGCTTTGCACCGCGTGCAAGCAATGCACCGCTCTTCTCCGGCACGGGTGTCGCTGCGACGGTCTTGGGACCCTGTCCCAGGCGATCCATGATCGCGTGCGTGAAATCCTTGGTGCCGACTGATGGCGTCTTCTTGTCGCCAAAGTCGCCGGTATGGATGCCAGATTCAAGAGTCGCCAGGAGTGCATTCTCAATGAGCGCCGCTTCGCGCCCAAGCCCGATGTGCCGGAGCATCATGATGCCCGAAAGCACGAGCGAGGTCGGATTGGCGATGCCGCGACCTGCGATGTCGGGTGCAGTGCCGTGCACTGCTTCAAAGATCGAGATGTGCGTGCCGATGTTCGCCGACGGTGCAAATCCAAGCCCGCCGACAAGCCCCGCGCACAGATCGCTCACGATGTCGCCCTGCAGGTTTGGCAGAACGATCATCTGGTACTGCGTGGGCTTGATGACCAGGTTCATGCACAAGGCATCAACGATCACGTCCGCCAGTTCGATCTCGGGGAAGTCCTTACCGACTGCCTTGAACCGCTCAAGGAACAGGCCGTCGGTCATCTTCATGATGTTGGCCTTGTGGCCGCAGAAGACCTTCTTGAGCCCGAGCTTGCGTGCAGTCTGGAACGCAAAGCGATGAACCTGATCAGACCCCGGCGCGGAGATCAACCGCTTGCACTGGATCATGTCGTTCGACAGGCGATGCTCGACGCCGCCGTAGGTGTCCTCGATGTTCTCGCGGACGATTGACATGTCGATGTTGATCCCTGCACGCGAGTAGACCGTCTCAACTCCCGGCAGCGTCTTGAACGTCCGAAAGTTGGCGTACGCGTTCCACAGCTTGCGTGCAGTGACGTTGATCGACTTGCCGCCGCCGCCCTTGGGCGTCTCCATCGGACCCTTGAAGAGGATCCCGCAATCCTCGACGGTCTTGACCGCCTCGTCGCTCATCCCGCGCGAATTGCCCTTGGCAAAGACGCTCGCGCCCATCTCGACGGGCACGAACTCTGCATGCTCCATCACCCCCGCCTTCTTGAGGAGTTCGAGCGTCGCGTCCATGATCTCGGGGCCGATACCGTCGCCCGCTGCAAGGGCGATCTTCAGGCGGGACATGCGATTCAACTCCTTCTCGCGGTTCAAGACCGCGGGACCGACCAGGGTCATCCGTGGGGCGGTTCGTGCACCCGGCGCTCGACGACACGTCACTACACGCCGGAAGGGGGAGCAAGCATAGGTCCGGGAACACTCAACCCTGAAACGCGCCGCCGTGACATGCCACCACGCCATAACGCCGCAAGGTCAGCCTTCCAGACCTCGACATCCCTTCTTCTATCGGACCAATACCGCTGGTAATGAACCCTGCACGGGGCGAATCCGAGCGAGTCTTGGTTAAGAGGCAGTCGCTCGCCCCAGTCGATCCATGATCGCCTCTGCGATCCCGCGATTGTTTGAATCGGCACCTGCAAAGGTCGGCCGAACGATCGCGATCAGCCCTTGGCCACCTGCTTTGGCATCTGCCTCTCGCAGAGCTGCATACAGCCCCGCTGCATACCCGTGCACATCCCCGGGCAGCACGATCTCGCCTTCACTGGCCAATGCACCCTGCATGGCCTGTGTAATCACAACCAGACGTGCAGACTTTGCGCGGATGTCGTCAAGCTCTTCACGCGATACCAGGACCGCCTTGGCCACCGGTGCATAGTGCTGCTCAAGCAAACCCGGGCTGCGGAGCACACCCTTCGCACCCCGCTCTTGCGGCGCCCCTGCACGCCCTACCTCACGGCCAACCTCAAGCCCCAAGATGTGCCCGATCTGTTCACCCGTGATCAGCCCGGGCCTGAGGATCCGCGCCTGGCCCTCGCTCAGGTCGACCACCGTGGATTCGATCCCACCCGTGCACGGCCCACCATCGAGGACCAGGACAAGATCAGGATCGAACGACTCGCGAACATGCTCCGCGGTGGTCGGTGAAACACGACCCGAGCGGTTGGCGCTGGGGCCGACAAGCGGCGCACCGAACGCACTGATCAATGCCAGCGTCAGCGAGTGATCCGGGCATCGCACGCCGACCGTATCGCCACGTGCAGTGACGTTGTTGGGCACCCACGGCGCACGCGGCAGAACGATCGTCAGCGGACCCGGCCAGAACGCACGTGCGAGTGCGTCTGCTTCGGGCGTCCATCCTGCAACGACCGTCCCGGCCATCGCTGCATCCGACACGTGCACGATCAGCGGATTCCCTGCAGGTCTGCCCTTGGCGCGAAACACACCCGCCACCGCGCTCTCGCTCCTCGCATCCGCGCCCAGGCCGTAGACCGTCTCGGTCGGAAACGCAACCAATCGGCCTGCATGGAGCCGACGCACACCTTCTGCGATTTCTTCAGGGCCTGACTGCATTGGAATCAGCGATCAGTGAACAGTGAACAGCCGGATAAAAACGCGGGCGTCTTGGTTCTTCCCCAGTGCCGAGTGCCCAGTCCCCAGTGCCTTCTCCCCTCCCCCTCACTTCCCCGGCGCCACGCCCAAATGCTTCCAGTACTTCCCCGGCGGCTGGATCGCCTTTTCAAACCTCGACCACATCTGGCTCTTGGGGTGGACGAACACGAGATCCCGCTCATGTCGTACCCACTCGCGCGGCACAGGATGCAGCCAGAGGCGATGCCGCGAGCGGAATCCGCCGCGGTCCATCGCGTACACCCCGTAGCCAACACGCTTGAACATGTCCCACATCAGTTCGGGGGGCGTGCCGTTGATGTCGAGCAGTTCTCCGTTGGCCTCCGCGACAAACGCAGGCCAGCGCTTCTCGATCACCTTCGGGAGCCCGCAGATGGCCTTCACCTCAAAGCCCTCGACATCAAGCTTGATGAGAAGCGGGCGAGGATCATTCAGGTCGACCACGTCGTCGCCGCGCAGGATCGGAACAACACCACCCGACTGCACCACGCCGTGGTATCGATCAGGAATCGCGCTGAACGTCGCTGCAGCGAGGTTCCCCTCGCCCGGCAGCTTGATCTCCAGCTCCGACGGTGCATCGCTCAGCCCTGCACGGTACAGCTCGACCTGAGACAACCCGTTGGTCTCGACATGGAACTTGAGTTCATCAAACACCTGCGGGAAAGGCTCGAACGACTGGACGCGGCCCTTTTTTCCAACCAGCCCCGCTGCATGCATCGTGATCAGGCCGATGTTCGCGCCGCCATCGACAAACGCATCGCCGGGCCGAAGCGCAAGGTTCAGGACCGAGAGAATCTCAAGCTCGTGATAGCCGCCAAAGTACCACCAGATGCGGTGATAAAAATCGCGAGGGTTGAGCCGGACGCGGTTGCCGAAGAAGCGGTCGTGCATCTCAACGCCCGGTGCATCGTTCCACCAGGCCATGTCCATCAGCCGTGCGCGCTCGGTCAGCCGCTCGCCAAACTTGGGGAGTTCGTTACGGACATACCACTGGAGCATCCGGTCCTGGAACCGCTGGCTGCGATCAAGCTTGCGATGCCGCCACTGCGTCCATGCAGCCATCGTGCCCGAATCGAGCTTCTGGTCCTTCTTCGAAACGTCAATCTCCACCCGGGGCAATGTCGAACGCTCAGTCGTCGTCAATGCAGAGGCTCCGCGCTGATGCAAAGCCTGATTCTATGTCAATCGCCTTGCAAACCATGCGGCGCGAGCTTGGGGGCTCACTTGACCGTGCACGCCAGCTTCACAAGTGCATCCCCGCTGAGCCTGTGGACCGTCCAGCCGTCCATCGCCACTGCACCCATCGCCTTGTAGAAGTCGAGTGCAGGGGTGTTCCAATCAAGCACGGACCACTCATACCGCCCGCACCCACGCTCCACTGCGATCTTCGCAAGATGGATAAACAACGCCTTGCCAAGCCCCACGCCCCGTGCAGCGGGCCGCACGAAAAGATCTTCCAGGTAAAGCCCGGGCTTGCCAGTCCACGTTGAGTAGTTCAGGAAGAACAGTGCAAACCCCTGCGGCACACCATCAACCTCGCCAATGAAGCACTCTGAGAGCGGCCTGCGCCCTGCAATCTCCCCGAACAGCGCACGCTCCACCTGCTCAGAAGTCGCGATCGCCGCCTGGGGCTCCTTCTCATACTCCGCAAGCTCGCCAATGAGCGAGAGAATCAGCCCGATGTCAGCGCGAGTCGCAGGACGGATGGTGATGGTGCCCATGGGCGGAGGGTAGCTGAGGGCAAATCACCAAATTGCAAACTGCTACAGGGCCAAAGAAGACCGCGGCACATCCCCTTCTTGCCTTGATGTGGCTCTTTGCCATGTGGTGCTGTGGCCCTTTGGCCTTGAGCCCCTCTCCCATTTCTAAACCCAACCGCCTCCGCATCGCCCACTTCCTCAGCAATCTTCAGATATCCTCCACTCCCTGATCTTTCATGGAGTGACACCATGCACGCACTTGCGATTTCGCTCTCGCTTCTTCTCGCTGCAGGCACGCCCCACGGCTTGCCCGTCGAGTCCCCCGCCACAGCAACGCACGCAATCCAGCCTGCTGCGCCCGCCACTTCCGCGCACGTCGGCCTCACGCCGATCCCGCTGCGCTCGATCGAGCTCACCGGCGGCTTCTGGAAGAACCGCCAAGACACCAACGCGACGCGCACGATGTGGGCCAACATCGAGCAGTGCGAGAAGACCGGCCGTCTCGCCAACTTCGATGAAGCAGCCAAGTACTTGAAGGGCGACAAGTCCGCAACCAATCGCGGGCTCCTCTTCAACGACTCAGACGTCTACAAGGTCCTCGAAGGCGCTGCATACATCCTCGCGACCCGCCCCGACGCGCCCGATGCCAAGAAGCTCCGCGAAAAGTGCGACAGCATCATCAAGAGCATCGCTGCAGCCCAGCATGCAGATGGCTACATCAACACCTACTACACCGTCAAGGCACCCGAGCAGCAGTGGAAGTCGCTCGAACACCACCACGAGATGTACTGTGCAGGCCATTTGATCGAAGGCGGCATCGCCTACGCGCAGGCCACCGGCGATCGCACGCTCCTTGACGTGGGTATCCGCTTTGCGGATCTCCTCGACAAGAAGTTCGGCCCCGGCAAGGAGCAGGGCGTCTGCGGTCACCAGGAAATCGAGCTTGCACTGATCAAGCTCTGGCGTTTCACCGGCGAAAAGCGGTACCTCGATCTTGCGAGGTACTTCATCGATGCACGCGGGCACCACGAAGCCCGCAAGTCGTTCGGCGAGCACGCACAGGACCACATCCCGATCCGCGAGCAGGACCACATCGTCGGGCACGCGGTCCGCGCGGTCTACATGTTCATGGCGGTCGCGGATCTCCTCGACATCCCTGCATCCTCAGGGCTTGATGAGGGCTTCCTTCAGGCGACCGACGACGTGTGGCACGATCTGACCTTCCGCAAGACCTACATCACCGGCGGCATCGGCTCAAGTGCACACAACGAAGGCTTCACGATCCCCTACGACCTTCCCAACGACACTGCATACGCAGAGACCTGTGCAGGGATCGGCTCGGTCCTCTGGAACGAACGCCTCGCACGCCTGAACGCGGACGCGAGATACTTCGACGTCGCCGAGCGTGCCCTCTACAACGGCGTCGTCTCGGGCGTCTCGCTCTCGGGCGATCGCTTCTTCTATGTCAACCCGCTCACCAGCCACGGCAACCACGACCGCCCCGACTGGTACGACTGCGCCTGCTGCCCGCCCAACATCCTGCGCACCATCGCCAACGTCGGCACGCAGTTCTATTCTGAACGCAAAACCGGCAGTGAAAAGAACGGCGGCGAAAAGCTCGTCACCACTGCAGTCTACACCAACCTCTACAACACCTCGATCGCTCGCTTTGATGATGCAGGCCTGATCATCCATCAGAAGACCGATTACCCGTGGAACGGCGAGATCAACATGTCGATCTCTTCGAGCAAGCCCGGTGCATCATCTTCTTCGATGCCCGTCGAGCTCTTTGCACGCGTTCCCGGTTGGTGCAAGTCCGCGACGTTTACCGTCAACGGCAAGACCATCAAGCCCGAGATCGTCAAGGGCTACGCAAAGCTTGGAAACCAGTGGAAGTCGGGCGACACGATTACGCTCAACTTCGACATGCCGATCGAGCGCATGCAGGCCAACCCAAGCGTCCCCGCCGACGTCGGCCGCGTCGCCATCCAGCGCGGGCCGGTCGTCTACTGCCTCGAATCACCCGACAACGCAGGCGACATCCTTGCAGTCTCCCTCCCGCCCGATGCGAAGCTCTCAAGCGAGTTTCGCTCCGACCTGCTCTCAGGCGTCGGCGTGATCAAGGGCGAAGCGATCGCACTCGATGCACAGCCCGAGGTCTGGCGTTCACAGCTCTACCGCCCGATCCCCACTGCAAAGAAGACGCCGATCACCGCGATTCCTTACTTCGCTTGGAACAACCGCGGCAGAACGACCATGACCGTCTGGCTCCCCGAAAGCCTCGGACTCCTGGGCGGCAAGACCGTCAGCCCGCACAACTACACCTCGTCCTTCCGCTTCCGCAACGAAACTGCAGACAACGTCGCCGACGGCAAGGCACCTTCCAACTCAAACGATCAGAATGTCCCGCGCCTGACCTTCTGGCCTCACAAGGGAACCAGCGAATGGGTCCAGGTCGAGTTCGAACGCCCGCGCTCGGTCAGCTCCGTCGATGTCTACTGGTTCGACGACACCGGCGTCGGCGAATGCAGGCTCCCTGCTTCCTGGAAGCTCCTCTACAAGGACGGCAACGACTGGAAGCCCGTCGATGCCAAGGACTACCCCATCAACAAGGACGGCTTCTGCCGCATCGAGTTCCCCCGCGTCCGTGCATCCGCGCTCAAGCTCGAGATCGGCCTCCAGCCCGGCTGGTCGACCGGCGTACTTGAGTGGAAGTTCCGCTGAACGCGTGTAAACACGCCACGCGTATAGCGCCCGACTTCATGCTCCCCCATCTTCACACAGCCCCGGCCTTGCCCGGGGCTTTTTCATGCACTCGATGCCAGCTTCGTCGTGATTCACTTGGTCCTTCTCATGCCTTCCCGTACATTGCACGATTCACGGCAAGCGAATCGAGACGCAGGCATTCAGGAGCACGACATGCACATCCGCCCCATGACTTCCATCGCCGCACTGGCCCTCGCCGCCGGATGTGCACACGCCCAGTCCTACGAATTCGACACCACCACCGGCACCGTCCTCTTCAACGGCTCCGCCACGACCAGTTTCAATGGAGCAGCGATCGTCAACGGCGGCATCGCGTCGGGCGTGCGCACATGGATGATCATGGGTGACATGAACGTCCCCGCGAGTGCCACGGTCACGATCCGCGGACAGAACCTGGCGATGATCCGCGTCGGCCGCAACATGATCGTTCCCTCAACCGCCGTCATCCGTGCAGATGCAAACGGTTCACTCGGCGGACCTGGCGGTGGCAGCGGCAATATCGGCGGAGGCGGCGGGCTCGGCGGTTCTGGCGGAGGCGGAACTTCGGTCAACGGTGACCCTGGCCTTGATGGCATTTTCGACAACGGCGGCCTCGGCGGCTTTGCACCACGCAAGGGCGGTGATGGCGGCGATGCCTCAAGCTCGTCGGGTCAGGCAGGCCAGGTCGGCCAACCCAGATCCTCTGGCGCCAGCGGCCAACCTGGTGCCGCGGGAACTGCGGGTTCGCCGGGCCTTTTCGGCTTGAACAACGCTGCATCCGCGGCGACCGGCGGTGCCTTTGGCGGCGGCAGCCTCGGTGCAAGCGGCGGCGCCAGCACCACCGGCGGCGGTCCTGGCGGACCCAGCGGCGGCGGAAACGGTGGAAACGGGCAACCGGGCGTCGTGGGCGGCGCTGCACTTCCGGCATCCACAAGCACGGCAGGACAGAACGCACTTGCATACTCGCCTGCATCGGGCCAGATCGCGCTGCTCAATGGCGGCAACGGCGGTGCAGGTGGCGGAGGTGGAGGGGGCGGAGGTGGTGGTGGTGAAGGTTCAACCGGCGGTGGAGGAGGTGGAGGCGGAGGCGGAGACAGCAGCACATTCCCACCCTGCACCGGCGGTGGTGGCGGCGGAGGCGGTGCCGGCGGCTCGGGTGGCAAGGGCGGAGCCGGCGGCACGGGCGGTGCAGGTGGAACCGGTGGCGGCGGTGGAGGCGGTGTTCACTTTGTCGTCCAAGGACGGATCCATCACCTCGCGGCAATCACTGCACGCGGTGCTGCATCAGGCGGACCAACCGCCGCGACCGCAGGCAACAACGGAAATAACCCCGGCCTCGGCGGCCCGCGCGGCACGGGCCACAACATCTCGTGCTCCTCCGGCGACGACGGCGGCGATGGTGGAACCGGCGGTGCAGGCGGAGCCGGAGGCAAGGGCGGCGACGGCGGCAATGGTGCATTCGGCGGCGGGGGCGCCGGCGGCACGCTCATGTTCTCCGCAACCGCGATCTCCGGCAATGGCAGCATCAACCTCGTCGGCGGCAATGGTGCAAGCGGCACCGGTGCCAATGGCCGCGTCCTGTACGCCGATGCGATCGCCGGTGCAGCCTCCTTCGTCCACACCGTGACGCCGTTCCTCGTCTCGCGCACGTTTGACGGTGTCCCCACCTACACCAGCCCGTACATCGCGTCGTTCAGTTCGCCCAACATCGTTGCGGCGACGAGCGGCGGCACTGAACTGGTCGATGGCCCCGCACCATTCGGCCTGCTCGCTTCACTCAGCGACCCGACCATCACAACCGCGATCAGCAACGCACCCGCGACCGCACGTGCAGCACTCATCCGGTACGACATCGGCCCCACGGGGCTGAACACGCTCTACAACCCGACCGACGCCTTCGCCAACGGCGAGAACCTCGACATGGTGGTTCTTGTCGATCTCACCGGTACAGCCGGACCGGCATCGATCAACGCCGTCTCGATCGCGACCTTCCCCTATACCCGCCGCCTCGCATTCGGCGGTGATGGCAACCTGCTCCCGATCTCGCTCCCCGCCTCGGGTGCATGGGCCATGCTCGTACACGAAGCCGGCTCGCTCACCCTTGACGTCGAAGCCTCCGGCGCGTCGGGCTCGCTCGTCCTCACCGACCCCGCCGACAACACCGCGACCATCACCTACCTCCTCGATTCCGGCTGCCCCTCCGACTTCGACGGCTCGGGCTTCGTCGACACCGACGACTACACCGCCTTCGTCCTGGCCTTCGAAAACGGCGATGAATCCGCCGACTTCGACGGCACCGGCTTTGTCGACACCGACGACTTCACTGCATTCGTCGTCGCCTTCGAAGCAGGGTGCTGAGGAGAAGGCATCGAGGCAAAAAGGCAAGAGGCACCGAGGCTTAGGCACTGGGCACTGGGCACTGGGCACTGGGCACTGGGCACTGGGCACTGGGCACTGATGAATTGACGCGTGCCCCGGCATCTTGCCGGGGCACGCTTTGTTTTCTTAACAAGCTCTTCTCTCCAATCAACCCCAGCTCGTGCTGCCCGCCGCCCGCAGTCCGCAGCCTGCTCTCCTCTTTGCCCCATTTGCATCTTTTTCTCATCCCTCTCCCTCCCCTATCCTCTCTCCCTCATGGCCGCCCACCGCCGCATCCTCAGGCTCGTCCCCCAGTACACACTGATGATCACGGTGCTGGCGCTGCTCGCGGTCTTCCTTCTCTATCCCATCTTCCTCACCGTCCGCGGTGCCTTCATCACCTCGACGCCCGAGGGCGACCACTTCACCTTCAACCACATCGCCCTGATCTTTGAAGATCCCTCTGCACGCACGGGCCTCTTCAACTCCTTCAAGATCGCTTTGGGCACGACCATCCTCGCCCTGTGCATCGCGATCCCGCTCTCAATCCTCTCTGCCCAGTTCCGTTTCCCGGGCAAGACCTTCTTCAACGCGATGGTCCTGGTCCCGTTGATCCTCCCGCCCTTCGTCGGCGCGATCGGCGTCCGCGCGATCCTGGGCAGAGAAGGCGCGCTCAACGCACTCCTGGGCACCGAGCTCGACATCCTCGGCTCCGCCAAATACTGGGGCGTTATCGCCGTTCAGGCACTCAGCCTCTACCCCATCATTTTCCTCAACACCTCTGCAGCGATCGCCAACCTCGACCCCGCGCTCGATGAAGCTGCAGAATCACTCGGCGCAAGCTGGTGGCGCAGGTTTACCCGCATCACGCTCCCGCTTATCCGCCCCGGCATCTTCGCAGGGGCCACCATCGTCTTCATCTGGAGCTTCACCGAACTGGGCACACCGCTCATGTTCGACTACACCGCGGTCGCGCCCGTCCAGATCTTCTACGGCCTCAAGGAAGTCGAGACCTCTGCAGCCCCGTACGCACTGACGGTCGTGCTTCTTGCCTGTGCAGTCACGCTCTACATTCTTGGCAAGCTCGTCTTCGGCAAGAAGGGCTACGCCATGTACGCCAAGGCGTCACGTGCCGGGGAGGAAGCCATCCTCACCGGCTGGCGCGGCCTACTGGCAACGGGTGCTTTCGCTCTGATCGGGTTCCTTGCACTCCTCCCCCACGCAGGCGTCATCCTCACGAGCATGACGACCCCCGGCCAGTGGTACGACTCGGTTCTCCCGAGCCATTTCACCGGCTCGCACTACACGCAGGCCCTGACGACCGGCGACTCCTTCGGCGCCATCGTCAACAGCCTCAAGCTCGCCACTGTCGCGATGGTCCTGGACATCGTCGTCGGCATCGTCGTGGCATACATCGTCGTCCGCACGCAGACCAAGGGCCGTGCACTCCTCGACGCACTCTGCATGCTCCCGCTCGCGGTCCCGGGCCTTGTCATGGCCTTTGGCTATGTTGCTATGAGCCTTCGCTGGCCCTTCGGCAAGGATGGCCCCCTCTCGGGCATCGCTTCGGTCTTTGGTGCAGTCCCCGCGCCCTTCCTCTTCCTCGTCATCGCCTATTCGGTCCGCCGCCTGCCCTACATCGTCCGCTCAACCATCGCAGGCCTTGAACAGACCTCGGGCGAGCTCGAAGAAGCCGCAATGATCCACGGCGCGACGCGCATCACTGCAGTCCGCAAGATCATCATCCCGCTCATCATGGCCAACCTCATCGCAGGTGGCCTCCTGGTCTTCTCGTTCTCGATGCTGGAAGTCTCTGACTCGCTCCTGCTCGCACAGCAGGCCAAGGACTACCCCATCACCAAGGCCATCTTCTCGTTCACCGAGCGGCCGGGCGACGGGCTCTACATCGCAAGTGCCCTGGGCGTCTGGGCGATGGCACTCCTCACCGTCACGCTCTTTGGTGCCTCGATCCTGCTTGGTAAAAAGCTCGGCGCGATCTTCCGCGTCTGATCAGGCTCGAGCTACCTATCGACCGCTACGCGGCCCAGAAACGAAAACACCCCGTGCCATAAAGCACAGGGTGTCACAACATGCTGTACCAGCCTGTCAGCCGGTTCAGACGGACAGAAGAGAGTACCGACGGCGCGAAACGCTCATCAGCATCGCCACTGCCAAGAAACATGCGACTGCGAAAAGTGCGGTTGCCATATCTCTGCTCTCCCGTAAAAAGGCACCCACCTATTCGGGTGCCTTCCGAGGTTGGTTCCTCACACCTTGCAATATTCCAATACGAACAAACACCGTTTATTCCAAAGTCCGGTGCAATTTTCCGACCCTTTCAACCAGATATCCAGAAAAGCCCTTCCAGCCCTACCAAGGCCATACCCCCTCCTTGCCAACCTTCCTAAAGCCAGGCCCTGTCGGTTTCCCTATTCTCTTCCTCTATGCCTTTGACCCGCGAACAGATCGCCCAGCGTGCCGCCCGCGAACTCCGCGACGGCTTCATCGTGAACCTGGGCATCGGCATGCCGACCCTCGTCGCCAACTACGTTCCCACCGGGATGGATGTCTGGCTTCAGTCCGAGAACGGCCTCCTGGGCATGGGCCCTTTCCCGGTCGAGGCTGCGGTCGATGCAGACCTCATCAACGCAGGCAAGCAGACCATCACTGCACGCCCCGGCGCGGCCTTCTTCGGCTCTGCAGACTCCTTCGCCATGATCCGCGGCGGTCACATCGACCTCTGCATCCTGGGCGCGATGCAGGTCTCGCAGGACGGCGATCTCGCCAACTGGATGGTCCCGGGCAAGATGGTCAAGGGCATGGGCGGCGCGATGGACCTCGTCGCGGGCGTCCGCAGGGTCATCGTCACGATGGAGCACACCGCCAAGGGCGGCGTCGCCAAGTTCGTCAAGCAGTGCTCGCTCCCCCTCACCGCCAAGCGCTGCGTCCACATGCTCATCTCTGAACTCGCCGTCTTTGAGTTCATCGATGCCAAGGGCAGGTTCGAACTCCGCGAACTCGCGCCGGGCGTCACGCTCGATGAAGTAAAGAAGCAGACCGAAGCAGAGTTCATCATCCCCGAGCACATCGCGACCGTCGCCGTCTGAACCCCTGCTGTCAAGCAGGGGATTCGTGACAGCGTGCCTGCCTCTGCCGCTGGCCCTCTCCGCGCACACCAACCACCAAATGAAAACACGGGCGCTTTCGCGCCCGTGCTCATGTACATCTCACCTGCTCTGCAAAATCACCGACGCCGGCGCATCGCCGCGAGCATCGCCCCTGCAAAGGGAACGACCGTTGCCGTCGAGGGAATCGGCTGCATCGAAACTGCATCCAGTGCAGGTCCCGCCGCTGCACTGCCGGTCAGTGCGCGGAACGCAAGGCGATCAACCCCCGTGCCGACCACCGTCACGTCGCGCAGCGTCCAGCCCATGTCCGGCCCGCTGTGCCCCGTCGTGTCGTGCTCAAACGTCCCGACGACCGCGCCGTTCCAAAGCACTTCCATCCGCATGATCTGCGCACCCGACCACGGGTTCCCTGCCATCGCGAACGAAACCTCGTACGCCTGCCCCACCGTCGTCACGACATCCTGGTGAATGCCGCTGGGTGAGCCGGTGCCGACAAGGTCGATCCAGTACGAACCTTCGTACGCAGAGAACTCAAGACCGGGAAGGTGCCCTGCAGGCACTGCTTCGACAAACTCGATCGCGCTCGGCCCATCGCACGTCCACGAGCCAAACGTCTGGCCGGGATTCACGGTCATGAAGCCCTGGTCCGGATCTTCAAACCCCCCGTTGACCACCTGGCCCTGCACAGCCCCTGCACACATCGCAAGCACACCCGCCACCCCGCCCAAGAACAAATTCCGGTTCATCACGAATCTCTCCTCCTGTAAATCCCGCATGTCTGCGGGATACCTCTATTCGAACACCATCGAGCACGGTTCCTCCGCCGTGACATCTCAGGCGTTCGTGCCTCTCCCGTCAGGGCCTCGGAATTCTACTGGGCGTGGCCGAAAATCGGTATGCTCAAATGCATCGTGGCAAGGCTCTCGGACCTTCCTTTGACCGATTCTGACCGGGAAACCCTCTCGGCCGAGCTCGCACGCATCGAACGGGGACCGACCGCCGCAGATTCGGGCCGCCCCGGCCTCCTCGCATCCGTCCTGATCGTCTTTGGCATCCCCGGCGTCATCGCGATCGCCGCTGCACTCATCACCAGCCTCTTCAGCACCAACACGCTCCCCCCGCTCTTCTGGACGTGGGGTGTGCTCTCTGCCATCGGCCTTGCACTCCTCCTCTTCACGCCGCGCTGGCTCGGCGCTCTGCTCACGCGCCTTGAGATCCGCATCTTCATCCCCGAAGAACGACCCGGCGGCAGTAGATCGCACGACCTCCGCTCTGCACTCGCTGCAGGGATCTTCCGCCGCGCCGAGTTCACGACAACCGCCCCCGACGATCTCCACATCATCAACGTCGAATCCATCGACGACGAGGGCCCGACAGTCCTCTTCAATGTCGCGGATGATCACTGGCTCCTCTTGCGCGGCGGAGAGTTCGACGATCTCACCGACATCGACGAGCACGAAGTCTTCTACCGCATCCCGCAGACACTCACCCTCGACTGGATCCCGCACACGGGCACGCTCCTCCGGCTTGCCTCGCACGGGCCAATCCACGAGATCCGTGCACGCAGCTACATCACCGCAGCCGACCCTGCACTCTCCGACACCAACGCCACCGACCTCTCCCGCACGATCACAGAACTGCACGTGCATCTCTGACAACTCAAGCACACCCCACTCTCGTCACTACCCCTATCACGCCCATTCACACCCTTCCTGCTGTTCACTGCTCACTGTTTACTGTTCTCTGCCCCCTCTTCCAGTACACTCGACCAATCGACGCACGCCGCGTCGATTGATTCACCAATGGGGAGCACACACTGCATGACACGCAAGACCCTTCTCTCTGCTTTCGCCGCCGCGGCCGCGTTTGCATCGTCCGCGCTCGGCGCGATCATCAACATCTCGACCCAGGGCGTCATCGTCGAGCATCCCAACAGCATCTGCACGGTCTTTGAAGCAGACACCGGCCAGACCTTCACGCTCAGCTCGCTCGGCGGGTACACCCACGGCGACCGCATCCACGTCACCGGCACCTACGACACCAACCAGTTCTCGATGTGCGAGAACACCGGCGGACCCACGATCACCGTCGGCACGATCCAGCCTGCATTCGCAGGTGTCGGCACGATCAGCTTCTCCAAGACCTCAACGATCCTGACCACGCCCGACAACCGCTCGTACCTCGTCCCTGCTGCAGGTTCGATCCGCTCTGCAGGCAACGTCTACGTCCAGGGCACCGTCACCCCCGGCTCGCGCACGCTCTCGACGATCAACGCAACCAGCGTCGGCCCGGGCTTCTCCGGCTTTGGCCGCATCACGAGCTTTGGCCCCGGCCCGATCACCTTCGTCTCTGAAGCAGGCGCGAACTACACGCTCGATCGCCCCGGTAGCATCGGCACGCAGTACTGGGAAAACGATCTGATCTTCGTCGAGGGCATCCGCGGCACCACCGTCGGCGGCGTCACGCCCCTGACCTCCGTCACCGCCCGCCCTGCATTCCACGCCAAGGGCCAGGTCATCACGCACGGTGCAGGCGTCGCGCTCGACCCGCACACGATGATCTTCGCAGGTCCCTACACCGCCACTGCCATCAACTCGACCACCGTCGGCAACCACGTCTATGTCCGCGGCAGAAACGCAGACGATTACGACTACGGCGAGACCAAGACCGCCAACTTCATCCGCGAGAGCACCTCGGGCGATGTCTACGCAACGGTCGGCATCCTTGATATCGCGACCAGCACCGTCTTCAGCCTGACCGACGGCAACACGGTGTACCTTGAGTGCACCGGCAACGACTACCTGACGCCCGATGGCACGCTGGTCTACGTTGCAGGCGAGATCGCCTCGCAGACGCTGACCACCGTGACCTACGCACGCAACGAAGTCCGCATCGGCATCATGGAAGAAGGCACCATCTACAACGGCTTTGGCTGCACGCCGATCATCGTCTTCGACACTGCAGGGTGGGTCTTCCCGTGGAACACCGGCGGCTACCCCGTCGAAACGCACGTCGCGGTGACCGGCGGCCTGAACCTCCAGATCCCGTGCTTTGACCTCGTGGGCCTTGTCGACAACACGATCATCGAGACCGAGGCACCATGCCCCAACTGCGAGTGAACGGCTCGTCGTCTTCGTGCCACCGAGACGCCGTGGCTTCCACGGCTTCTCGGTGCGAATGAATCACAAGCTTCCATCCACAACCCCGGCCCAGTGCCGGGGTTTTTCGTTTTCTTCTATTCCTCGGCTGGCCTCTCTCTTGGGACTGGCTCCATCTTGGGGCGGGGCCTTTCCAGGCCCCGTCTGCTCTTCTCGCCTTCGCATCTAACTCTTCACGCCTGCACACGCCGTTACCTTCGCGATACACACACGACTGCATGCACCTCCACCTCCCCGCT
>JAESFU010000422.1_pt1 | contig 24885 bp, 22 predicted proteins | sample 9269461 | NCBI WGS metagenome assembly JAESFU01 (sample SAMN14502556, study PRJNA617107) | algae metagenome | isolation source: Stenomitos rutilans HA7619-LM2 and co-occurring heterotrophs from cave walls | place: USA: Waikapalae cave, Hawaii | collected 2009-07-28
GTCAAGGCTAAACAAATCGGCCAAACCATTTATCAAGTACGAACGGCATTGTTCGCTGACTACCTCCGACACGAGTTAGCCAACCCAAGAATTCAGGCAATCACACTCTAAGCGAAAGTCCTACTTAATACTGGTTTATATTCTATTTTTGTTATTTTTCACCAAAAAAGGAAACAGATAAATTTTATCTCTTTCCAGCAAGCCTTTCGGGATAGAGACGTTATACCCGTCAATGACATCTTGAAACGTTTCCCTGATTTCGACACCCGCCGTTTAGTCGAATGGCAAAACAAAGGCTGCATTCAGAAAATCATCAATAAATTTTATAGCTGGACGGACCGGCCTGTTTCAGAGGGTCGATCATTCTTTACTGCCAATCGACTGTGCCACAATTCGTATGTGTCCCTATGGTCGGCTTTAAGCTGGTATGGCTTTATTCCCGAAGGCGTTTTTCAGGTCTTTTCAGTAACGACCAAACAGACACATAATTTTGAAACGTCTTTAGGGTCTTTCAATTACCAGCACGTCAAGCCAGATCTGTTCTTTGGCTACCGGCCAGTACAATCCGGTCAACGTGAATTCCTGATGGCGGAACCGGAAAAAGCCCTTCTCGATACATTCTATTTAAATCCAAACATACGCGATAGATTAGACATTGAGGGGTTGCGGCTCAATATTGAAATCATTGCCGAAGACTGCGACCTGGATAGATTGGCCCTTTATGCTCAAGCCTATCAGAACAAGCGCGTCGAAAAACTGTCATCGCTGATTATTTATTACATATAAAAGCTGTATCTAATTTGAGGCACTTCGCTTACACTTAGATATTTCATTATCTCACCAACTCTTTGTGAACATTCAATAGTAATGGGAAGTTTTTTATCGAATTGAGCACTATTCCAGTTCATTTTAGTAAGAGCCAATATTTCTTGGCAAATCACATCAGGTGATTCGTCATTGGCATATAATCTAATCTCTACCGGACTAGGAATGTATGAACCAGGGTAGGTGTTGTAATATTCTACAAATCCTCTCGTATATAAAAGATGTGTTTTTTCATCAAACGATGCCAGAGTGCCTCTCAAAGGGGGATAATTATTGTTCGAGTAAAGTCGAAGTGGCGACGACATTATTGTTACTAAGTCAACGGCGTTTATTTTATTCTTATATGCAGCCGACTGAAACCCGTCTATTTCTGCTTTGTTATAATTTGAGCTTTTATGAATGACTAATCTTTTGGGGAAAATTTTCAATGCTTCATAATATTCATTTAAAGAATTATCAAGCAGTTCGTAAGCTTGATCTTCACTGAGATGAGGTTCCTTATCTCCTTTTCTCATTGTGATAGGTGAACCTCTTAGGATTACCCCCTTACCATGTTCATTGAAAATCTGGGTAACACTTGTTTGTATTGTTGATTTATCGCGGCTTTTGAAAAAACTGATTCCAGCATAGCATACTACTGAACTTGCATTCTTAATTAAAGCCCAAGGCGTACCGGATGCTTTATAATATAGTGCTGTAAAAAAGTTCCAAGCTGTAGTTGATGCATCTTGCATATCTGAAGTAGGATTAGCAAGCCTATCTCTAATAATCTGAATAGGAATGTTGTGTGCCATTGCTGCGGCCTTTAACATTCTTCTAAAATTATTTTCTTCTTCTGAAACTGCTTCTTCATCGTCCTCATTTTCCTGATCCTTCACCGAAATTGTACTTCCTGTTATTGTTTCAAATAACTTTTCGGTAAGTACACACAAAATTACATCAGGCTTTTTGTTCTTTGAGAGAAATTTAATTTCAGATACATACAAATCTACAATCTCGCTAATAATAGTCGGAAGGTAATTTGATTCCTTAGTAATATTCTCAAAATCAGAGTTATTTATTCTTCTTATATAACCTTCGTCATATATTACCTCTGATTTAAATCCAATATCTTTGTTAAAGCCGCAAAAGCCCGGATATAAGTTTGGTTGCTTACTATCTTTAGCACTAATATAAGTTTTACATTTATCAATCCACCCTAATATTTTATCGACACTGTCACCTCGACCAATAATGCCCAACTTTATTTTCTCTGGCCTTACACTATTTGCATCATACGGATTGAAAGTCCAAATTCCACTTTTTGGACATATATGTTCGTCAGTTCCAAATTGCAGACGCGGCTCAACAAATGTTTTAATTTCCATGTAGGTAGAAGAGGATTAATATTATACTAAAGTGTTTTAATGTCACTTAATTCAACAAAATTTAGAAGTGAGTATGAATCTTCATCCGACAACTCGTTTGATAGACAGTAACTCAAAAATCGGAAATGATTATATACAGCACTATTGTTCTCAAGTCTCTTGAGACCAGATATGTCAGTAGATGCGTAAGCATACTCATTTCTTCCATCAACAGATAGGCTCCAAGTCGGATTTATACAAATGTACCAGCCACTACCAAAATGAATTATTTGCGCTTTAAAAGCTAAATGTCTAAATGCTACTATCGCTGTTTTATCTTTATTCCATTTTTCGAAGATTACTGTTCTTGTAGCTTGTTTTACAGACTTCCAAGTCATTTTCTTGACATTAGGTATTTTGCCTGTCTTAAACCTAAAAAGATTTTCTCTATCTATCCATTCAATCTCCTTCTTATATAATTTTTCTCTTAAACATGCATTAAGTAAAGCGACAAAAATTTGATGATACTCTTCTTTGATACTTAGGAAGTCATCTACTGAATACTGCTCTGTAGACGAAGCATTTATTATATTTCTAATAGGATTTGTAGAGTTGTTGGGATTATTAAAAGTTATAATTTTATTATTAAATATATGCCAATCCCGACTATACTCTTTACCAATAAAACTTAGAGCGGCATTTACAACTTTTCTATCAGATGCTTTTAATTTTAATTTATATGTTGTTTCCCAAGTTTTTTTGATAATTTCCTCTCTATCGATAGATAGATCAGCAACATATAATGAATCTGGCAACGACAGTTTTAGTAGGTTTGGCAGCACCTTATATTGTTTAACTTTATTATTTGTATCTATATCTTTTTGTATCAATTCTTCAGGGTCAGTTTCATTAAACGACTCAGTTGTATCTTTATCTATTAAGCTAAGTATCTCATCAAAGTTTCCTGTCACATGTTGTTCCAGTGACAAGCTATTCATATCTCTAATAATATTAGTAAGTTCTGCTATTGTTGCTCTTATTTTTGTGTACAAGTCTATTGATTCTCTTACGCCTGCTAAATCTGCTTGGCTTTTTAAGCCAATCATAGCACTATTAAGCTCTTCTATTTCTTTCTCCCAATGACTTATATATTTTATTCTACCAATAGGCTTATAAAAATTAGCAGATTCAAGAACAATAGGAAATATACGAGAGTAGAAATTGCCATTTTTTGCAATTTCTAATAACTCAAACATACAATTTTCTGATTTTAAATATTTATCTGATAAAATTAGTACAACAAATTTCCCTTGACCGAGTTTCTTCATATATTCCGAGATAATACCTTTAAAATGAATATCGGTTTTATCACGGATAAGCATGATGCCCCTGTTCTTACAGGCGACCTCTAATTTAGCAATAACAGACTCGCTTTCTTTTTCCCAAGCATATGAGACGAATATTTCCGGGATTGATATATTACTCACTGATTAAATAAGATTCTTATAGTTTTATAGAAATGCAAATTAGTACTTTTTTTGTTTATCGAAAAAGCTTATAACAGCTTTAAAAATGCGTGGATAAGTTTGTAGTATTTTCCCGTATCCAACCGATTGATTAACAGTTAATTGCGAGTACAGTGTCCTTATAAATTTATTTCTATGTTGATAAACGCATTTACCGCTTCCGTCTAACCGTCTGCTTTTGCCTTTCACGAATGGCCTTCATTTCAGCAACGAGCTTTTCATGCTCGTACTGATTTTTGCCCTGTGCCATAGCTCTGCTGTAATCGTTGGGCGTGTTGCTGCTCTGGGCTTGCAGAAGCTTATTTAATAATTCCGGTTCGTGCTTTGCCAATTGATAGCCATGATTATAGCCTTTCACGAACTCTTTTGATGGCTCTTCCCCGTCTTCGGTCATGGTTAAAAGGTGGCTTTAGAGTGGCGGCTTAAATAGTCATTGATGGAATCACTGTCGTACAAAATGATTTTCTTTTCGGGTTGAGAGAATCGAATACTTCCCTCATCGCGGAGCTTCTGCAAGGTCGTTTTGCTTTGGATACGCAACTTCTTCATAGCCTCGCTGCCCGAAATCCATTTATCTTCCCTGACGCTGTGTTGCTGCTGAACACGTTCAAGAACCTTATCAATCAAGGCATAAAAGGCTTCATCGTGCAGACAAATGACTTCCATTGTTTTTATCCCAAAATAGAAAATCTGCCTTTAAAAGAAAACAGAGCCGGTTTACTACCTATTGCGGCTTAGGCTTCTGTTCCATATTCAGAACTGCATCAAGCGCGTCGTCGGTCTGCTGGGTGGTAAAGTTCGACTGATAGCCCATCGTGGTAAGAATACTGCTATGCCGGTAAAGCTTTTGCAGGATTTGCACGGGTATCTTGTCACTGGCGACTTGGGCAAACGAGTGACGGGCTAAGTGCATCGTCAGTTTCTTATCCGTACCGATAAGGGGAGCGACCTGCGTTTTCAAATGCTTGTCAATGGCACTTGTTTTGAAAGCTATCGTGCGCTGGGTGATAAATTTGTCGTTGAGGTCAACGCCCTTGAGTTCGGGGAATACCAAATCATGCTTGTTCTGCTGGAAGGCTTTGTACCGCTCTATAATTGGAACAGCCTTATCCGGTATTTTGAGGGAACCGCTTTTGCTGTTCTTGCCCATCTCATAGTGCAGCCGGTCGTTTTGAAAGTCACTCCATTTCAGCCGTAGAACGTCACTGATACGCATACCGGCAAAGTAATAAGAGAACAGCCAGAGATTGCGGACGTGATCGAGTGTGCCTTCTAAGGGTACGGTTTCCAGACAGGTGATTTCGTTCTGGGTCAGGCCGATCTTGCTAGATTCAGGAAACTTGATTTTCATCTTGCCCTTGCCAAACGGATAGTGTTTGGGGTCAATGACCTCTTCCTTGATGGCATGGCTAAAAACCGACCGGATCATCACAATGTGATTGACGGCCGACCGTTCGGAATGATTGTGCTTTGTGATCAGATGGGCTTTAAATCGTTCCAGCATGGCAACGGTAATATCGGCAAAGGCAATGTCCTGTTTCAGGAACTCTTTGAAGTGCTTGATGCGGGGTTTGTCAGCCGTGTACTGGTTGTACTTGCCAGCTTCTCTTAAGCGTTGTTGCCACACCTCGGCCTGAGCAAAGAAGGTTGAACCAGCGAAGGGTTTGATCTTTTGCTTAACCGAACTGGCGGAGACGTAGGATTTTTGGGTCTCAAGCTCCAGTGAGTGATCGTTGGCTTCAGCTAATTTTTTGAGAATGAGATTGTTGAGCCTTGCGCTGTTGGGGTGCGATTTCTTGACGCGCTGCTTTTGATCGTCCCATTCGTCTTCGCTCAGGTGATAGCCTAAGTGAATGAAATTGGTTTTCCGATCCTTGGTAATGCGAAGCGCAAGCGGTAATTTACCTTCTCTATTCGGTTTTTTGCGTAGAACAAGCTTAACCTCAGCCATTTAACCCCCAAAGTTGGTACAACATAGGTACAACAAATCGCGGTTTTACTTGGTTTGAGGTGTTTTGATGTAATTTCTAAAACGCTGATATTCAATCACTTGAAACCATATCGAACCATATCAAACCAGTCTTTTTAGAACTGAAAATCCTTGTGTCGGCGGTTCGATTCCGTCCATCACCACCACCTTAACGTAAGCCTTCTCTATCGGGAAGGCTTTTTTTATAGGTTAGCAATTTCAAATTCAGGCTACCTACCCTGTTTATTAAAAGTATATCTCCCCAAAATAGTATGCGTGCATACCATTTTCATATCGACAAAGATACCGCTTTCTATAAATCTAACAAGTGTGGTATGAGCTTGTTTGAAAGTTCGGCTACCAACTAAGGCTATTGCGAAAGCTTACGGTTGTTTCTCAACTGCTCCCATCTCAATACCAATTGCCTGCATGAGTTGGCTGGCGTTGAAACTTTCGCAAATGCCATCGCGAAGTTTGTAGTCAAACACCAGTTCGCCATCCCGAAGGTCAGACTGGAAATGAAAATTCCGAACAAACGTATCCGCATCGGTGAGTTGACCCAATTCGAGATCGTGGGTCGAAACAAAGCCAGAAGCCGTCGTTTGGTGAAGTTGCCGGATCAGGGCTTCGGCTCCCCGGTGTCGGTCGGCTGAGTTCGTGCCTTTTAGAATCTCATCTAAGAAATAGAGCACCGGTAGGCGCTCCTGCGGCAATGCGTCTGCCTGCTTTGTCAAGCCAATCAACGTTTGAAGACGCTTGAGTTCAGCATAGAATGATGATGTGCTTTCTTCGAGCGAGTCCTGCGTTCGCATACTGGTGAATACGCGTACGGGCGAACACCAGAACCGTTCGGCGCTCACAACTGCTCCAGCCAGAGCCAGTACGACGTTTGCCCCGATGGTACGCAGAAACGTGCTTTTTCCTGACATATTTGAGCCGGTAATAAGCACCGTTTGCCCCATGCCGGTTAAGGTCAAGGAATTAGGCACAGAGCTTTCGGGCGGCAGCAAGGGATGCGCGGCTGATTGAATGTCAAGCAGTAAGGGGTCGTCAACAATATCGGGGATGGCGTAGGCAGGATGAGCGTAGGCGAAACCCGCGAGACTATTGAGGGCTTCCAGTTCGCCCAGTGCATCAAACCATCGGCTAAGATCAGGACCGTATTGTTTTCGCCAGTCTTCGAGCCGAGCTAAATAGTGTATGTCCCAGAGCGTTGCAATCCCGAACAGCAAATAGAAATATGGATTTCGGCGGTAATTTAATCCCTCCGTTAATCGGCCAAGCTGCCCAATAGCTTCCGACGCCGATTCTTTATCGGATGTTAATGCCTGACGAATGGCCCGGAGTCGAATCGCATCGCCCTTCACCTGCTCGGCCTGCCGGAATAAGGCCTGAAATGCGCTTAGAGCCGATGAGATGGCAAATGTCTGTTCACTGACATCTTTGGCGCGAGCGGCTGTCTGACTTAGCACCAACCCATGAACGGCCAATGCCAGAAGTACAGTCGATCCGGGTACATAGCCCATTATCCACGCCACAAATAAGCTTAGTGTAATAACCGGAAACAAAAACCGAACAATGGTCCAATAAGTTGGTAATGGTGGAATCTCGGCTGTGGCCCACTTAACTAAAGTATCCGGCGCGTGCCTCACATTTTCCTCTGAATAAGCCAAGGCTTCAACCTGTTGCCGCCAATCAATTTGTGTCTTCAGTTCAGCAACGGCCTGCTGACGAAGCCGGATGGCATCGGGCTTGCCCGGCTCTTTAAGCCAGTTCGCCAGCCGATTTTGTCCCTGATGGGTATGGGTTCGGTTGAGCAGGCGAAAGAGCGAGTGTTTGCCAAATACATCTAAATCGCCGGAATAATGATGCGTCGGGTTTGCAAATTGCTCACCCGTTTCAGAGCGCAGGTATTGCCGTTTAAGTCGGGCCGTTTCGTCCTGATTAATGAAAACCAACTGATGGTTCAAATCACGTTTCCGCCGAACGTTCTGGTGTTTTTTCAGCAATATCAAAAAGCCAACAATGCAGATCACTAAAACAGTTGCCGCCCATAGCTGCTCATCAAGTTGAATAAGGAACCAAATGGCTACTGCGCTGATTAAAAACCATACAAGCCGCCAAAACGCCAATTGATTATACTGACGCTGAGCGACTTGTTCGGCCTGAGTAAATTTTTGTTGACGTTGTTGAAAAGTGGTTTTGGGCATGTGTAATGCGGGTGAGAACCCGCGATTTGTAATTTAAGTCGCGCGTTCCCACTGGTACACCAGCCCGGCGCAACGGCGGACCGTCCGCGTTATTTGTTACATCCCCGGCAAACGCCCTGAATTAACAGATTCATTTCTTTGCGGTCGTAGCCTTCGGGTAGGGCGATAGATGGTATACTTACCTGATCTAGGCAGGTTGTTTGACCGCAGGTTTCGCACTTAAAATGGACATGGTCGTGGTGATGATGCCCATGAGCGCATTTCTCCCTGCAAAGGGCATACTTCGTTCCGCCTTCGTCATCCAGAACCTTGTGCAATAAGCCTTTATCTAAAAACGTCCGAAGGGTCCGGTAAATCGTTACGCGGTCATGGTCGGGACCAAGCCGATTTTCGACATCGTGGTGCGCCAGTGCATGACCGGCGTTCAGAAACAAATCCAGCACCTCCTCGCGACCGTTCGTGTGCCGGAGGTTAAAGTCTTTCAGGGTTTTAGAAGCAGAGGTCATAATAAGTTTATCAGTTAGTGAGTCGATGAGTTAGTCGGTAGTTGGTGCTACACACTGTCTGACTGATTAACTATCTGACTAATTGACTGTTGGTCAAACTGCAATTTAACCAGATTCGCGTAGATGCCATCTTCCTGTAAGGCGAGTTCATCGTGCGTACCCGCTTCGGCAATCTGCCCTTCGCGCAGGACATAAATCTTATCGACTTTACGAATGGTAGCCAGTCGGTGAGCAATAATAATCGTCGTGCGATTTTGCATCAATTCATCTAACGCTTCCTGTACCAACCGCTCCGATTCGGCATCGAGTGAACTGGTCGCTTCGTCCAGAATCAGGATGGCCGGGTCTTTCAGGATAGCGCGAGCAATGGCGATTCGCTGCCGCTGACCACCCGATAGTTTAACGCCCCGTTCGCCCACAATGGTCTGCAAGCCTTCGGGAAACGAGTCGATAAACTGCAACGCATTAGCTTTGCGAGCCGCTTCGCGTACTTCGGCTTCTGAAGCGCCGGGTTTCCCGTATTGAATATTTTCCAGGATTGTGCCGCCAAACAACATCACTTCCTGCGGCACCACGGCAATATTTTTCCGCAGTTCAGTGATGTTGAACCCAGCCAAATCACGCCCGTCAATTCTAATCTGACCACCACCAATCGGATAATACCGCATCAGCAACTGCACAATCGTCGATTTTCCAGCTCCGCTCTGTCCCACTAACGCAATTTTACGGCCAGCCGCCACATCTAATGAAATACCTTTCAATACCGCAATATCCGGGCGCGATGGATATGAGAAGCGAACATCCTTGAACTGAACGTTGCCCTGAACCGGCACAAAGAGTGGTAACTCTTCGGTTGTATCTACTTCCGATGGCTCGTCGAGAATTTCCAGAATCCGCTCCGACGAACCTATTGTTTTCTGCAACTGAGCATATAAATCGCCCATGCCACCGACCGAGCCACCAATGAATGTCGTGTAAACAATAAACGTCAGCAAATCAGCAAAAGGCATTTCATTGGATATTACCAATGAGCCACCATACCAAACCACACCAATGATTCCGCCGAAGAGTGCGAAAATGATGAACGAAACAAACATGCCCCGGTATTTAGCGGCATGTAGGGCCGTACCAACTACCTCGCCCAAAGCGGTTCCATAGCGGTTAATTTCCAGTTTCTCGTTCGTAAACGCCTTCACTACGTTTATTGATTGCAAAGTTTCCTCAACAATCACATTGGCCTGCGCCAGCAAATCCTGCGCCTTCTTCGACAGTCGGCGGATGAACCGGCCAAAAAACATAGCGGCCACGATCATAACCGGGAAGGTCGCCAGCATAAACAGCGTCAGCTTCCAGGACACGTAAAAAATAATAGCGGTACCAATGGTCAGCGTGCCCACTTGTCGGAAGAGTTCGGCTACTGTCAGGGTCAGCACATCCTGTAGCTGCGAAATATCCGACGAGATACGACTGGTTAATTCGCCCACACGCCGTTGCTCAAAAAACGGAATCGGCAGGGTAATGATTTTGCTGTAGGTTGCCCGACGCACATCGGCCATCGCCCGCTCGCTTACCTGCGAGAAAAAGTAAATGCGGAAAAAAGAGAAAACAGCCTGTGCAATAAGTACGCCCACAAAAAACAGCGTAACCTGATTAAGCGTAAAGGCTGATTTCCCTTGAATAACGCTCGTTATCTGCCCGATCAGCAAACCAAAACTCATGGTAGTGCCGGTCGATAAAATCAGAAAGACAAACCCAATAATGTATTGAAGCCGATAAGGCTTCACGAACCGAAAGATGCTGAGTGCCTTCCGCAATCCCTCCCGGCTGAATTTCTTTTTATCCTCCTGGCTGGCTTCTTCGCCAAAACCTCGTCCTCGTTTTGCCATTGGTGATAGTCCTTAGTCAATAGTCGTTCGTCAATAGCAGAGCAGGCACTCACAAGCTGCGGACTATTGACTGGCGACTGTTGACTGATTACTCGTTTTGTCCTTTATAGCCTGACTGTTCAAAAATCTGTCGGGCATTGTCGTTTCGCATCAAATCGGCGATGCTCACGCTGCTGTGTTCGTCGTGATATTTTCCTACAATTCGCCAGCCAACCCAACGACCAATCGCACCCGGACAGGCCTGCCCAATTTCGGCGGTGAACGGCCGTTCGTTCAAATATCGTTGTTTTATGGCCGGATTTGTCTGGTAAAGCAATTGATTATCAATAAAATGTGCCCAAACAACATCCTGAGCATTAAACGTTTGGGTCAATTGTTTGTCTGAATACCCGATGACTAAACTATCTGCCACCTCGGGCAACACGGTTTTGGTAAACACGTATCCTTTGCCATAATACACCATGTCGGCCAGCATCGTTTGGTCTTTACGGTTCGTGGCATTGTATTTGTCAGAGATAGCGAAGACGATGGCCGGAACGATGTAATCTTTGGCATACCGGCGCAGGATGTATTGCGGATACTCCGGTCCCTGTGGGCGGTATTTGGCTTTAGGTCCGGCAAAGTAGTCGAGACCAATAACAATAAGACTATCCGTTACGACTAAATCGGGGCCCATAAAGCCCGTCATGATGGTAGCAATTTTGGGTGTATGAAAGTCTGGAAAGTCTTTTTTAATGTTCGAGAAGGCTTCGGCCAGTTGACTACGTAAATCAGTCATACCGCCAAATAGGGTGTCAATTTGCTGATTAAACTTGTTAAGTGCCGGATTATTGATCCGGTTGGTCAATTCCCGAACAAGAGCTGTATCATTTCCGGCTCCGTTCGCGTTAAAGTACAATTGAGCCACAGCCGGATTTCGGTTCAGCAAGGCCCGAACACTATCAGACGATTTAGTAGAGAAAAGCTGCTGGTCGAGTCGAATAATTGACAGGTCTTCGTTTTTTTGACACGAAGCCAGCATAAACAAGCAAAAAAGCCCCGCCAGGGCCGCGCGTAGGTGCATGAAAATCACAAGTTTTCGATATAGAAAACGTGCAAAATTATGAAAAAAGTTGCAGGGTTCGGATTGATTTTGGTTATGCTGGTGATTGGTGAGGGTTGGGCACAATCAACCAGGCCCGCTTTATATCAGCTACGAACGAAAGAATCGAACGTAACGGAGAAACGATTTCGCAAAATTTTGGGCGATAACTACGACGGTCAGGATCAGAACCGCCGGGACTATGACGATGACCGTAAAAAACGTCGTCGGAAGCAACAGTCGACAACCGACGAATCGACCGAAAACAACGGTTATGGTTCCGGCCCTGATTATGCCTGGCCTACTCACCTGATTGAGATGAGCATCCGGTTTGCTCCTTCCCTCAATATTAATACCGCCGAAGGCACGGGAACCTACGCTGGTTTCAGGCCCAACGGTACAGGGGTTCGGATGAGTGTTGGGCCATCCCTCGACTATTTTTTCTTTAAAAATCGCTACGCATTCGGCACCGGGCTTTGGTACACCATTAAGCGGTCGGGCTTCCAAATGCCTGGTTCGTTTGGCCAAACCGTCTGGAATCCGGGCCTTCCAGAGAAAGAATCCGTTTACAATTTGCAATACCTGCAAATTCCGGCAACGGTAAAGCTGTTTGCTAACAATATTGCGCCCAATATGCGTCTGTATGTGCAGACGGGCGGGTTATTCAGCATTAAACTGGCAGAGCGGGCTTTAGATCAACCTCGTAATGGACTGTATACCGCCGAAAGCGGTGGGGGTCGGCGGCAATATGGTTTTGGCGATATTGAGTTGTTGCTTGGAACTGGCGTTCAATATAAAATCAACCAAAACAACGCATTTAATCTCGGTTTGAGCTATCAGCGCGGACTAATTAACGTGACCCGCGATAATAATTTGCTATCCAAAAACCGGGTTGTAAGTCTGGAGTTAGGGTTTAAGTTTTGAGGTTTGTCGCAGCGTGGACCGCTGGTCCGCGTAGCCGTAGGCTAAATTGTAACTGATATTTGTTAGCCTACGGCTAAGCGGACCAGCGGTCCACACTACATTACTATAATCTCATTTCAATTCCTTTCTCTCTCAAATATTCCTTAAGCGCTGGAATTTCAATTTCTTTGAAGTGGAAAATGCTGGCAGCTAAACCAGCATCGGCTTTGCCGGTCGTGAATACGTCCACAAAATGGTCCATCGCACCGGCTCCTCCTGACGCAATAATCGGAATATTAGCGGCCCCAGAAATCTGTGCCGTCAGTTCGAGCGCGAAACCGGCTTTAGTACCATCGGTATCCATTGAGGTTAATAGAATTTCACCCGCTCCCCGATCTTCTACCTCCTTTGCCCAGGAAATGGTACGCAGTTCTGTTGGCTTACGCCCGCCATGCGTATGAACAATATGCTCTCCGTCCACATAACGTGTATCAATGGCGACCACGACGCACTGACTCCCAAATTCCAGAGCCAGTTCGTTAACCAAATCAGGGTTGCGAACAGCCGAGGAATTAATTGAAATCTTATCGGCACCAGCATTGAGCAAAGCTGAAACGTCAGCGACGGACGAGATACCTCCTCCAACCGTAAATGGAATATTAATGGTGTGAGCCACATTTCGCACCAGTTCAATGAGTGTTTTGCGCTCATCGACGGTAGCCGTAATGTCTAAGAAAACCAGTTCGTCGGCTCCCTGTTCAGCATATACGGCGGCTAAAGCGACCGGGTCGCCCGCGTCGCGAAGGTTGACAAAGTTGGTGCCTTTCACGGTACGCCCGTCTTTGATATCGAGGCAGGGGATAATGCGTTTGGTTAGCATGTTAATAGTTTTCAATTGGCCTGCACTGCATAATATTATCGGGCTTGTCAGGGGCCGAAAACCCAAATTGCGCGTAGAGCGTGTGGGCATCGCGGGTATCCAGCATGAACCGGCGTAACCCCTGCAAGGATGGGTAGGCCATAATAAACGCGACTAATTGTTTCGACAGGCCAAGTCCCCGGTGTTCTGGGAGGATGAACACATCGGCCAGATAGCCGAAGGTAGCCTGATCCGTTACGACGCGCGCGAAACCAACTTGTTTGTCATGATGATAAACGCCAAAACAAATCGAGTTTTCGATGGACCGTTCCACAATGTCAAGCGGAATATTCTGCGCCCAGTAGGATTGCTGGCTCAGGTATTGGTGAATCAGCGGAATATCAAGCTTGGTTTTATCTGTACTGATGGTGTATTCGGAAGTCATTACTCAGGAAATCATGGTGTTGAATTGATAGTAATTATTAGTTACGAGATTGAAAAATAGCATCTATCTTCTCCAGAATAGTTACGAATTGGCGTAATTCCAAAATTTTGGGCTTGTATCTGATATACCCTTTTGGATTACTGTAAGCATATTGGCGATAACTATTATGACCAAATACCTCAACATAATAATCCTCTCCATCGGTTATATAAACCCCGTTTTCTCGCTTTTTAGCGTGTACATTAACACTGCCATCTTTTTCTGTCGTAATCCAGCTTGAATTTTTCGGTTGAGGAGGACGCAACTGATTGTAAATTGCTACCTCGTTGGGGAGGGTCAATATATTTTCTTTCAATAACTGATTCCATAAACTATCAGTAGTAGGCACTACCGGCTTATGTTTTGTTATACGGCTGAGCACAGGGCCATCCCAATAAATAATGTATTTTGATGCTTCAAATTCCTGCTTCGTTTTTGATAAGATATAGAGCATTTGAGCATCCCCATACATTAGCCCCTGTTTATTCCAGATACGTACTTCGTATTCACTTTCCGACAGTTCCGGGGTTCTCAACTTCATTTTCTTAGCCAGATTTTTTAACCGTAATACTACAGTTGAGTCGCCAGACGCTTCTGCAAATCCACTAATTGCCAGATAAAACGTAAAGACTAATACTATTGCGAATCGTATCATAAAAGTAGTCAATCCATTACCCGACAAACCTGCTTAACTCCCTCAACGTCACGCGCCCTTCATAAATCGCTTTGCCGACAATTACGCCAAAAACGCCCATGTCGGCTAAAGTTTCAATGTCGGTCATATTGCTGACGCCACCACTGGCAATGATATTCAGGTCAGGAAACTGATCCTGCATGTTGCGGTATAACTCAAACGACGGTCCCTGCAATAAGCCATCTTTCGCGACATCGGTACTAATGACGTATTGAACGCCTTTCTCTGTCCACTTCTGGATAAAATCATAAACCCATACATCCGTGCCTTCTTCCCATCCACTCACGGCAATTTTTTCGTTTTTGGCATCGGCCCCCAGAATAATCTTTTCCGAACCGTATTGAGCGAGCCAGCGTTCCAGCACTTGAGGCTGTTTTATGGCAATGCTCCCGCCCGTCACCTGTTTGGCTCCGCACTCAAACACCACGCGCAAATCCTCATCAGACTGAACGCCCCCGCCAAAATCAATGTGCAAACTGGTTTTCGATGCAATCAATTCCAAAACCTTCCAGTTGACAACGCGCTTTTCTTTGGCGCCATCAAGATCAACCAAATGCAGTCGTGTCAAGCCTGCCCCCTCAAATTGTTGTGCCACTTCGAGCGGTCGGGCATTGTATTCTTTCTTCTGGCTATAATCGCCTTGTGTGAGCCGAACGGCTTTGCCGTCAATAAGGTCAATTGCGGGGATGATATGCATAATGTAGTGCCGGACGGGACGTCCGGTCGTGTAAGGTATTTTAATTACCAGACGAGACGTCCGGCGCTACAGCTTCAAAAAATTCTCCAGAATCCTTTGTCCCACATTCCCACTAATCTCCGCGTGGAACTGAGCCGCGTAAAAATTGTCCCGGTGCAGCATGGCGCTGAACGGCCGGACGTAGTCGCAAACGGCGGTGGTTTCGGGGCAGATGTCGGCCGCGTAACTATGCACGAAATAGACATACGCGTTATCAGTCAGGCCTTCGGTTAATGGCCCTTGCAGGCTATGAATATTATTCCAGCCCGTATGCGGCACCTTGAAGCCCGGTTGCTGAGGGAATCGTCGCACATCAATGTCGAAAATGCCCATGCAAGTGGTGTCGTTCTCTTCCGAATAGCGGCACATCAATTGCATTCCAACACAGGTTCCCAACACGGGCTGCGTTAGCGACGGAATCAGTTTATCCAATCCACGCTCCCGCAGGTAGGCCATTGCCGTACTGGCTTCGCCCACCCCCGGAAAAATGACTTTATCGGCCGAGCGGATTTCGGCCTCATCGTCGGTAAGGAGGTAGCTCGCTCCCAATCGTTCCAGTGCGTACATAACCGACTGAACGTTACCAGCGTTGTATTTGATAATGATGGTTTTCATAGTGTAATGGATAATGTACAATGAATAATGCAAAATGATTGACCCACTATAGGCTTCATTATACATTTTACATTATTCATTGTACATTAAAAAAAGCCCGGCTCCTGAGCAGAACCGGGCTTTGTATATTGTGGTAATCAGGATTGTCTTTCCAAACTCACAAACACGTGCATCTCGATCTGCTGCGTTACCGCTCAGAATGATGATGCCGATGCGTATTTGTTTGCGAAATCATAGGGCAAAGGTAACGGCTGAACGCAGTAAATCAAAACAAACTCCCCTGCACAATCTTTGGCTCACAGGTTGGTCATTAATCTATTGGCCGGATTCTAATTTTCTGGATAGTAACGGTAGTAAAACAGCCAACCAATTCTGAAAGCAGTTTAATCAAAACCTGGCGCATAGATTCTGTATCCCTGAAATGATACCGAAGAAAGAGTACGCTAATATCTTTTACATTATGGGCAAATACCCATTCTCCAAAATCTTTGTCTTCTGTGAGAATAATGCAGGGCGGATTGCGTGACGACTCAATAACTGCCTCATCGCGAATACCTCGTTCAGACTCATATACCGAATACACCTCAATGCCTAACTCGCGAATGGATAAAATCAGGCTATGGTCAATGTTTTCATCGGCTATAATCATGCGGCCTTTAGCATAATCACTTCTTCATGTGCCAGCACATCGGAAGCATACATAAGCGCAGCCATCACATCAGCTTCCTGTAAATGTGGATACATCGCCAACAAATCAGCGGTTGTAGCTCCTTCAGAGAGTTTACGCAGAAGCAATTCAACCGTAATGCGGGTACCTTTAATGATAGGCTTACCGAGCATGACCTGGTAGTCCGAAATGATGCGTTCTTTATAGTTCATGGGATGCAATATAACGTTAAAACAAACTCCCCTGCATGACCTTCGGTTGCAACACTGGCTCTCGCAACGTTAATCCACAATACTTATTCAGTTCGCGAATCCAGTACAGAATCAATTCGGGAGCCGTGTCGTTGTCGCCCCCGCCGTGAATAAACAGGTAGGCGGTTTGTAAGCCTTTTTCAAACCAGGTTTTTAGCCGTTGCACCCAGGCATCGGTGCGGGTGTAATCGGTTGAGTGACCTTCGTTGGCAATAAAGCGCAACGTCAGGACGGGACTACTCAGACCCATATGCAACACATCCCGCCGGCCAGCAACGTCGGTAATGACTACGTGCCGATGCAGTTGATGGAGTCGCTCCAGCGTTTGTTGCCAAACCTGCGCTTTGCTGAACCAATCGGGGTGCCGAAACTCTACGGCCACGTCGAGTTCATCGGGAAGACTTTTCAGGTAGGTTTCCAGCACAGGCCATTTATCAGGGCCAAAGTTAGGCGGTAATTGCAGGAACGTCATACCCAGGAATTCCTCCAGATTCAGAACAGCATTGACAAACTCGTCGGTTAAGCTCTCTGTAGCAATCAACTGTCGTTCGTGGCTAATTATCTGCGGGAATTTAGGGCAGTAGGTAAAGCCTGGAGAGGCTTCAGCTTTCCAGCGTTCAATCATACCCGCCGTCGGAATCTGATAATGAGTGAGATTTAGTTCAATGGTGTTAAACTGCCGGGTGTAATAATGTAGAAAATCGCGCTCTTTCGCGTTTGATGGATACACTTTACCCACGTAGTCCTTGTTCGCCCAGATGGGTCCGCCAATGAAGACGGTTGGTCTGGAAGCCGGTTCTACAGCCGCCCAGATTCGGGCATTGAACGGCGCACCGGGTGGCAGGGTGAAATTTACCGCATCGGGGTTTTGTATTTTTCCGAATTCCATAGCTGTACTGATGAAGTGTAGCGATAAAACGGGTAAAGACCGGCTTTCGTTTTTTCGCCCTATCCAATTTAGCTAATTTTGCTGTTTATCCGTAATAGTCTCAGTTGGTTTTTGCCTAACTACCAGCAGAGCTACCGCTTCCTTTACCCCTAAATCCCCTGAAGCGGACTTCGTCTATGAGTGAGCTAAGCCCGCTTCAGGGGATTTAGGGGTAAAGGAATAGGCCAATTAAGGAATAATTTTTCAGACAGATTATCATGATTTCAAAGACATACGCCCCGCAGGAAATTGAAGAAAAATGGTATCAATACTGGCTTGATAACCATTTTTTCAAATCCACCCCCGACGACCGCGAACCTTATACGGTCGTTATCCCGCCCCCGAACGTGACGGGTCTACTGCACATGGGCCATATGCTCAATAATACCATTCAGGATGTGCTGGTTCGCAAGGCGCGTATGGAAGGAAAAAATGCCTGTTGGGTTCCCGGTACCGACCATGCCAGTATTGCTACGGAAGCGAAAGTGGTAGCTATGCTTAAAGAACGGGGTATTAATAAACGTGACATAAGCCGGGAGGAGTTTCTGGAATACGCCTGGGAATGGACGCATAAATACGGCGGCATTATTCTTCAGCAACTCCGCAAACTCGGTGCCTCCTGCGACTGGGACCGGACGCGCTTCACGATGGAACCAGCTCTTTACGACTCGGTTATCGACGTGTTTGTTGATCTCTACAATAAGGGGCAAATATACCGGGGCGTTCGCATGGTTAACTGGGACCCACAGGGCCGCACGGCCGTGTCAGATGAGGAGGTTATTACGAAAGAAATTCAGCAGAAACTGGTCTATATCCGGTATAAAATAGTCGATAGCCGTCAGTCAATAGTCAATAGTAACTCCTCAGCCACTAATGACTCTCTACTAACGACTGACGACTATATCACTATTGCCACCGTTCGGCCCGAGACGATTATGGCCGATGCGGCTATTGCCGTGAATCCGAACGATGAACGGTATAAACACCTACATGGCAAAAAAGCCCTGATTCCACTCATCAACCGCGAAATTCCGATCATCACGGATGAGTACGTGACAATGGACTTCGGAACGGGTGGCCTGAAAGTTACGCCCGCCCACGACCCGAATGACTATACGCTTGGTATCAAGCACAACCTGCCCGTCTTGGACACGCTGAATGACGATGGAACTTTAAACGAGAAAGCGCAGATTCTGGTTGGGATGGATCGGTTTGCCGCCCGGAAGGCCATTATCAAAATGCTGGAAGAATCCGGCAATCTGGTGAAAACAGAAGATTACAAATCGAACGTGGGTACGTCGGAGCGAACGGGGGCCGTTATTGAGCCGAAGCTTTCATTGCAGTGGTTCCTGAAAATGGACGAACTCTCAAAGCCAGCGCTTAAGAACGTGATGGACGATACCATCCAGCTCGTACCGCCCAAATTCAAGAATATGTACCGGTCCTGGATGGAGAACCCGCACGACTGGTGTATCAGTCGGCAACTGTGGTGGGGGCAGCGTATTCCGGCCTTTTACATGCAGGATGGAACGGTTATCGTGGCAAAAAATAAACACGAGGCCTTGGAAAAAGTACAGCACGAAATGCTACTCTTCGCCATGACCGAAGCCGACCTAACACAAGATGAAGACGTACTCGATACATGGTTCTCGTCCTGGCTTTGGCCGATGTCGGTGTTTCTGCCCTCTGGTAACCCTAACGACCCGAAAGCTGGTCCCAACGACCTCGATTACTATTACCCAACTAACACGCTCGTTACGGGCTTCGACATCATCTTCTTCTGGGTGGCCCGGATGATTATCGCGGGTTATGAGTACACGGGCAAACAACCCTTCAGAAATGTGTATCTGACCGGCATGGTGCGCGATAAAATTGGTCGGAAAATGTCGAAGCAACTCGGCAACTCTCCCGATCCGCTCGACCTTATCGCGCAATATGGAGCCGACGGCGTTCGCACAGGTATGCTGTTCAGCTCAGCCGCAGGGAATGATCTGCTGTTCGACGAAAAACTCTGCGAGCAGGGCCGAAATTTCAGCAACAAAATCTGGAATGCGTTTCGGTTGGTGAAAGGGTGGACGTTGACTGATGAGGCCACTGCGAGTCGGGTATTCGAAAGTCTAAAGAATAATCATCCTGATAGCAATTCGTTAGCCATTCAATGGTTTGAATCGAAATTAAACGCCACGCTGATTCAAATTGAGGATGATTTCAGCAAATTTCGTATCTCGGATGCATTACAGGCTGTTTACAAGCTCATCTGGGACGATTTCTGCTCGCAGTACCTCGAACTTATCAAACCGGCTTTTGAGAATGGCATAGCGCAGCCGATTGACCGCGTTACATATGAGGCCACTATCAGTTTCTTTGAGCGATTGATGGGGCTGGTGCATCCGTTCATGCCTTTCATTACCGAAGAAATCTGGCAGGAAATCCGAGAACGCCAACCGGGAGAAAGCATTTGTGTGTCGCCTTTCCCAAAGGCAGAAGCGGTTGACAACCAGATTTTGACTGACTTTGAGATGCTGTTTGACGTTATATCCAATGTGCGGAATATTCGGAACGCCAGACAGATTTCGCCGAAGGTGGCTTTGCCACTGGCTATCAAAACAAGCTCACCCGAACGCTTTGAGAAGCTTGAATCGCTGATTCAGAAAATGGCAAATGTCTCCGACATCCGGTATGTTGACGAGAAAGCCGACGGCATCGCTTTTCTGATTAAGAGCGATGAGTTTTTCGTCAATATTGCCGGAGAGATTGATGCAAAGCAGGAAATTGCCAACACCCACAAAGAGTTGGATTATACTATTGGTTTTCGCGACTCGGTAGTAAAAAAGCTGTCGAATGAAAAGTTTGTGGCAAACGCTAAACCGGATGTTATCGAGCGCGAACGGCAAAAACTCGCCGATGCTGACGCCAAAATCCAGGCACTCGAACAGCGACTTCGGGATTTGGGAGCGTAGTTATTTATCCGCTTTTATCATGTTTACTGCCTGATTATGAACAACATCCTGGCATTTCCAAAAATTAACACTAATTTTTAAAGCAATAATGCAATTATTTGGTCAAATAATTGCATTATTGCTTTCTATACCACAACTTTTTCTTCAATGAACAAGTGCATATTTTTGGATCGTGATGGCGTTTTGAATGAAGACAGAACCGATTATGTGTATCGGGTTGAAGACTTCATTATTCCCGATGGCGTACCGGAAGCCCTGCGCTTATTGAAAGATGCAGGCTATTTGCTTATCGTCATTACCAATCAGGCCGGCATTGCCAAGGGTTTATATACCCGCGACGATGTGATGATTTGTTATAATTATTTACAAGCCCAATGCGGTCAGCTTATTGACGATATTTATTACTGCCCTCACCACCCCAAATATGACACGGAGTCGCTGACGCGCAAGCCGGGTTCGCTGCTACTCGAAAAGGCAATGGCTAAGTACGACATTGAACCCGACGAATCCTGGATGATTGGCGATGCCCTGCGCGATATGCAGGCAGGCAGGCGCGTGGGCGTCCGAACAGTACGCATTGCTCATGAACCGGTGATTTCAGCGGAGTGTGATGGCTGTGCGCCTAACTTGCTCGAAGCTTCCCGGTTTGTGCTGGAGTATGCCTAACTATTTTTGTCATTCCGACGAAGGAGGAATCTTAACATACCAAAACTCGTCTGTCAGGAAACGTCAAGATTCCTCCTTTCGGAATAACAAAAAAGCCCCGAATTCCTTAGAAAGAATTCGGGGCTTTTGCATTCCAGTATCTTATGCCCGTACCTGCGCCGATGCGGGTTTCTGTACACTGCCGTATGCCGGACAATTTGCCTTACGGGCACACGACCCAAGTGATAAAGTTGCCAGCACAACGCTTAAAACAAGTAGCTTTTTCATGAAGTTGTTCGTCCGTTTGTCTCGTTAACCTCCAGATTGTTAAACGAAAATAATGCCAAAAACTGTACATTTTTCATTTCGTCCTCTTTCTGGACCGACGACTTAGCCCAGAAAGAGGACGAAACTAAATTTTCAACTCTCTTCCTTCATCAACTCTGCTTCTTCCTCGCGCTCTTCGGCGGCTTCGGTGGCTTCCAGTTCAGTCATGCCGGGTTCGGCATTGCCATAACCCAGAATTTTAAGCATAACCTCGCTGTTTTGCTCAGGCGCGAATAAGCGCGTCCGCAGGTTCCCGGCTTCATCTTTGTCTACAATGACGTGTTGCGGAGCGGGAATCAGGCAATGCTGAATACCTCCATAACCACCCAGCGACTCCTGATACGCGCCCGTATGAAACAGGCCAATATACTGATCTTCAGCATCCTGGTCGAAAATAGGCAGGTATAAATCGGCGCTGTGGGCTTCCGTGTTGTAAAAATCGTGCGAGTCACAGGTTAGGCCGCCGAGGTTCACTTTTTGGTAGGGATTGTCCCAGTTGTTCACCGACAGCATAATATATTTCTGCCCCAAACCCCACGAATCGGGCAATTGCGTGATGAACGAGCCGTCGATCATATACCACAACTCCTTGTCGTTCTGCAACTTCTGGTCGATTACTTTGTAAATAACCGCTCCACTTTCACCTACGGTATAGGAACCGAATTCCGTGAAGATATGCGGCACCGGCACGTTGTTCTTGTTGCAAATCCACTGGATACTTTCCACAATCTGGTCGATCATGGCCTGATAATCGTAGGTGAATTGAAACGACGTTTGGATGGGCATACCACCTCCAATATCAATTGAATCGAGGTCGGGGCACATTTTCCGCAGTTCGCAATATTTATACATGAACCGGCTCAGCTCGCTCCAGTAATACGCGCTGTCTTTAATGCCCGTATTGATGAAGAAATGCAGCATTTTCAGCTTGAATTTCTCATTGGGCGCGATTTTGCTGCGGTACAGTTCGTTTACGTCGCTATACCGAATGCCCAAACGCGAGGTATAGAACGCGAAGTTCGGCTCTTCATCTGTCGCGATCCGAACGCCAAAATTGACCGTATCAGCCGTTACAGAGTTTTCATAAGCCTCAATCTCTTTGAGATTATCGAGCACAGGAATGCAGTTCGTGAAGCCTTCGTTGATAAGTTCACTGATGTACTGCGTGTACAATGGCCGCTTGTAGCCGTTGCAAACGATATATGTGCTTTTTGAAACCTTACCCATCTTCACCAATTCCCGAATAATGGGGATGTCGTAGGCCGACGAAGTTTCGAGATGAATGTTGTTTTTGAGTGCTTCTTCGAGCACAAACCGAAAATGGGATGACTTCGTACAGTAGCAATACGTATAGCTTCCCTTATAATTATACCGTTTCATGGCATTTCTGAACAACAGCTTAGCGTGTTCGATATGCTCAGTAATTTTCGGTAAATAAGTCAGTTTCAGGGGCGTACCGTATTCTTTGACAATGTCCATCAGCGGGACATTATTGAACATCAGTTCGTTGTTCTCAACATTGAACTCCCGCGTTGGGAATTCAAACGTCTGGTCAATCAGGTCATAGTATGTCTTCATCCCTACGTTTGGCGCATAAAATGGCTGGGTTCGCTGCTGCGACTTGTGGTACAAAAAAACAGGCGCGAATTTGACCCCGAAAATCGATCTTTGCAAGTAAAGTCTATTCGCAAGGTAGTTAACGAAAAAGTAGGGGGTTTGATTCGGAAATTACATAAATTTAATAGTACCAAAATCTCGCTGATTGACCAGCTACTAAGGTTGGTCGGCCAAACCAAAAAGAAGCTGTACTTTTGACCTTCTACTCTGACCGTTTACAGAATGCCCCAATCCATTCATTTTATAGCCATTGGTGGTAGCACCATGCACAACCTGGCTCTGGCACTTCATCAACAGGGCCACACCATTACCGGCTCCGATGAGACCATTTATGAACCGTCCCGAACGCGGTTGCAACAACACAATTTGTTGCCTACAGAGACAGGCTGGTTCCCGGAAAAGATTCATCAAAACAACGGTACATCGGGTTTAGATGCTGTTATCGTGGGAATGCACGTTCGCAAAGACAATCCTGAACTAATGAAAGCTCTGGAACTGGGCCTGCCAATTTATTCGTATCCTGAATTTATTTATCAGCAAAGTCAGCAGAAACAGCGTGTGGTTATTGCCGGCAGTCATGGCAAAACAACCATTACGGCCATGATTCTGCACGCCCTGGCCTTCCATAACCGGGTATTCGATTACTGGATTGGTGATCCAATTGAGGGTTTTGATACGACCGTCCGGTTATCCTCGACGGCCCCGCTTATTGTGATTGAAGGCGATGAGTATGCATCGTCGCCCATCGATTCCCGCCCGAAATTTTTGCATTATCAGCCACATATTGCTCTGATTAGCGGCATTGCTTGGGACCATATTAACCTCTATCCTACCTGGGATGAATATGTTGATCAATTCGAATCACTGGCCGAAGCGATGCCTAAAGCAGGTATTCTGATTTTCGATGAATCAGACGATATGCTGGATGTGATTGGCCAGAAAGAACGCGCCGACATTACAAAGATTCCATACCTGCCACATCCGAGCGAAATAATTGATGGCCGAACTAACTTGATAACCAAGCAGGGGAAACGAATTCCAACTCACCTGTTCGGCCAACACAACATGAAAAATATTGCCGGGGCTATTACGGTTTGTGATCGCATCGGAATTACCGACGAGCAATTTTATGAAGCCATTCCATCCTTTAGGGGCGTGGATAAACGGTTGGAAAAAATTGCTGAAACAAGCAAACGCATTGTTTTCCGCGATTTCGCACACTCACCTGCGAAGGTTGAAGCCGCTACTGAGGCCGTAAAGCAACAATATCCGGGTAGGAAGTTGTTAGCTATTGTTGAGCTTCATACACTCAGTAACCTGAACAAACTATTTCTGGAGCAATATAAGGACACCTTAGACGCTGCCGATGCCGCTATAGTGTTTGCTGATGATCGAACATTAAGTGGCAATCATCTCACTCCTATTACACCAGAAGATATTATCGCAGCCTTTGACCAGTCCGATTTAAAGGTTTTTACAGACGCTTCTGATCTTCAGGAGTATCTATTTACCCAAAGCGGGACATTTCAGGTTATTCTACTGATGAGTTCAGGGATATTTGGTGGAATAAATGTACACGCATTAGCTGAAAAATTAGTGGCATAGAACGTGCTTAGCGTTGATAAAACCAAACCTTGTCCATTAGCTCTGGGATGATGAAGCATCAAAACAACAGCGTGTAATTAGGCTTAAAGCTGTTGATAAAACAAAAAGCCGACCCTTTTGGGGTCGGCTTTTGCTTGATTTCATCAGGTGGCACCTTCCTACTCTCCCGCTTGTGACAGCAGTACCATCGGCAGTACGGGGCTTAACGGCTCTGTTCGAAATGGGAGAGGTGTTCACCCGCCTTC
>JAESFU010000423.1_pt1 | contig 24841 bp, 22 predicted proteins | sample 9269461 | NCBI WGS metagenome assembly JAESFU01 (sample SAMN14502556, study PRJNA617107) | algae metagenome | isolation source: Stenomitos rutilans HA7619-LM2 and co-occurring heterotrophs from cave walls | place: USA: Waikapalae cave, Hawaii | collected 2009-07-28
AGTCACGCAGTTTGAAGTGTATTGAAACTCCGCGTTGCATTCCGTTTGGCAGTCTTCATGAGCGCTTGAAAAAACCTCCTGAATGGACGAGAAGATCAATGTAGTAATGTCTCGATCAGATGATGTTGCCAAGCGAGTAGCTGCAAAAGTGGCACTTTCTTCCCAGTTGTCGCCAACCAATCGCAATTCGCCTGAGTGATTTGGGCCTGACAGACTTATCAGAGTTGGTTGAGCGTCAAATGCGAATCTGTTGACGCCATTCACGGCAAAATCACAGCTTGTAAATTCTGAATTTGCAGAAACGCTGATGGTCCATTCCCAAACACCAACGTCGCCACTTGAATCCTCATCAACCACGATGGACGCGATTGTGGCGGTAGCGGTGACTTCGACAACAATCCCTGCCAAATGCAGCGATCGTCCATCATCATTGATGATCCATTCATCCAAATCCTTCGATGCGTAGGTTGAGTTTGGGGTAGATTTCCGCCCCCCGGCAGCGATGGCTGACGACCAAATGCAGTGAATGAGGTGGTGCAAAGCAGAATGAAGGTTACGATCAGTGACATGGCTGAACAAGGAACTCGCATAAATGTCTCCCGGAATGCAGATTGAACTGCATCACAAGGATACTAGTTTCCTTTCCTAGTACAACTGTGACGGACACTAGTTCTATGAGTTTTTCTAACGCACCTGCGCCAGCAGCATCGTCCGGTCATCCCCTGCAGGCGTCGTGCCGCAGAATGCAGCGAGGTCTTCGATCAGATTGGGCATCGGATGCTTGTGCGAAAGTGCAGAGCCGAGCGAGTTCTTGAGTCGCTGCGAGCCGTACATCTCGCCGGATGTGCCGCGTGCTTCGGTGATGCCGTCGGTGTAGAGGAGGACCGAATCGCCCGGCGAAAGCTGGACGCTGTCGGGTGAGAATTCGATGTCTTCCATGATGCCCAGCGGGAGGCCGGATTGAACGCTCGGGAGTTCGTCGGTCTGCTCGTGGCCGTGGCGCTTCCAGAGCGGTGATGGATGCCCTGCATTGGCATAGGTCAGCGTTCGATCGTGTGCATCAAAGACGCCGTAGAACGCAGTGACGAACGAGCCGTTGCTCGAGGTGTACTTACGGGCGAGCTGGCGGTTGATGAAGCCCATCACGTGTTCCGGCGGGTGGGGCCCACCGGGGATGAGGTGCGCGATCGCGTGAACGATCGCCATGAGCACTGCAGCAGGTGTGCCATGGCCCGAAACATCCGCGATCAAGACGCCGTACTTGCCTTGGCCGAGCGGGAAGAAGTCGTAGTAGTCGCCACCTGCACGCGACGATGACTGGTAATCGGAGGCCAGCTTGAGTGACGGGATGTAGGGGAACTCGGTGGGAAGGAGCGACTTCTGGATGTCGCTGACGACCTGGAGCTCGCCATCGATCTTGTCGTACGCCTCACGGAGCCTGCGTGAGAGCACGAGGTTGTTGGTCGCACGCCCGAAGAGATTGGCCTGCAGAACCATCTGCGGGAGTTCTTCGGGCTTGAACCACTCGGGCTGGCGTGACATCAGGACGACCATGTTGAGCGATGCGCCACCATCGAACTGCGGGATCACCGCGATCGAGCGTGCGTCTGCAAGGTGTGCAGCGGCGGGGTCTGATGGATCGACGCGAAAGTCATGGACGACCTTGGATTCTTCCGCGTAAAGGAGCTCGCTCAGGATGCCGCGATCAAAGAGCGGAAGCTTGCCGGGCGTGCGCCAGGGGTCGACATCGCCGAGCACTTCTGATCGGGTGATGCGGAACCACGGGCGATCGAGCCCGCGCCGCGATACCGAGACGCGGCCGTCGTGGCCGAGGCTCTGGCGGATGTAGTCGCCGTACATCGTCACGACGTCCTGCGGATCGTCGAGCCTGCTCATGCCACGCATGAGCGACGTGATTTCATCAAGCTGGACTGACCACGACTTGCCGCTTTGCTGGCTCATACTCGATGAGCGTAGTAGCACGTCACGATACACGCGAGGGGATCGTGCTGAACGTGCATCAGCGCGTGGGCTGGTCGTCGGTGCGGGGTTTGTCGAAACCCGTCATCACGACGCGCTTGGGCTCCGCACCTTCGCGGAGCCCTGCCTTCTTGAATCGCTTGTTCTCTGCGTTGGCCCACTTATCGGCCAGTCGCCACCACCACAGCGTGAAGATCGCACCCCCGACAAGGACGATCACGATGACGGCGATCATGATGCCTCGGTCCTGGAAGTTCATGCCGGGTTGTGCTCCATCTTCGAGGGAAACGGGTTTGCTGCAGATCGCTCAACGAAAAGTCGGGCAAACGGTCTGCAGCAGGTGGGTCATCAAAGCTCGACCATCTGCATCTGCGATTCGACCTCTCTGCGGCGCGGGGGCGCGGAGACTTCGGTCGTAAAGACGCCCAGGGCAGCGTTCGAGGCAGCCATTTCCTTGCGGACCTGGGATGCGTCGTACGCAGAGGGGTGCGTATTCCCTGCACGCTCGTATGCACCGCCTGCAGAGATCAGGTGGATGAGATCGAGCGCGATCTGGCCTTCAGAACGTGCAGTGTCGACTGCGGTGATGGCCTTCTCAAAGCTCTGGATCATCCCCTTGGCATTCTCGAACGAGCCAGACTTCTCCGCGAAAGTCACGGAGGGGAGAACGATGTCCGCACGGTCGCAGAGCTCGTTTGCCAGCGTGTCGATCAGGACGACGAACTTGCCGCCGAGCGACGATGCAAGATCAGGCGTGACCCAGTTGGCGGGGTAGTTGCCGGTGACGACGACGCCCGCGACGCTGCTCGAACCCGTGCCCTTGCCGAGTGCACCGAGGAACTGGTCGTACTCGTGGACCTTGCCGCCGGGCGCGACTGCAGAGAGCACGCGGCGGACGCCGCGCGCGTTGGGTGCCTTCTCTGCATAAAGCTTGAAGGAGCGCGGGCCGTTCTCGTCTGCCTTGGGCGGGAAGACCTTGTCCTGCCCGCGGACGGGGACGGAGCCGATGCCAAAGACACAGCCCGGATCGATCTCAAGAGCCGCACGGGCGAGGAGGTAAGCCTCTTCGCAGGTAATCATGGGGCTGACGAGGACCGCGATGTGCTTACCGCCCGATGCAGCGTTGCGGAGACCTTCGACCGCAAGCTCGTATGCACGACGGAAATCGCTCTCTGCAGGGACGCCGTACTGCTTGCGAGTGGGGGCCTTGAGGCGTGCCTCGCTGTGGACGAACTTCCAGCCGTAGCGGACCTCATCGGTGATCCACCACTTGTTGACCTTCATGTTCGCGCGAGGCTTGATGCGGTAGATCGTGTTCTCGTTGTGGTGGATCTCGATGTTGTCGCCGCTGGCAGTAAGCGGGTCGATCGCCGCGGTTTCCTTGAGGAACCAGACGCGCTGCTGGAAGAGAAAGTCCTTGTCGAGCAGGGCGCCGACCGGGCAGAGGTCGATGACGTTGGCGGAGAGCTCGTTGTTGAGCGGAATGCCCGGGAACACGTCGATCTCTTCCTTGTTGCCGCGGCCCATGACCGAGAGCTCGCCGGTGCCGGTGACTTCGCGAGTGAAGCGGACGCACCGCGTGCACATGATGCAGCGGTCGCTGTAGAGCATGACGTGGTTGCCGACATCCTTCTTGGGCTGCTTGACCTTCTGCTCCTGGAAGCGGGAGACGCCGCGGCCGTACTGGTAGCTGTAATCCTGAAGGAAGCACTCGCCGGACTGATCGCACACCGGGCAGTCGAGCGGGTGGTTGATCAGGAGATACTCCATGACCGCCTTCTGATTCGCGACTGCCTTGGGGCTGTCGGTGTAGACGACCATGCCGTCGCTGGCGGTCTGCTGGCAGCTGGGGACGAGCTTGCCGCCCATGAAGGGCTCAAGCTGGCCAGACTTTGGGTTGGGAGACCAGCACTCGCAAAGACAGATGCGGCACGAGGCGACGATCGACAGCCCGTCGTGGTAGCAGTACTGCGGAACGTCCACGACGTTGGCGTTGGCGATCTGGAGGATCGTCTGGCCGGGCGTGAAGTCGCACTTGACACCGTTGATCGTGACCTGCGGCATAGAGGGCCAAGTGTAGGCCGAACGGCGTGCGAAATGCCCACCTTCTCATGGGGAGCAGGAGGGTGTTTGGACTGCTTGCGGGGGTGGGTGTGATAACCCACCTGCATAAAGCAAAATCCATGTGTCTGCATAGAGCGAACGGATGAAAAATCTTGGCCTAGGGGTTTACCCCGAGTAGACTTAGGTGTGTGCACGGTCCGCCCCGTGCTAGGAGGTAGAGGGAAGCGACGAAATAACGACTGCTTGCAATCGCCGTGTCGCATCCGTGGGGATGCGTTCACGGGGAAGGCCGTCGACATCGTCCTACTTCCATACATGCGTGCTGTGTTCCGAAGTGCCGCCCGTTCAAGGGGTTGGTCACGTCGGTTATCCGTATGCAACGAGGTCCTTGGTTCCTGCATGGATTGCGGAGTGCCAAGGCGTGTGTTCGTGCGTCGCGGTTTCCAAATCTCGTGGGAAGCGACGCGAGAGAAATAGGAGGGAAGACATGAAGAAGAGTCTGTTCGCACTGTCCGCCGTCGCGGCCCTGTCTGCATCCGCAGGCGCAAGCGTGGTTTTCTCCGGTTCGGGCAACAACCCCGAAGTTGGCGCGAATGCATCGGGAAGTGCTGCGTTCAGCATCTCAGGTGACATCCTCACGGTCGTTCTGACCAACACGACCGCACCGCGCACCACCGCGCAGGGCAACGCCCTGACCGGCGTCACGTTCGACGTGACGGGCACGAACCCCGCGCTCGATCTGGCATCGACCGCGATGTCTGCAGGGAGCCTCCTGTGGACCAGCAAGACCGCTTCGACGTCCTCGGCCGATATCAATGGCTCGTGGACCGACGTCCTGGGCGCATCGCCCTTGGGCGAGTTCGGTGCTGCTTCGACCGGCTTTTCAGGTCGTTTCAACGGCGGTTCGATCTCGCTGGGCAATGCCAGCCCGAACTACGGCGTGGTTGCAGCAGCGACGTTCAACGGGACCAGTGGCGTCTCGTTCGGCGGCTCGCAGTTCCCCTTCATCCAGACCTCGCTGACGCTGACTTTCAGCGGCGCGACGGGCATGAGCCTCTCTGCACTCTCGAACGTCAAGATTCTCTTTGGCACCGACGGCACGGGCATCGTCAACACGACGGTCCCTGCACCGGCTTCTGCCGCCCTGCTTGCGATGGCGGGCGTGATGGCAGGTCGCCGTCGCCGCAACTGATGCAGGCTGCAAAGCCGCATGTATTTCAAGAACCCGCGTCACCATGTGGCGCGGTTTTTTGTTTGCAGTGTTGGGTGACCAAGAGTACGGATTTTGTGCGGGTAAAACCAAGGTGGCTGGTTGTTCGCACGGGCTCGATCGTGTGCAGACCCCTGCCTATCATCCCAGCCCACGTCGGAGGTATGGCGTGGCTTTCAAGAGGTGGTTGAGTCATGCCCGCAGTCTGCTTTTACACCGGCAAGAAGACATCCTTCGGCAAGAAGCGCGCATGGCGCGGTCAGGCGATCAAGAAGGGCGGCTTCGGTCTGAAGCCCACCGGCATCACTCGCCGGACCTTCAAGCCCAACCTTCAGCAGGTCGACGCCATCGTTGACGGCCGCCAGGAGCGCATCACCGTTTCCGCTCGCGCCATCCGCGAAGGGCTCGTCGTCAAGGCTCTGAAGCGCAAGTACGGCTATACCCGCCAGCAGAAGGCTGCTGCGGCTGCTGCGAAGGCCTGATCGAGAGGTCTTACCAAGTTCATCAGGACGCCACCTCGCTCATGCGGTGGCGTTTTTTCATGCGCACGCGGCTGCATGATCCCGCCAGTCACCAGTCACCAGTCACCAGTCACCAGTCACCAGTCACCAGTCACCAGTCAGCTACTGCCCTGCCGTTAGCCGACCCATTTCGGCGATGAGCTCTTTGGCAATCGCGATCTCTTCCGCGTTGGCCAAGTCGGGGAGAGCTTGCTCCGCCAGCGTTCGTGCACGCTGGTGCTGGTGGAGATAACGCCCTGCAATCACCGCCAGCATGAGCCGCACGTGACCTGCCTGCCCGTCCCGCGGGTAGGCCTCGAGGAACCGTTCGTACGCGACCACCGCAAGGCTGAAATCCTGCGTTTGGAAGAGGTGGTTGCCAAGTTCGAGCTGCTGGCGACGCTGCATTGTCCCTGCACCGACGACCAGCCCGTACTTCTCGATCAATTGCTTGTAGCCGCCTGCAGCGGCTTCGAGATTGCGCCCCGTCAGGTCGGTGGCGATCTGTGCACGGAGCTCTGCGATCGGACGCTGGAGATCAGAGATCTGCGATTCAACGGAGTCCTGCCTGGCGGCGGATTTTCCAGATGTGGGCTGTCCTGAAGCAGCGACGTAGACACTGTCCCTTCGTTCCTTGCTCTGGGCGTGGGCCTCGCGCATCTCTGCACGGCGCCGGGCCTGGCGGATCAGGTGGAACATGTCGAACGTTTCGCTCGGCAGGATCCGCAGAACCAGGAGGAGCAGCGCGATGATGATGCCAAACGCGTATCCGCCAAGATGTGCTGCGTACGCGATCGAGTCGTTCACGCGCGCGAGCGGTTTGAGCATGTTCAGGAGGATCTGGATGCTCACGAACCACAGCGCCGACATGTGGATGATGCCGATGAAAAAGAAGAGGAACAGGACGCGGATCTGCGTTCTTGGGAAGAGGACGAGATACGCGCCGGTGACTGCAGCGATCGCGCCCGATGCGCCCACTGCAGGTCCGTTTGAGAAGATCACGTGCGTCGCGCCCGATGCAGCGGCTGCAAAGAGGTAGAACGCAAGGTATCCGAGCCTTCCGAAGCGGTCCTCGACATTGGGCCCAAAGACCCAGAGAAAGAGCATGTTTCCTGCAAGGTGCCAGATCGACCGCATGTCGTGGAGGAATGCGTAGGTGATGAGCCGCCAAGGCTCGCGGAATGAAGGCAGGAGCATCCAGCGGCGCTGGATCTCGTCAACGAGTTCAAGCCCGCGCTCGGATTGAAGACCCGCGATCGCGATGATGCCGAAGATGATGAGGTTGGCAGCGATCAGCCCGTGGTTGACGACGGTTCTGCGCGCAAGGGGTCTGTCGGTTCCCAGTGGAATCACGGCCTGATGATACGAGGTCTTTCACCAGAGAACCGAACAGAGACCGTCGAGCGTGCATTCATCCATGAAACATGTTGAGAGGCCTTGCCTGTCAATGGTTTGGATAGCGCAAATGAAGGGCACGAATCGTGGTGGGGTGTATTCTGCGGAGCGGTCATCCTGCCGCGGAGTCGATAGAATGATCGCCTCATGGATCGTGTCTCAGGCGGCGTTGTTTCGACTCGGCCGTCGCTCGACACTTCCGCATGGAGGTTGAACGCCGCGTCCTAGACACCGGCGTGCATCAGGTCCCGTCAGTGTCTCGCTTCGCCAGCAGGAGTCTGCATGTCCGAACAGTCTACACCGGTTGCCCGTGCCACCCGCCGTGCTCGCATCCTGACACTCGCCGCAGTGATTCTTCCGCCCGTAGGCCTGATTGCAGGCATCATTCTTCTGTGGGGCGTCGCGTTCAACTGGACGATCCTCGCGGTGATGGTCGGGATGTACCTGATCTCGGGACTGGGGATCACGATCGGGTATCACCGCCTCTTCACGCACAAGTCGTTCGAGACGTCCAAGCCCATTGCGTTCCTCCTGGGCGTTTCGGGCTCGATGGCGCTCGAAGGCCCGGTGATGCGCTGGGTCGCGACGCACCGCAAGCACCACCAGCACAGCGATGGTGATCACGATCCGCATTCGCCGCACACCGAGGGCGACGGCTTTGTCGGTGTGATCAAGGGCATCTGGCACTCGCACGTCGGCTGGATCTTCGATGAAGACTCCACCGACCTTGCCAAGTACGTGCCCGACCTTCAGAAGGACAAGATGGTCACCTGGGTCAGCTCGATGTTCCCGATCTGGGTCCTCCTTGGTCTGCTGATTCCGACAGTGGTCGCGGGGCTCATCACGATGAGCTGGTACGGTGCGCTCCTGGGCCTTCTCTGGGGCGGCTTTGCACGCATCTTCCTGGTCCACCACGCAACGTGGAGCGTCAACTCGGTCTGCCACCTCTGGGGCAGCAAGACCTACCGCAGCCACGACGAAAGCAGGAACAATCCGATCGTCGGCATCCTGGCGCTGGGCGAAGGCTGGCACAACAACCACCACGCGTTCCCGACCAGTGCTCGCCACGGCCTTGCGTGGTGGCAGTTCGACATCAGCTACATCATCATCAAGTCGATGGAGCTGGTGGGCCTGGTGTGGAAGGTCCGCGTCCCGACGCCCGATCGCCTCGCTGCAGCGAAGGTGGCGGTGCTGAACGAGGATCTGCACTGAGTTTCGAGTAGAACTCGCTCAAATTACGCAACGATTCACGCTCCACATCGCATGATGTGGAGCGTTGTTTTTTGCAGGATGACGACTGCTTTGAATGGCGTCATATTTCGGACATGTTTGAAGTTGTACGAAGGGCGTTTCATACAACCTCAGTCGTACCTTTCTGCGCCCTTTGCGGCTACACTGGGATCGTTTTCAGGGTGGTGGCACGGCTTGGGCCGGGCCCCTGTTGCATTTGTGGTTCGTGGCGAAGCCGATCGGGTTGTGATCGGGTCGCGACGATTCTTCAGGACGAGTTCCGACCATGGCCAACTACTCCAAGGGTCTTGAGGGCGTGATTGCCGCCGAGACCAAGCTCTCGTTCATTGACGGTGAGAAGGGTGTCCTCGAGTACCTGGGCATCCCGATCGGGGAGCTTGCGTCGAACTCGACCTTTGAAGAGACGGTCTTCCTCCTCTGGAACGGTCGCCTTCCCAAGAAGGCAGAGCTCGAGGAATTCACGAACCAGATCCGCCAGCGGTACGACCTCCAGAAGGACGTTGCACGCCTGGTTCTTGAGATGCCCAAGAACGCAGAGCCGATGCACGTGATCCGGACGCTGGTCTCGTCGTTCGGGCTCTTTGATCCCAAGCCCAACGCGATCGACCTTCCCTCGCTGCGCGACAAGGCCCTGACGGTCCTTGCACAGACGCCGACGATGCTGGCGTACTTCAACCACCATCGCAAGGGCACGCCGCTCGTTCAGCCCGACAAGTCGCTCTCGCTTGCAGAGAACTTCCTCTACATGCTCAACGGCAAGCGCCCGACGCCGACGATGGCCAAGGCTCTTGACGTGTGCCTTGTGCTCCACACCGATCACGGGCTCAACAACTCGACCTTCTCTGCACGCTCGGTAATCTCGACCGAGAGCGACCTGTACTCTGCACTGACTGCAGCAGTCGGTTCGCTCCGCGGCCCGCTCCACGGCGGCGCCAACGAGGGCGTCATGAAGATGCTCAACCAGATCCCGACGGTTGAAGCGACCGACGCCTTCATCGCAGACAAGCTCGCCAAGAAGGACAAGATCCCGGGCTTCGGTCACCGCGTGTATAAGAGCTACGACCCCCGCGCGTCGTACTTGAAGGTCCTCGCAAAGCAGCTGGCGGACGACACCGGCAACGCAGGGCTGTATGAGAAGAGCGCACGCATTGAAGCAGTGATGGAGCGTGAGAAGGCGGCCAAGGGCATCTATCCGAACGTCGACTTCTACAGCGCGACGACGTACCACTGCATCGGCCTCCCGCTCGACCTCTTCACCCCGATGTTCGTCGTCGGCCGCGTCGGCGGCTGGTCCGCACACATCCTCGAGCAGATGGCAGACAACCGCCTCTTCCGCCCCTCGGTCGATTACACGGGTCCGCACGGCGTGGCGTATACGCCGGTTGAGAAGAGGTAAGGCATGCAGCGAGCAGCGAGCAGTTAGCTGCTAGCGGTTAGCACGAAAAACGAAGGCCGAGCCACGTGGCTCGGCCTTTTGCATTTTCATGTTGTGCTAGCAGCTAACAGCTAGCCGCCAGCTGCTTCTTCAAGGCAGCAGGAACACACCCACCACGACCGCACCGATACCGATGAGTGCAGCGCCCGCGATCAGGCCTGCACAGATCGGTTCGTGGCAATCGACCCACAGCTTGTGGCCGGTCGATTCGGGCTTCTTCTTGTAGATCGAGCCCATGATCGTAAAGAGCGCTGCACCCGCGAACATCGCCATTGTCGAATCCGGCGGAACGACGACGCCCAGGCCCAGCGCCAGCGGGCTGATCGGGAACTTGTTGCGGGTGAAGATGCGGGTCAGTTCCATGCCAAGCCCGACGATCGCCGCGATCACCATCGAGTAGATGATCGACGTTGTCAGGAGGGTCTGGGTGGAATCGCCGCCCGAGAAGATCGCGGTGACGAGGTCTGAGACGCCCTTCCACTGGACTGCAGAGGGGAAGCCGAAGCCTGCAGCATCGTCCACCATGACCGACTGGACGTGGTTGGGATCAGTTGCAGCTGCTTCAGGGTTGTACTTGCTCAGGAAGAGCATGTAGAAGAGCGGCGTCGAAGCGATCGCACCAGAGAGGATGCCGATGATGTGGCCGATCGCCTGCTGGCGTGGCTTGCCGCCGAGCATGTAGCCGGGCTTGATGTCCATCAGGAGGTTGCTGGCGTTGCTGGTCACTTCGACGCAGATGACGCCCGCCATCAGGTTGGTCGGCGGGTGCTTGGGGTCGAGCGCGCCAAAGAGGAACTGCGGGATCTTCGAGAGCGAACCCGTCGGCGTGATGCCGGTGAGTGCGGTGCTGCTTGCAGCGATGAGCGTGAGGACCATGATCAGCGGGATCGCGGTTGCGCCGAAGATCCACGAAACGCCGAACCAGTCGTGCGCCATCCAGACCGCGACCGTGCCGATGATCGGGATGCCGACCCACGAGATCCAGAGAGGGACCTCGATGTGCTTGACGGGGTCGTTGGTCGGTGCCTTGTTCGAACGGCGAGTCAGGCCCTTGAAAGCCTCGATGAAGATCTGCGGCTTGGCAAAGAGCGCCACCATGCTGGCGGTGACCATGATGGAGATACCCCACCACAGGGCCCACTTGTTGAGGATGTAGCTCCTGCTCCAGACGCCGCTTGCGGGTTCTGCGATCTCGCCGATGTTGATCATCCACGGCACGACGATGAAGAAGTTGATGATCATGCCGATCAGCATGCTCATCGCAGGTCGCATGCCCATCAGGCCGCCTGCACCGATCATCGCCCAGTCGAGCGCGGGTGAAACACCCATCTGGCGAGGCTCGATCTTGCCGATCTTGGTCGGGAGCCACGAGACCTTGGCCGCAAGGTCGTAATACCACCCATCCAGCGCGTGCGGGAGGTGGGGGAGATCCTTGAGCGAGTCTGCCTTGGTCTTGAGGAAGTCCTTCCACGGCAGGGTCTGCCTGAACCACTCGGGGATCCAGACCAATGCGCGGAGGATCTTGATGTACGCCTCGCTCGAGATGAACGTCATGAACCCTGCCAGGAGTGCTGCGAAGGTCAGCATCTTGGCCTTGAACATGCCGCTGGCTGCCTGGCCGGTATAGAGCGCATCGAGCACGACGCCGCAGGCACGACCTTCGGGGAAAGGCTGCTGCTCATCGTTGATGAAGCGGCGCTTCATCGGGAACGCGACCAGGACGCCCAGGACCGACAGGACGATCATGAACCAGAAGAGATGCCACTTGTTGATCAGTTCGTTCTGGACCCACATGTAGGCTGCGATACCCGAGACGAGCGGACCGGTCATGTACCCTGCTGCAGTGGCGATTGACTGCGAGCAGTTGTTCTCGAGGATCGTCATGTCCCGCATGCCAAAGCGTGCCATGGCGCGGTACGCAGCGAAGGCGAGGATGACGCTCGTGAGGCCGACGCCCAGCGTCCAGCCGGTCTTGGCACCGACGTAGAGGTTGGTCGCCGAGAGAATGCCGCCGAGCATGAAGCCCGTCAGTGCCGACCGGAGCGTGAGCTGGGGCATGTTGCCCCGGTACACGTTCTCCAGCCACCAGCGATCCTTCTGCTCGCGGGTCCACGTCCTGATCTGTTCTTCGGAGAGATTCTGAATCGCCATGGTTGAGCGAGAATGTAAAGGAATGGCAGAAGAGACGCAATCGACCGAGGCGTCGGGCGAGCAGAACCGCGATTTGCACGCTTGAAATGCAATCGACCGGCACAGGGACGAACTTTGTTCGGCGTGGATGTGAGATGGCCCGTGCAGGCGTCTCCCGCACCGTCGCTTTCATCTTTGAACGGGCATGTGCTCCTGATAGGCTCAACGTATGAACGCAAAGTTCCTGTGCATGACTGCTTCCCTGGCACTGGTTTCGGTGCTGCCCATTCATGTGCAGGCACAGCCTGCTGCAGCGAAGGGTGATGGAGCGGTTGTTCGATACGACGGGCAGATGCTGGTCCGCGTGGCATTGCGGGATGCACGGGACCTCCTGCTTCTTGGCCAGGTCGCGCCGGACTGCTGGTCGCATGCAGCGAGCCAGCTGCCGGAGGGGTCGGGCGCGATCGGGACGCTTGACTATCGCATGACGCCCGAGGCTCTGCGGGTAGTTCGTGATGCAGGGATGCATGCAGAGGTGTTGATCGCGGATCTGCAGAAATCGGTGGATGAAGACAACGCGAGGCTCGCGCTGCAGCAGGGTGATTTTCTTGATGCAGCAGGCGTGATTGATGTCATTCGCGGCCAGCGCGAAGGCGGCAATGGCGGTGGGGGTAATGGTGGTGGCGGAGGTACGCCACGCGGCTGGTTTGACGATTACAAGTCGCCTGAGCAGGTCCGTGCATACGCAGATGGGCTCGTCGCCGCACACCCGACGCTCGTTTCAATCGAGACTGCAGGTCATTCGCTCCAGGGGCGCGAGATTTACGTCGTGCGACTGAAAACTGGAACGGAGTCCAAGCCGATCCTCCTGCTCAACAGCGTGCAGCACGCACGCGAGTGGATCACGGTCATGACGAGCATGTACATCGCAGACCAGCTTGCCCTGGGGTACGGCGTTGATCCTCGCGTCACTGCTCTGCTCGATGAGTACGAGGTCGCGATCATCCCGATCGTGAATCCAGACGGGTACGCGTACACGTGGACGAACGATCGATTCTGGCGGAAGAACCGCCGTCCGAATGCAGGGGGGACTTTCGGCGTCGACAACAACCGCAACTGGGGTTTTGCTTGGGGTTCTGACAACGGTTCATCGGGGAGCGGCTCCTCCGAGACCTTCCGCGGCACTGCACCCTTCTCTGAACATGAGAATATCGCCCTGCGAGATTGGACACTCGATAACCCCGGCGTGGTGCTGAATCTCGACATCCACAGTGCTGCACAGATGATCCTCTACCCGTGGGGATACAAGCCGCAATCGATGACGATGGTGGATGGGATCCGCAATCTGTCGCTCGGCATGCGAAGCGCGATCCTGGCTTCCAGTGGCGCAACGTACAAGGCAGGGCAGGCGTACCAGACGCTCTATTCGATGAGCGGTTGCAGCATCGACTGGTTCTACGGCGAGCTTGGCATCTATACGTGGACGGTTGAAGTGAGAGGCCCGGGATTCAATCCGCCGCCAACGGTGATCCTCCCGACTGCACGCGAGATCCACCAGGCATTGCTCTGGCTGGGTGAGAACCTCTGCCTGACCGACTTTGATCAGACCGGGTTTGTCGATACCGATGACTTTGACGCGTTCACCCGTGCGTTTGAGCAGGGGCAGATGCGTGCGGACTTTGATCGCTCGGGCTTTGTCGATACCGACGACTTTGACGCCTTCGTCGCTGCGTTTGAGGAAGGCTGCTGAATCACCACACGCATGCCGCTGCAAGCGCGGCAGCCAGCATGGGTTCAAACTTCTTTTCCGAGACCTTGCTGCATCCAAACTGCGAGAGATGCTCGTTCCAGAGCTGTGCATCAAGCAGCACAAAGCCCTGCTTCCGCAGCCGCTCCACAAGATGCACGAGGCACACCTTGCTCGCGTCGGTCCCGCCATCTGCAGGACGCGAGAACATGCTCTCGCCAAAGAATGCTCCGCCGACATGGAGGCCATAAAGCCCGCCGACGAGCTTTGCTGTGCCCGTCGCTTCATCGCGTCGCCATGCTTCCACGCTGTGCGCGATGCCCTCTTCATGCAGGAGGCAGTATGTCTCGATGATGGTCTGATCGATCCACGATTCGGCCTCGTCTCTGCGAGGCTTGGAGCATGCAGTGATCACGTCGCGAAAGGCAGTGTCGTAGCGGATCTCAAAGACGCCCGACCGCACACGCGAACGGAGTGTCTGCGGGATGTGGAACTGGTCCTCCGCCAGCGGGATCACGCCCCGGACCTTGGGCTTGAACCAATCGATCCGCCCCGTGTGCGGATCTGCCATCGGGAACCACCCTTCGCGGTACATCCCCAGGATTCCTGCGATGAACTCCCGCCGCTCGACCTCTTGATCGGCCATGTGCTCCCCGGCCGGCTGGTCGAGTTCGTCGTCTGGGTGATGGCTGGGTTCGGCGTTCAAACGGGTTCTACCCTCTCCTCGTAAGGCTCTTTGGGCTGCGGAAGCACTGTTTGGTGGATGCCATGAAACCTTCCGCAGCAGGTTCCGAAGAGTTTACCGGCCGAGTTCCGGCCTTGGCCCGGTTTCCGGGCATTGTGGGAGCGTCGAAATGCAGGCGGTCACGACACAGTCTTCTGAGCCATCACCTGGTGACACCCTCGCGCGGGTGATCGGTGATCGCCAGAGCCTGGAAATGATCCTGATCTCGGGCGGCATCGTCCTGATCATCGCGATCGTGGTGATCGGGCGGACGATCCGGGCCATGTCTCGCGAGAAGACCAAGCGCGAGATCGCAGCCTACATCGCGGAAGGTTCCATGACGCCCGAGCAGGGCGACCGTCTGATCAAGTCTGGCCTCAAGGATCGCGAGTGATTCACGACTGACTTGCTACGGGGAGATGCACCGATGAACTTTGAAGGACCAGTACCCGTCATTCCGTTCATCGCGATCACCGGATCGTTCATCCTCGCGATGGTCGGCCTCGTGGCATGGGTCATCATCTCGACGGTCAAGACCCGCGAGCGCGAACGCACGCGCCGCGAGCTTGCTGCGTATGTCGCAGAAGGCACGATCACGCCCGAAGACGCCCAGCGCATGATGCAGGAAGACCCGCAGGTGCTCGAGCGCGAGAAGAGCAGGCGCGAGATCGCTGCATCGGTCGCGCAGGGCAAGATGACGACCGAAGAAGCAGAGCGACTTCTCCAGGCCGATCTCCCTGCATGGGAACGTCCCGAAGCATGGGGCGGCGGGTATTACGCAGGCACGAAGAACAGCAAGAACAATGGTGAAGGCAGGACGCGTCGCCACCGGCCCGATCGGACCAGTGCAGGACAGGAGAATGGACGTGGTTGAGACACAGGCAACGAGCGAGATCGTCTCTGCACTTCATGTACCGATCGTCCCGACACTTGCCGTCAACGGCGAAGAGGTCGCCGCGATGATCGTCCTGGGAATGCTGGGTATCGGCCTCGTGTCAGTCGTCGGCTCGTACATCTACAAGATCGTCCGTGCGCGCGCGTACGAATCTTCACGCAGGGAGATCGCTGCGTATGTCGCGGAAGGTTCCATCTCTGCAGACGACGCGCAGAAGCTCCTCATGACCAACCCCAAGGGTGGTTGCTCAAGCAACGCGTTCAAGTGATCTGATTTGAATGTGGCAGCTCGATCAGCAGGCGATTGGATCGAGTGCTGCGATCACTTTGCACGAGATGCAGTCTTGGCACCTTGCGCTGCAGCGGGCGGTGCTACTGGCGTGATCTTCGGCGAATCAAACCCATCACCCCAGCGTTCGTGCATCTGTGCACGGATCGCTGCGATGATCTTTGGATAATCCCTGCTCGGCACGATCGGCTCATCAAGCCCTGCAGCAGCCTTGATCCTGCTCCGAACCATCGAAGAAGGCTTGATGCGCAGTTCGTACAGGCTTTCAAGATTGCGGCCCTTGACGCTCTTGAGCGTCGGGAGACGCAGAACCGCGGGCGTAGCCCCTGCACACGGCCCGAAGTTCGGCACAAGCCACGGCTGCTTGGGCTTGCCATCAAGGCCGGTCTCAAGATCACGCCGGATCGCGACGCCGCTCTTCCACCAGTGACCGTTCGTCGCCTCTGCAGCGTCATCGACGAGATCGGTCGAGACCGCGCCGAGTTCTTCGAATACCGCACGCATCGCCTCGGTCATGCGCTTGTCGTAGTCTGCAGTGCCATCCTTCAGCACGCGCGAAGCAATCAACGCGCCGACAAAGTGTGACCCTGCGTCGTCCCACGTGAATGCAGAACCTTCTTCCGAGACGAGGGGCACCGTCGTCCAGCCGTACCACGTCGCGATCTCGTGCCAGGTCTGGATTTCACACGCCACGCGCTGGCCGATGATCAGCGAGGCCTCGTTGATCAGCGCCTTGCGCTCGGTTTCAGATGCTCGCTGCCACCACGTCGGGAGGTTGATCTCCAGCGTGTAGTGTGCATCCTCAAAATCAAACGTGTGCGATCCGCCGCCGACGGAGATCAACGCGTGCGACTGTTCCCACGCGTACCGCGCCCAGTCTGCAGTCAGGCGAACGTGCGCCAGATCAAGGAACCCTGCTCTGCAGGTGTACATGATCCCGCGTGCACCTTCCTGCACTGCAAAGGGCCGTGCACTCCAGCTTGAGTAGTAATGCTCGCCGAGGTCATCAACGCCAGATGAGACATAGAGCGTGAACGGGCCGGGGAATGGGATCGCGCCCAGGCGAGTGTGCGGGAGTGCTTCCATGGAATTGCACCCGCCAAGGAGACAGGCAATCGCCACGGAACCAAGACTCATCGCTTTCCTGCCCACTCCCACCGCATGCTCCTTGTCGTGTTACACCTGCGACAGATTTACATCCCTGCCTGAAGATCTCCCCGGTGTTTCCCGTGATCCCTGCATGAAGATGAACTCACGCTCGGCCATTGAAACACGCCGATGGCAGTATCCATCGGTGCCTCCACCAGCGCTCAACAGTCATTGCGGCAAATGAAGCTCCCTCTTGCACGGTGTCGAGCAACACCGTGATGATTCTTGCCTCCGCAGATCGTGGGTACACCCGTTATGGCACAGGATTCAGCGGGTTATACGGGCGTGGAGTTCGGGGCAAAGCCCTCCCGCCGTACCGGTGTTCCGCCCCCCTAAACTTCCCTCCAATGCCCCGCCGCGCTGCTTCATCTAAACCTTCCAGATCCCGAACCAAGTCCGTGCCCGATGAGGGCGTGAACTCGGTGTCGTTTGTCAGCCTTGGCTGCCCCAAGAACCTCGTCGATTCCGAGAAGATGCTCGGCATGCTCGCAGAGGACGGGATCCTGCCCGTTTCCTACGACCCGACCGAGGAAGACAGCTTCTGCGGGGCAGACGCAGTGGTGGTGAACACCTGCGGCTTCCTCGAGGCATCCAAGGATGAGTCGCTGGGCGTCATCAAGGAAGCGATCAAGGCCAAGGAAGAAGGCAGGATCAAGCGCGTCGTCGTCGCGGGGTGCCTCGTCCAGCGGCACCGTGCCAAGATGCTCGACTGGGCGCCCGGCATCGACGCGATGGTGGGCGTCTTTGATCGCGACAAGATTGTGGAAGCAGTGCGCGGCGAGAAGACCGCGCGAGAAAAAGTTGATGCAGGGGATGGTCCCAAGTACTGGATCTCCGCCAACGCGCTCGCTGCAGCCAAGACGCGCGGCATGCAGACCACCGGCCTGACCGTCAACGGCAAGGACGGCAAGGGCCTTGGTTACTTTGAGGACGACTCTGCACGCCTGCGCCTGACACCCAGGCACTACGCGTACCTCCGCATCAGCGAGGGTTGCAACCAGAACTGCGCGTTCTGCACGATCCCTTCGATCCGCGGCAAGATGCGGAGCAAGAACCCGGACACCATCGTCAAGGAAGTGCGCGAGCTCGTCGCGGATGGTGCGTTCGAGCTGCTTCTTATCGGCCAGGACACGACGAGCTTCGGCGATGACATCGGCCTTGGTCTCGGCCAGAGCGGCCAGGGTCTGCCGGGCCTCCTCAAGCAACTCAGCGACGCGATGGAAGGCGAAGGCAGCAAGGGCTGGCTGCGGCTCATGTACGCGTACCCGACGAACTTCACGCCGGCGATCGTGGACGCGTTTGCACACATGGTGAAGACCGGTCGCCTCCTGCCGTACATCGATATCCCGCTGCAGCACGCGAGCGATCGAGTGCTGGGGCTGATGAAGCGCAACGTGTCATCGAAGCAGCAGGAAGGCCTGATGCACATGCTGCGGGAGAAGGTCCCGGGCATGGCGATCCGCACGACGTTCATCTCGGGCTTCCCCGGCGAGACGGAGCAGGACCACAAGGAACTCCTCGGGCTTGTCGAGCGCGTGAAGTTTGAAGCAGTGGGTGTGTTCGAGTATTCGCACGAAGAGGGCACCGTCGCGGGGACGATGGAGAACGACCCGAAGCTTGCAGTGCCGCCGGAAGTGAAGCAGCGTCGCCGCAACGAGGTGATGGAGCTTCAGCAGAAGATCGCCTTTGAGCGTGCAGCCGCGATCGCTGCAGAGTTTGACGAGAAGAACCCGACCAAGACCGGCAGAAGGCTCGACGTGCTGATCGACGGCCAGACCTCGACCGACGGCATGGCGACTGCAGGTGTGAGCAAGGGCGGCAAGCTCTACGTCGGCAGGACGTATTTCCAGGCACCGCAGATCGACAGCATGACGTTTGTGCACTCGCGCGAGAAGCTGGTCCCTGGCGAACTCGTCAAGTGCGTGATCGTCGCGAGCGATGGGTACGACCTGATCGCAAGACCGGTGACGGAGATTGAAAAGCAGGTGTCGCTGAAGGTGCTTCGGTGAATCATGCGGTGCTCTTCCGCAGGTGGCGGTGGGCATGCAGGTTGAATTGTGTCGTGGGTGTGATTGTCGCGATTATCGCTGGGTTCGCCTCGGTGCCCTTTACTGCGGCGTTCTCGTTGTTGCTGATGGCGCTGATTTTCATGGTCGTGGTGTTTATCACTGCGGTTCCATTCCTCCTGCTTGTCACGGTCTTCGATGCAAAGTGTCGCATGCACGCCCTTGCGAGTTTGGCAAGCGGTGTCTGTCCGTCCTGCGATTCCCATGAAACCGTGGTGCATCAACCCGGTGAAGGGATGATCTGTTATCGGTGTGATGGACGCTTTCTGAGGGATGGGTTTGTAGCCAGGCGGAGGCATGTGGTCATCAAGCGAGGTGACCCGAACTCTTCGCCAAAGAGCCCGAGCTTGGAAGCTGGCTCAGCCAACGTGCCGCAGCCCGATCGCACGAAGCAGTGGGTTGCGTTTGAGTTTGACTATGAAAGCGAAGATTACGAGCTTGATCCTCCGATGGATATCCTGCGTAAGTGGGTCGTCGACGAAGTGAATCGCGGTGACGAGGATGGCCTTTGTGTCGTGGTTGTGGAACATGACGAGGAAGAGACAAAGGTCGAACTGATCGACGGTCTGCTGAAACCTGCCGTGATACGCAGTCGAGTATTCGAAGCCGTGACGTCAGACTCATACCTCGCAATCATGAACGTGATTCCGTGGCGGTTTCTGGAAAGCGGCACGTCGATGACTGCGAAGGGTGTGATTGATTTAGATGACTATGCCAGAAGCAGTGTGCATTGTCGGAGAAAATTGATTCCTGATCTCTCGGACTTTGCAAGCGATATCTGGTCGATCACTACTGTTGGGCACGATGCGCTGTACGCGGCGATTCTGGTACGGTCCGATCAGTTGCGCCACCTTGATGCGAAGGCGTTTCACATGGTGCAGCCGTACATCAAGAAGTGAGTCGATTTACGCGGGGGTGTTCGTCGCGATGCACGCAGGGCCAGTCACGAGGGCTTGCAGATGACGCTGAACGTGCTCCCATATGATTCCATCGATGCACTCCGTCGTGGTTCGTGATCTCGGCCGCCTCGCATACGCAGATGCGTTCGACTTGCAGCAACGCGTGCACGAAGAAGTGCTGGCGTGGCGCGATGTTGAGGGTTCGCACGCGGGTTTGCTTCTTGTTGTCGAGCACCCGCCGGTCGTCACAATCAGCAAGCGTGCCTCTGCCTCAGCGAATCTCATCGCCACGCCCGAACTCCTCGCACGTCATGGTGTCGAAGTCCAGCCGACCGATCGCGGCGGTGACATCACCTATCACGGGCCGGGGCAGCTTGTGGTCTATCCGATTCTCGACCTGAACCGTCTCGGGCTTGGTCTGCACGAGTACATGCGGCTTCTTGAAGAAGCAGTGATCAGGACCCTGGCGAAGTTTGGGCTTGATGCAGAGCGTGATGCGACTGCGACGGGCGTGTGGGTCCGTTCAAAGGACCTGCGTGCACGCGGCCAGCTCGCCAAGATCGCCGCGATGGGCGTCCGCGTTCGCAAGTGGGTCTCGATGCACGGGCTCTCGCTCAACGTCGAGACCGATATGTCGCATTTCGGTCTCATCGTTCCGTGCGGTCTTGCAGGGAGGCCTGTCACGAGCATGAAGATCGAGCTCGGCGATGCGTGCCCGTCGTTTGCGGAAGTTGCAGGCGTGGTGACGGATGAACTCGCTGCGTTGATCGCGGAGCGGCCGGTGGCGGCCAAAGAGCAGGCGTCTCGGACAGATCAGCACGACGCGTAATTGGCGGCGGAGTAGATCGAAGTGTCTTTCGCCGCTCTGCGGCTTGATGTAAAGGCGATGCCCAGCAATGTCAGATTTCTTCTTGGGGGCTGACGCCCCAAGCTTTACTCTTGTGCTGCTTCGCAGCTTGAATCTGGCAGTCCGCAGTCCGCAGTCCGCAGTCCGCAGTCCGCAGTCCGCAGTCCGCAGTCCGCAGTCACTGCGGAAGTTCTTCCTTCGGCCGCGGGCTGTCATAGTCGGGCGCTGGCGCGGGGCTCCAGTCTATCTTCCCTGCACCCAGGAGCGTGCCGGTCGAGAAGGCAAGATCGACCTGCGCGATTTGGTATGCAGTGAGAGCGCGGAGCTCATCGAGCTGTGACTGCGCGAGGCTTGTCGCTGCATCAAGCACGTCGGTGCTCGTTGATGCACCGACGTCGAACTGCCTCTGCTCTGCCTGCAAAAGCCGCGTGTTGAGGATCACCGACTGGCGTGCAGCGAGGATCCGCTGCCAGTTCTGCTCGATGTTGTCAACTGCGTCGAGCACTTCCTGGCGGATCGCGAGCGAACGTGCTTCGCGCGTCGCGAGCCGCTGGATGCGGCGCAGGATCGCCTCGCGGATCTGCGAGCGTGCAGCCTCGTTGCCCAGCGGGATCTCCGCGGTCAGTCCGAGCGACCAGTCCTCGAAGTTGTTCTCTGACGTGACCCGCATGCTCTCCTTGGGCGTCTTGCCAAGGCCGTTGATGCGGTAGGTGTAGTCGAGCGTAAAGAGCGGGAGCGCCGAGTTGTGTGCAAGGTCGATCGATGCAGCGTCGGACGCGAGGAGAAGCTCAAGCTCAAGCAGCTCCATCCGGTTGACCATCGCCGACTTGGTCACATCCTCGCGGCTGATCACGTATTCGACTGGATCGGGCTGCGTCGCGGTTGTCACGAGCGTGGACGAATCGATCGGCAGATCAGGCATGTTCATGATCCGCTTCAATTCGCGCTCGCGCTGGAGAAGCAGATTCTGTGCCTGGATGATCGAGTCAAGCCGCTCTGACAGCCCTGCCTGCGCACGCGTCACTTCGATCTCGCCTACCTGCCCTGCATTGACCCTGCGCTCCGCACGCTGAAGCTGCGCTTGCGCAAGCTCGTACTGCTGCTGTGTCACTTCCAGCGCTCTGCGTGCTTCAAAGAGCTGCCAGTACGAGCGATCCACTGCAGCGAGCTGGCGGATCACTTCCAGCTTGGTCCGTGCCTCGTCTGCCTGCTGGTTGTACGACGCGATGCGGATGCTTGCCTGGTTCGCGCGCACGCCCGCGCCACGCAGGAGCGGCTGGCTGATCGAGAACTCAAGATCGCTCTCGTACGCAGGGTTGAGCGTCGTGAACGGGTTGTTGTTCTTTGATCGCGACATCGGCAGCGCGACCGAAGCAGTGCCGCCTGCACGGAGCGGGATGCGAACCGAAGGTTCAAGCTGTCCGAACTGCGACTGCGCCGAACTCAGCTCCGAGGAAGTGGGGGAGTCGGTTTCCTGCCACAATGCACGGGTCACGAATGTGTTCTCGAACTTGGCTTCTTCCCTGCTCAGCGTCTGGGCAGAGATCGCGGGGTCGACAATCGCGACCTTGAGGTCAAGGTTGTTGGTCAGTGCAGAGGCCCTGCACTCTTCGATCGTCAGCGCAGCTTCTTCCAGGCCTTCAAACCGCGAGCGGACGGCCTTGGTGTTCACCTCGGGCGAGGTCGCCTCGGGCTTTTTATACGCGTCGAACGTCGCGACATCGACCTTGCGCAGGCGATCAAGCGCGACGCGCCGATCAAACGCGTCGTCGCGCGAAAAGAGCGAATCACTGCAGCCAGAGAGCAGCACGAGCGCGACTGCAAGCCCGCCGCACGCAGCACTGCGAGAACGCGTGTTCGTTTCAGCGAATCGAGAAGCTCTGACCATCCTCGAAATCCCCTCATCCCGCGGACATTCAACCGTGCTTGTCTGCCTGCCTATCCGTCTGTCTTGTCGTGCTAGCAGCGAACAGCTAGCCGCTCGCTGCTGCCGGCTACTCATGCCTCAACGCCACGATCGGATCGAGCCGCGCTGCCTTGATCGCAGGGAACATGCCGAAGATCAGGCCCGTCCCTGCACTGAATCCAACCGAGAGCGCGATCGCCCATGCAGGGACCGATGCACCCGAGAGCGCTTCGGTCGTCATCATGCCGATCACCGCTGCATACCCGATCGCAAGGCCCACCGCGCCGCCCATGAGACACAGCGTGATCGCCTCGACAAGGAACTGCATCAGGATGATCGCAGGCTTGGCACCGACTGCCTTCCGCAGTCCGATCTCGCGCGTTCGCTCGCTCACCGAGACGAGCATGATGTTCATGATGCCAATGCCGCCGACCAGGAGCGAGATCGCGACGATCCCTGCAAGGAAGAAGCTCAGACCTGCAGCGATCTTCTTGAACCCCGAGATGATCTGCTCGATCGCCTCGATGCCGAACGTGTCGGGCTCATCGGGCTGCAGGCCGCGCGATCTGCGGAGATAGAAACCGACCTCCGCCTTGGCGTCTTCATAGAGCTCGGGCGACTTGGTCTGCGCGATCAGGTACATGCGAGGCTGCGGGCGGAGCATCAGCCCCGTGCCGTACGGAATGAAGACCTCAGACTGTGCCTCATTGCCACCGAACATCGGAGAGACAGTCTTGGTCTCGACGACACCGACGATCTTGAACGCACGCCCGCCCAGGAGGATCAACTGCCCGACGCAGTTGGTATCGAGCTGAAACTCCGCGATTGCTTTGTCGTTGATGATGCAGACCGGCTGGCGCTGCTCATCATCGATCGTCGACAACTCGCGCCCCTGGAGCACCGAGCGGTCCTCGATCTGGTGCCACGATGGGCGAACTGCCTGGACGGAAATCGCGCTCTTGAAAATATCACCGACCTGTCCCGAGGTCGACATCTCGACCACCGGTGTCAATCGCGCGAGCGAAGGGCAGCGATCAAGCATGCCGTCCGCTTCGTGCGGCTGGAGCCTGATCTGCCGCCACGAATAGCGGTCGCGCTGCCCGTTGGGCATGCGGGGGAAGATCCAGACCTTGTTCGCGCCGACCGAGGCGAACTCCTTGAGCACAAACTTTTCAAGCCCGCTCGTCGCAGCCACGACGATGATCACTGCAGAAACACCGATGATGATGCCCAGCGTCGTGAGAAACGCGCGGAACTTGTTGGCCCAGATCTGCCCAAGCGCCAGGACAACGGTCTGGTAGAGGATGCGGAAGATGATCATGCCACGCCTCCCGCAGTTTCATTCGGAGTTTCCGCGACAGTCTCTGCCTGCGGCAGGTGTGCTGCAGAGACCGCGCTCTCCGCTGCGCGCTTGAGGAACGCCTGATGCATCGGGTCCTCCGACGTCGGAAAGTCCGAGACGATCCGCCCGTCGCGCAGGCGGACGATCCGCTCTGCGTGTCCCGCGATGTCCTCTTCATGCGTCACGATCACGATGGTCTGGCCTTCGCGATGGAGATTCTTGAAGAGCTCGATGATCTCCTCGCTCGTCTTGCTGTCGAGGTTGCCCGTCGGTTCGTCTGCGAGGAGGATGCTGGGCGTGCCGACCAGTGCACGGGCGATCGCCACGCGCTGCCGCTGGCCGCCCGAAAGCTGGCTGGGCCTGTGCTTCATGCGGTTGCCAAGACCGACGCGTTCGAGCGCGAGCTTGGCACGGCGAGAAGCACCCCACCAGTACCTGGGGGAATACAGGAGCGGCATCGCGACATTGTCGATCGCGTTGAGCCTCGGCAGAAGCTCGAACGACTGGAAGACAAACCCGATCTCTTCGTTTCGGACCTGCGCCAGCGTGGTCGCGCCCATCTTGTGGGTCGGCTTGCTGTTGAGGTCGTATGAACCCGCGCTCGGGCGATCAAGGCATCCCAGGATATTCATCAGCGTGCTCTTGCCCGAGCCCGATGCACCCATGATCGCGACGTACTCATTCTTCCTGATGTCAAGATCGACGCCGCGCAGCGCAAAGACCTTTTCGGTCCCGATGCGGTACACCTTCTTGAGCCCGCGGATGCGGATCACGATCTTCTCTGAAGACGGACGCATGCCGCCGGGGCTCGGTGAAGCAGGGGGAGCTGCTTGCGGTGAGGGCTGAACTTGGCCGCTGGTCTGGCTCATCGTGTGGGTATCGCGCAAACGCCAACGTTCTTGCAGGCTCGGTTCACACAGACATCAATCGCTCAAACGTCGATCACTGCAAACTGGTTCAGCTCGCGCCACCTGCAGGTGCATCAGGGCCCTTGGGGTCCTCTTCCTTCTTTT
>JAESFU010000424.1_pt1 | contig 24818 bp, 19 predicted proteins | sample 9269461 | NCBI WGS metagenome assembly JAESFU01 (sample SAMN14502556, study PRJNA617107) | algae metagenome | isolation source: Stenomitos rutilans HA7619-LM2 and co-occurring heterotrophs from cave walls | place: USA: Waikapalae cave, Hawaii | collected 2009-07-28
AATCCAGCCGCTCGGCTCGCCCGTCGCTTCGACCATGCACCAGTTCACATGGCAGTCGTTCACGCTCACCGTGCTTCCGGCCGCCAGGGTGCCGACGACCGGGTAGGATGTCCCCGGCCCGGATCTTACGTTGACCGTCCCGATAGTCATCGCCTCGTAGGCAAAGGCACTTCCACAGGTCGCTGCAAGCCCCACCGCGAGGGCGGCCCCAGCCAGGATTCGATGTGACAACATCGCTAGTTCCTTTCGATTGAGCTGGCCGGGTCCGCAAGCCGTCTCGCAGCCTGGGCCAGCAGCATCAAAGGTAGGGGGCCGCCACGGGCGGTCGCGATGCCTCTCTCGTCCACATCGCTAGTCGCGGTGGGCGGCGCCTTGGCCTTCGGGATTACTCGCTCAACCGAAATGACAGCTGCATCCGCTGCCGCCATCTGGGAGACCGTACCTGGGGCAATCGAAGGAGAGTGCCGTGCCCAGGTTTCCGATCAAGCGCATCTACACCGCAGCTGACCCGGGCGACGGAGCACGAGTTCTCGTCGACCGGCTCTGGCCGCGCGGTCTCCGGAAACAAGGGACTCACATCGATCTGTGGTTGAAGGAAATCGCCCCCAGTCCCGCCCTCAGGGAGTGGTTCGGCCACGACCCGGCCAACTGGCAGGAGTTCCAGCGGCGATATTGGCTGGAGCTCGGGCATGATCCCCTACCCGTCGAGCGTCTGCTCGATATGCGCCGCAGTGGGCCGGTCACCTTGCTCTATGCCGCGCACGACACGGTCCACAATCACGCCCGTGCCCTCGCGTCCTACCTGGAAAATCTGTCGCAGAGCCGGGATGCGACAAGGATCGCAACAGTCCCGAGCCGACGGTGACGCGGGAGGTCCCGGGAACTGACCTACATGGCCTGTGCGCTATCGGCGCGGGGTAGTCCGCCAAGCGCGGCGGTCAGGTCTGCTGCCGCCTGCGACACCAGGCGGCCAAGGGCCGGCATGCGCTCGGGCCGCATGCGGCTCGGCAGGCCCGACACCGAGATCGCACACACCACTTCCTGCTGGTTGTCGAAAACGGGGGCAGCCACGCACTTGAGGTTCGGAGAAAACTCCGCGTTGTCGACCGAGTAGCCGTCCTCGCGGGCACGGCCAAGATCGCTGTCGAGGTCTTCGCGCGTGCACAGGGTTTGCGGCGTGACCCTGCGCATCCCGTAGCGGTCGACGACCTCGCTGACCCGCTCGCGCGAGTAGCAGGAGAGGATGGCCTTGCCCATGCCCGAGGCCGTCATCGGCGTGCGGCCGCCGACGCGCGAAATGGCCCGGGTGATCTCGCGGCTCTCGATCTGGTTGACCAGTATGATCTCGCCATTCTCGACCACACCGAGATTGGCCGTTTCGCGCGTGAGGTCGCGCAGGCGGCGGAGGAATGGCATGGCTGGGGTCACGAACGTACGGTCGCGCACGAAGGCCGAACCGACGCTGTAGGCCTGGCGGCCGACATACCAGAGGTTGTCGCCCGCCGAGAACTGCACGAAGTGACGTTGTTCCAGCGTGGTGAGCAGCCGGTGCACGGTCGTCAGCGACAGACCGGTCCGGCGGGCGAGGTCGGTCAGGCGCTGGCCCCGCTCGTCTGCGCCCAGCACTTCGAGCAACGTCATGGCGCGGTCCACCGATTGAACGCGCCCGTTAAGGTCCTTGTCCACCCTGATCCTCCTCACGCCGGCACATTGGCTCGACATACTCTTGGCACTATTGGTAGCGCTACCATGGATGGACGTCAACGCGTGATAGGGTCCGCAAAGGCCAGACTTTGGGCCGATCAGGCAATGGTGATCAGGGCTTCCAGTCGCCGTCCCAATTCTGCACCACGTGACCGGGTGCCACCTCGCGATAGGCGCGCTGCGGCGGCACGTAGCTGGCGGGGCGAATGGGGCTCTTGACCTCGTCGCTGGTGACGGGCCGAACCTGGTTGCGGCGTGCCGGATCGGGGATGGGCACGGCAGCGATGAGACGCCTTGTATAGGGGTGCTGCGGATTGCCGAACACGTCCTTGGCCGGCCCCATTTCCACAATCTCACCCAGATACATCACCGCCACGCGATGGCTCACACGCTCGACCACGGCCATGTCATGCGAGATGAACAGGTAGGAAAGGCCGAACGTCTGTTGCAGGTCGAGCATCAGGTTGACCACCTGCGCCTTGATCGAGACATCGAGGCCGGAAACCGACTCGTCGGCGACGATCACTTTGGGCTCGAGCGACAGGGCCCGGGCGATACAGATGCGCTGGCGCTGGCCGCCGGAGAACTGCTGCGGGAAGCGGGTGGCGACGGCCGGATCCATGCCGACGCGCTGGAGAAGGTCCGCCACCTTGGCCCGCGCCTGCTCGCGGGTGCCCAGCTTGTGGGTCAGGAACGGCTCGGCAATGGCTTCGCCGACCCGAATGCGCGGATTGAGGCTCGCAAACGGATCCTGGAAGATCATCTGGATGTGGCGGCGCATATCGCGCATCCGGTCCTTCGACAACGACAGGATGTCGGTGCCGTCGATCGAGATCTCGCCCGATTGCGGCTCGACCAGCCGCATGATGGCGCGGCCCGTCGTCGATTTGCCGCAGCCGCTTTCACCCACCAGCGACAGGGTCTCGCCCGGCTGGATGTCGAACGAGACATTCTCGACCGCATGGACGCGCCCGTGGACGCCGCCGAAGATGCCTGAGGTCAGGTCGTAACGCTTGACGAGGTTGCGCACCGAAAGCGCCGGCTGGCTGGTGTGGGCAACGGTATCGGGCCGGTCCGGCAGGGTTTTCAGCTCGCCGGTTTTCCGGTCGATCACCGGGAAGTGCTGCGGCTTGGCGCTGGCTGCGCTACCCAGCCGCGGCACCGCGGCGATCAGGGTCTTGGTGTAGGTATTCTTGGCGGTGGCGAAGATATCCTCGGTCTTACCCTGCTCCACCACCTCACCGCCCAGCATCACGACCGTGCGGTCGGCGATTTCGGCGACGACGCCCATGTCGTGCGTGATGAAGAGGACGCCCATACCCTCCTCACGCTGCAGCGTCTTGATGAGGGCGAGGATTTGCGCCTGGATGGTGACGTCGAGCGCCGTGGTCGGCTCGTCGGCGATCAGCAGCTGCGGCTTGCAGGCAAGCGCCATGGCGATCATCACGCGCTGGCGCATGCCACCTGAGAGGTTATGAGGCAGGTCGTTGGCGCGCTGCGCTGCGGCCGGCATGCGGACACGTTCCAGCATGCGCACGGCTTCGGCCCGCGCGTCGCTGCCGCCCATCCCGTGGATGGTGAGCGTTTCGGCGATCTGGTCGCCCACCGACACCAGCGGGTTGAGGCTGGTCAGCGCCTCCTGGAAGATCATGCCGATGCGCCGGCCGCGAATGGTGCGCATCTGCGCTTCCGGCAGCGTCAGCAGCTCCTGGCCGGCAAGTTTCACCGACCCTTCGATGCGGCTCGCGGCGGGATCGAGCAGCCGCATGATCGAGAGCGCGGTGACGCTCTTGCCCGAGCCGGATTCGCCCACCACGGCGAGCGTCTCCTGCGCGCCGATGTCGAACGAGATCCCCTTGACGATCTGCGTCCAGCCATCGCCGGAGCGGAACGCCGTCTTAAGGTCGCGCACCGACAACACGGGCGCCGGCGCGGCCGGGCTGCCGGAGGCGGATGCAGCGGCGATATCGGTCATGAGCTGCACCTTTTCAGTACTTCGCGGTCGAGGGGTCGAGTGCGTCGCGCACTGCGTCGCCGACGAGGTTGAAGGCGAGAACGACGAGGGTGATGGCCGCGCCGGCGCCGATGATCGGCCAGGGCGAGCCGAAGATATTGTTAAGCCCGTCGCGGATGATGTTGCCCCAGCTGGGATTGGGCGGCTGCGTGCCGATGCCCAGAAAGCTCAGCGAGGCTTCGAGGCGGATGGCCGAGGCCACCCACAGCATCATCAGCACCACGATCGGCGCCATGATGTTGGGAATGATGTGCCGGAAGATGATCACCGGCGTGCGCACGCCCACCGAGATCGCCGCCTCGACATAGGGCTCCTGCTTGACCGCGAGCGTCTGCGCCCGCGCCACGCGGGCAAAGCCGGGCACGAAGGCCACGGTGATCACGAAGATGACGTTCCAGAACCCGCCACCGAGCACCGCCGCGATCATGATGGCGAGCAGCAGTTCCGGAAAGGCCAGCAGCAGGTCGACGACGCGCGAGATGATGCGATCGACCCAGCCGCCGAAATAGCCGGCGACCACGCCCAGCGTCGTGCCGATGATGGCAGCACAGACCGGCGAGATGAGGCCGAAGATCAGCGAATTGCGCGAGCCGTAGATCATGCGCGAGAGCACGTCGCGACCGAACTGGTCGGTGCCCAGCCAGTGCTCCCAGCTGGGGAACCGGTTGATCTGGGCCATCGACTGTTTCAGCGGATCGTAGGGCGCGAGGATCGGGGCGAAGGCGGCGACAAAGCAGAGGACGCCGATGATGACGACCGCGGCAATTGTGCCTGGCCGGCCCAGGATGATCGACTTCAGCACCTGCAGGGAATTCTGCTCGGGTGCCAGTTGCGGCGGGGTTTCTGAGAGCGTGGTCATCACTGCATCCGGATGCGCGGGTCGACGATGATGTAGAGGAGGTCCATCAGGAGGTTGATGACCACCACGAACATGGCGAAGACGACGATGCCGCCCTGGATCACCGAGTAGTCACGCTCGGAGATCGCGCTGATCAGCAGCTTGCCGATGCCCGGCCGGTTGAACACGAGCTCGATCGCCACCGATCCCGAGAGGGTGGCGAGCGTCGAGAGGCCAAGTCCGGTGGTGAGCGGCAGGAGCGCGTTGCGCAGGCCATGCCGGTAGACCACGCGCGATTCCTTGGCGCCCTTGGCCCGCGCGGTGCGCACGAAATCCTTGCTCAGCACCTCGAGCAGCGAGGTACGGGTCAGCCGGCCGATGAAGGCCGCCTTGACGAAGGCGAGTGTCAGCGCCGGCAGGAACACGTGATGCAGGCGGTCGAGGAGGCCCTCGCCGCCGCCATTGATTGGGAACCAGCCGAGATTGAGCGCGAAGGTGATAAGCAGCAGCGCGCCGAGGTAGAAATCCGGGATGGCGTAGCCGATCAGCGAGAACACGCGCACGCTGGAATCGGGCAGCTTGTTGCGGTTGGTGGCCGCGAACACGCCGAGCGGCACGCCCAGGATGATGCCCATCAGCATCGCAACGATCGTCAGCTCGATCGTGTAGGGCAGGTTGTACAGGATCAGCCCCAGCACATCCTTGTTGTTCATCATCGAGGTGCCGAAATCGAGCGTCAGCACGCCGATGACGAAATTGATGAACTGCAGCCAAAGCGGGTCGTTGAGGCCCATCTTCTCGCGGAACATCTGCAGCTGCTCGGTGGTCGCCATGTCGCCCAGCGCGGCGATCGCTGGATCGCCGGGCAGGATGCGCATGGCGATGAACACCAGGAGCAGAACCAGGAATACGGTGGGAATTGCGTCCAGCAAGCGCAGGAGCAGATATCGCATCATCCCTTGGTCCTCCTCCAAAGTGGTGCTGGCATAGCCGGCGCTAATCCTGCAGGGCCGTCAAGTACGGCTCGTTGGCGAGATCGTCAGCGAGGCCGGGAACGATCACCGACTGGCCGTCGCGCGTCAGGCTGATGAAGTACTGCAGATGGAACTCGCTCTGCGTGTAGTCGGCCGGGATTTCGGCGCTGAACCGGTTGCCGCTCTTGGTCATCGGCACCGACTTCCAGCGTTCGGCCTGGTTGATGTGGCGATAGTGCAGCACCGGCTGGCCCTCGGCCGAAGTCTCGATCTCGACCGGGAACGGCTTGCCGCCGGTAAAGCGCGCCGCCGACTTGACCGCGAGCGGGTCGGACCGGGTCGGCCGACGGGCCTTGAGCGCCGCAATCGCCGCCTTGGTCGCGGCATCGGCGAGCACGGACTCCGTACCGCCGGCGCGGCGGATCGCCTCGAGGTCGAGCAGCTCAGCCTGCATCTCGGGCAGCCGCCCATGCCAGGAACCACGCAGCCAGGTCTCGGGGCCGTAGGTAAGGTCGGTGTGATAGACGTCGCGGGACACGGCGGCGAGCCGCTCCCATGCCGTCACCGAGCGCTTGGCGTAGTCGATCATCGGCTCGATGAGCTCGGTGACCTTGGTCGCCACGAACAGTTCCGCCCAGCAGGCGGCGCGGAACTTGTCGGCGAAGTGGCGGGCGATGCCGCTCAGGATCTCGACATCGATGAGGATGCGCTGGACTTCGGCGCGGCCGAAATCCTTGCCCTTGCGCGCCGTGCTGAGGGCCGCCTCGCAGCCCTCGGCGAGTTCGTCCAGCCAGTCCGCTACATCGAGCGGGGTGTAGCGGTGCGACGACTGCCCCTTGAGCAGCAGCTCGGCATATTCTCGTGGGCTGGCGAACAGCGCGCTGTCGAAGGTCGGGGCGTTGCCGAAGCGGGAATCGCCCTCCATGTCGTTGCCATAGGCACGAACGCCGCCACCACCGTTGACGAGGCCGTAGTTGGTGTAGATTTCGGGCCAGTAGTGGTTGTTGGATGCCGACGGGCCATGCGTCAGCGTGACTAGCGGCAGCACCCGGCTCGCCAGCGACAGGCCCTCTTCGCAGGCCTGGGCGACATCGCCGCATTGCTTGTCGAGCCAACGCATCCAGCTGTCGCGCGGCGCGTCCGGATTGTAGAGCAGCCGGCCCCAGACGCGGTACTGGTAGTCGTACTTGTGCCAGTCCTGGCGCGTGGCGAGACCGTGCTTCTGGTAGTTGAAGCGCTGCCCCGGCATGCCGGTGCCCATGCGACCCTTGAAGCTCTGCGGCTCGCACCATTCGACGCCGTCGGAGCCGGCGAACATCGAGCTGCGGCCATAGCCGCCGGCGAATACCGGATCGCCCCAGAGCAGCACGCGCTGCGTCCCGGCCCAGATCCGGTAGATGACCTTGTAGTCCTTGTCCTTGGTGAGCAGATCGCCATAGGAGTAGCGCAGGAACTTGCGCGAGCCTTCGCTCAGCTGCTCGCGTTCCGAGCGGGCCTTCTCGGGCGGGTACTCCTTGTTGCGGATTGCCGACTGGTGGTACGGCAGTCCCATATGCTCGGCGAGGTATTTCGGCGAGGCGGCCACCGGCATGCCCGAGCGGCGGGCAACGTCGATCATCTTGTGATCGAGGCCCTTGCCGTGCATGTCGATCTCCACCGGCCGGCCGCCATCGGCGACGCCCGCGAATGCCTCCTCCCAGAAGCCATACTCGCCCTCGGCAATGCCACCTTCCACATGGACGCGGAACGTGAGGCCGGTGATCTCGGGCACTTCCTTGAGGAGCCGCGTGATCGAGGCCCGGCAATAGGGGGCGAGGTTGTCCTTGGTGACGCCGCGCACGGTGTAGTTGGCCCGCGGCACGTCGTCGAAATCATAGCGCTGCGTCCACAGCGCCAACTGGAACTCGAGCCCGCGGCGCTTGGCCTCGCGGCCGATGAACTTCAGCATCTCGAGGTTGGAGTCCCGCTCCTCCTCGGTGACTTCCTTAACGTCGATGTCAAAGCCCGGGAGCTTCAGCAGGTACGGATAGGGGAAGTAGAAGTAGACGTCGGTGACCCACGGATTGTGGTAGGGATAGTTGTAGCCCATGCCCAGGGTCAGGGCGAACCGGTTGAAGCGGTTCGACGCCAGCATGGAGAGATAGTCCCGCCACTGCTGCTTGTCGTTGTACCAGACCATGTCCTCTTCGACGGCGCAGAACAGTCGGGCCATCGAGCGGATGCGGGCCGAGGGCTTTTCGACGAGCGGCCAGGTGCCGGCGAACGGATCGTCGCCGCTGCTGTTGCGCACCCGGTCGGCAAGTTCTGTCAACGCATAGACGATGCCGCGCTGGTCGTAGCCCCAGGCGATGATGCGGTTGCCCGAGCGGTAGAGCGCCATCGCCTCGGCGAGCTGCGGCAGTTCGGACGGCGGCGCGATGCTCGGCTGTTGGCCGGCGCCGGCTATCTCGACAATCGTGGCGCCCGAGGCGCTCGGCCCGACGGACGCGGAAATGTCGCGCTGCTTGAGAGCATGGGCGAGTTCGCCCGCAGCCCATGCCAGCGCCCCGCCCTCGCCTTCACCGAGTGCAGCAGCCAATACGATCGCGATCGAGCTCCGCTCGTCCATCCCACTACCCTTCTATGTGCTTGATCTGTCTGGGCGCCGGCGATCCCGCCAGGGACCGCCGGCGGAAGTCGGTCAGACGAACTTGGCCTGCGACAGCGGCCAGTTGACGTAGCCGGAGACTACCTCGTAGCCGAGGTCGACCTTGGGCGAGCGCACGATCATGAAGCCGTTGTTCGAGATCGGCAGGATCACGGCGTCCGAGAGTGCCTTGATCTCGATCTGCTGCACAATCGCGATACGCTTGGCGAGGTCGGGTTCGGCGAGTGCTTGCGCCAGCAGGTCGTCAATGCCCGGGATGGCGACGCCGTAGTGGCTCATGTTGCTGCCGCCATTGCCGTCGGCCTTCACCTCGGCTTCCGCCATCAGGTAGGTCACGATCACCTGGGTCGGCACCGGCGGCATGGCCGAGGACTGCTGGCTCAGCGTATTCGTGCCGACATTCTGGTCGGCATGGAACGCCGTGTGGTCCTTGATGTTCAGCTCCATGTTGATGCCGACCCGCCGGAGCTGGTCCTGGATCATCAGCATGATGGCCGAGAAGTCCTCGCGCTGGCTGGTATCGTTCTTGAACGTGAAGCCATCGGGCATGCCGGCTTCGGCGAGCAGCGCCTTGGCCTTTTCCGGATCGTAGTTGTAGGCGATCTCGGCCGGGATGGTCTCGGCGGTGAAGCCACCCGGGAACGAGGGCGGGTTGAGCCCATAGGTGCGCTTGGAGATCGGCGCGATGGCCGTGGTGATCTCGTCACGATCGATGGCGTAGAACAGCGCCTGGCGGACCTTCACGTTGTCGAACGGCGGCACCGTGACATTCACCTGCATGGTGAAGAAGCTGCCCGGGCTCACCACATCGAAGATCAGCGAGGAGTCGCGCTGCTTCATCGAGTCGGCCCAGCCCGGAGCACGCACGCCCTCGATCAGGTGGATGTCGCCAGACAGCAGCGCCAGCGTGCGGGCAGTGGTATCGGCGATGTACTGGACCTGGAGCTTGGGCGTTGCCGCCTTGGTGTCCCAGTAGTCCGGGTTGGCCGCGAGGGTGACGCCCTGCGACGGGTCGGTGTGGACCGTCTCGAGCATGTAGACGCCGGTGCCGATGGGGTCGGTGCCGATCGGCTCTTCGCCCTTTTCCTCGATCGCCTTCTTGCTCATGACGGCGCCGTCATAGTCGCTGAGCACGCCGAGCGGGAACAGCGGGTCGGGCTGCTCGAGGTTGAAGGTCACCTTGTAGGGGCCATCCGTCGCGATGCTGGCGATATTGGTGAACTTGGCCCGCACACCGCCCACGCGCACCGCATCGGTCGCGCGGTCGAAGGTGAACTTGACGTCTTCCGACGTCATCTCGCCGTAGCCCTTGTGGAACTGCACGCCCTGGCGCAGCTCGAACGTCCAGCTCTTGGCATCCGGCGTGCTCGACCAGCTGAGCGCAAGGCGCGGGACGAGTTCGTCCAGCGTCTCGGGGAACTTCCAGCGCGGCAGGTCGACCAGCTTGTCGTAGACGGCGATGATCGCCCAGTTATCGACGCCCTGGATCGACTTGTGCGGATCGATGGTCCTGAGGCCGCGGGCGGAAGCGGCGAACTTGATCGTGTCGGTATCCTGCGCGAAAGCTTTACCGGTGAATGTTGCGAGCAGCGTGGCGCTCGACAGGGCGGCTGCGGAGCCGCCTAGGAAACTGCGTCTGTTGACCTGCATTGTGTCCTCCTCCAAGGCCGGTGCGCGCTTCGTCAGCGGCATGCCGGGTCGAGCGGACGGTATCCGCGTCGGTCAGCCGGACAAGGAATGGCGTTCACGTTTTCCGCATTGTGGAAGGGGCGGGCGAACGGCTTCCACATCGCGGAAAGCCGGCATCGACCCTGCCGACGCGCCGAATCCTTTCGGCTAGCTGTGTCGCCACACGCGCCCGTTGGGAGGAGAGCAATGGCAGACGCACCCTGGTACAAGACCACCCTGAGATGGGGGCAGACGAACCTCGTCGAGCTCGATCCGGCGCGTTACGACGCCGATTGGTGGCGCGAGCACTGGAAGAAGACGAAGGTGCAGGGCATCATCGTCAATGCTGGCGGCATCGTCGCCTACTACCCCTCGAAATTCCCGCTGCACCACCGGGCCGAACACCTCGGCGAGCGCGATCTCTATGGCGAAATCGTCAAGTTGGCACGCGCCGAGGGCCTCCGCGTCATCGCCCGCATGGACTCCAATCGCGTCGCCCAGGACTTCTACGAGGCGCATCCGGAGTGGATCTGCCGCAATGCAGACGGCAGCCCGATCACCGCGGCCGACAAGTACGTCACCTGCATCGGCTCGGCCTACTACACCGAGTACCTGCCGTCGGTGATGGAAGAGATCATCGAGCGCAGCCATCCCGATGGTTTCTCGGACAACTCTTGGGCCGGCCTGCCGCGCACCTCGATCTGCTACTGCGACAGCTGCAAGACGCAGTTCAAGGCCTTCGCCGGCAAGGATCTGCCGGCCGGCCATGACTGGCAGGACGGTTCGTATCGCGACTGGATCACCTGGAACTTCCAGCGCCGCACGGAACTGTGGCGCCTCAACAATCGCGTCACCCGGAAGGCCGGCGGTGCGGACTGCATCTGGTCGGGCATGATCGGCGGCGAGACGCTCTACAACTCCACCCGCTTCATCGACCTGCAGCAGATCATGCCGGAAGCGGCCATCGTCATGCTCGATCACCAGCGCCGTAACCCCTATGACGGGTTCGAGCAGAACACCGAAGCGGGCAAGCGCCTGCACGAAGTGGCCGGCTGGGACAAGCTGATCCCCGAATCCATGCCGCAATACCAGCTGGGCGGACCGGCGTTCCGCCTCGCCTCCATGCCGCCCGCCGAAGTGCGCCTGTGGTCCACATCGGGCTTTGCCGGCGGCATCCAGCCCTGGTGGCACCATATCGGCTCGATGCACGAGGACCGGCGCCAGTATAAGACCGCCGAGCCGATCTTTGCCTGGCATGCCGCCAACGAAGACGTGCTGGTCAACCGCACGCTGACCCCCGATGTCGGCATCGTCTGGTCGCAGCAGAACCAGGACTTCTTCGGCCGCGACTTCGGCCGCTACGCCGCCGGCACCAAGACCATGGCGCCCTACCGCGGGGCGGTGAAGGCCATGGATCGCCACGCCATCCCCTACGTGCCGCTGCATGCCGACGACATCGCCGGGTCGATCGACCGCTTCTCGGTCGTCATCCTGCCCAATGTGGGCGGCCTGAGCGACAGCCAGATCAAGGGCATCGAGGCCTACATCGCCGCCGGCGGTTCGGTGATCGCCACCGGCGAAACCTCGACGGCCACCGAATGGGGCGACAGCCGCGCCGAACTCGCGCTCGGCAAGCTGTTCGGCATCCGGCGCGGCGAGGGCAGCCACGGTGGCGAAGGCCCGCCGGACCAGAACATCGAGACGCACGCCCGCCACAGCTACCTGCGCCTGTCGCCGGAGAACCGGGCCGGCGTCTACGGTTCGCGCGACGCCACCGCACCTGCCGCGAGCGGCAAGCGGCACGCCATCCTCGCCGGGCTCGACGACACCGACACCCTGCCCTTCGGTGGCTACCTGCCCGTGGTCTCGGTCGAAAGCGGCGTCGAGGTGCTCGCCACCTTCATCCGTGATTTCCCGATCTATCCGCCCGAGACCTCGTGGATGCGCGAGCCGAAGTCGGACCTGCCGGCCATCACCGTGAAGACGTCGCCGGCCGGCGGCAAGCTGATCTGGTTCGTCGCCGACCTCGACCGCTGCTTTGCCCGCGACGACCAGTTCGAGCACGCCCTGCTGCTCGCCAACGCCGTGCGCTGGGCCATTGGCGGCAAGGACAAGGTGAAGCTGTCGGGCACGCATGGCGTGATCACTGCCGAGCTCTACAGCCAGGCCGACCGGCAGGTGCTGCACCTCAACAACCGCCTGCTGCTCTCGCGCACTCCCGGACGGCAGTACGACCTGGTCTCCATTGGTCCGGTCGAGGTCCGCGTCCGCGCCACCGGCTCGCCCGGCGTGGTCAACCTGCGCGTCGCCCGCAAATCGGTGCCGGCGCGCCGCGACGGGGACTACCTGGTGTTCACGGTCGATGGCATCCTCGACCACGAGGTCGTCGAGGTCCCGTCGCGCTGACATCCTCCGGTCAGCAACAAAGGGGCGCATCCGACCAGCGGGTGCGCCCCTTCGCTTTGGTCCAGGCCTATCGCCGCGTCACAGCCAGAAGGATGCCACCGGCCGCGATCGTCGCGGCACCGATGGCGACGCCCAGCGTCGGCAGCTCGGCAAAGAACAGCCAGCCGATGAGGGCCGCAAAGATCAGCGATGCATAGGAGAGCGGCGCGAGCACCGACAGCGAGGCCAGCGAGTTGGCCTTGATCGTGAGGTACTGCCCCAGGATCGCGAACGGCCCCAGCATCAGCAGCGCGAAATTCACCGGCCCGAGCGATCCCCAGGTGAGCACTGCCGGCACGAACAGCAGCACGACCCCGAACACATTGGCATGGACGATAGTGACGAGCGGCTTGTCGCTGGTCGCCAGCATCTTGATCAGCAATCCCTCGGCGGCAACGAACATGCTGCCCAGCAGCACCACGCCCGCGGGAACGAGATAGTCGGCCGAGAATCCGGAGAAGGCGCCCCGCGCGATCATCACCAGCGCCGCGCCGGCTATGCAGATGGCGATGCCGACGAACCGGATCGACGTCAGCCGCTCGTGCAGCACGATCATGCCCAGCAGGATCAGGAACACGACGCGCAACAGGTTGATGGCGCTCGCATCGACCAGCGGCATGTGGGCATTGCCGTAGATCAGCGCGATGGCGCCCGATGCACCGGTGAACACCCGCCAGAACTGCGACAGCCGATAGGGGCTCTGGATCGAGCCCCAGGTCTGCCGGGTGACGAGGCAGATGATGGAGACTGTGATCAGCCCCCCGACATAGCGCAGGAACATGATCTGGATCGGCGAGGCGGCATCGCCCACGAACCGCCCGGACATGAAGATCAGTGTGAAAATCAGGCTTGAGGAGAGGGCCAGCACGGCCGCCTCCACGTTGTTCCAATCGCGGCGGATGGCTCCGCTCTCACTCGTCACGGCCGATCCCCTCACCACCGTGCCTCAATAAGTCGGCCTTGAACCATGAAATGGATCGGCGCCGGGTGCATGCACTCGATCTATTCCGCATAGTGGAAATCCGACGCGGGATCGGAGCGCCCCGAAGTTTTCTCAAGCAAAATAGCGCGCGTTGCTCTAGGAGACGAGGCCGCACGGGAGCGACCTTGGGGAACCAGTTGCGCAAGCGCCGAGGAAATGGCCGGCCGACGATCGCCGACGTCGCCCAGCGGGCGGGCGTGGGCAAGATCACCGTTTCGCGCGCTCTGCGCGATCCCGCGCAGGTATCCGAAAACCTGCGCCGGGCCATCGACGATGCGGTGCGCGAGCTCAACTACAGCCCGAACCTGAACGCCCGCGCCCTCGCTTCCGCGCGCAACGACCTCGTTGGCGTGCTGGTCCCGGCCCTGACCCCCAACATCTTCACCGACGTTTTGCGCGGGGTCTATGACGGCGTCGAGGAGACCCATCTCAGGATCGAAGTCGCGAACACCCGCTACAACCGCGAACTTGAGGAGATGCGTATCCTTGAGATGCTGCGGCACAAGCCGGCCGGCCTTATCATCTCCGGCGTCGACCAGTCGCCGGCAGCGCGGCGCGCACTCGAGGCGGCGGAATGCCCGGTGATACAGATCATGGATCTCACCGACGATCCGGTGGACCGCGTCATCGGCTTCTCGCATGCCGAAGGCGGTCGGCGCATGACCGAGCACCTGGTCGAGGCCGGCTACCGGCGTATCGCGTTTCTCGGCGGCTACCTCAACGACCGCTCCCGCGGGCGCCTGCGCGGCCATCGGGATGCGCTCGAAGCCGCGGGGCTCTACGACCCTGCCCTCGTCTGCCTGCTCGATGCGGCGCCACCCTCGACCGACCCCGGCAATCCCGACGAGTGGGTCCGGTTCTCGAGCCCTGTCACCGGCCGCGCGCTCCTCGCCAAGGCAGTCGAGACCATTCCCGGGCTCGATGCGGTGTTCTGCAACAACGACATGCTCGCGGTCGGCGCCCTGTTCGAGTGCCAGCGGCGGGGCATCCGCGTGCCCGAGGATATTGGTATCGCCGGCTTCAACGACCTCGAACTGGCCGCCGGCGCCGAGCCGGGCATATCGAGCTGTCGCACCCCCCGCTGGGAGTGCGGCCACTCCGCCGCCCACGCCATCCGCGACGCGATCGACGGGGTCAGCGGGCTGCCGCGGGTCGTCGATCTGGGCGTACACGTCGTTGCGCGGGGCAGCACGGAACGGAGCCGTCACGCTGAGCCAAGGCGGATACCGGAACAGGACAGCCGCAGCGCCTCGCTGCTTTGAGCCGCCTGCCGTCCGCGTCGCTAGAGGCCCATCGCCTTGAGTTGGCGCAGTGGCGGGATCGTCTCGAACATGTGCGGATCGAGCACGTCCCACAGGATGCCGACCGTCGGCTTGTGGGGCCCGCTGACTTCGATCGTCCGCGTCGGCGTGAACACGACGTCGGCGACTGTGTCGAACACGGCTGGCGTCAGCTTCTCGTCGAGCACCTGACAGTCGTGCACAACCGCCGCAGTCGGGGTCGCCGTCGTCACCCGGCCGAGCTGGTAGAGCATCCCCCACTCCGTGTCGAAGAAGCCGTGGCCCTTGCCGAAGCGGACCCCCTCCATGTTGATGGCGCCGGTACCGGTGACCATGTACTCGACCGGCGGCAGCAACCTGATCGCCTCGAGATCGACGGGCTTTGCCACCCGCTCCATGCCGTCCAGCGTCGAAGCGTAGAGATAGATGTCAGGCGAGATCGTCTTGGGGTCGAGCAGCCAGAAGCCGCGCTTGATCGAATAGGTGGTCATCAGCACGGTCTTGCCGTCCTGCAGCGCCTTGAGACGCAGCCGGTCAAGACAGTTGTCCGGCGTGATGAACACGAAGCTGGATTGCTGGTAATATCGGTGATCGGTCAACCGCTTGACCGCCGCCTCCCCGCCCTCGAAATCGGCGATGAACTCGCCGAAATCGAAATGGAAGCGGCTGTCCGGGACGGCCACCTTGCGCAGCTCGCTCCATACGCGCTCGCGCACCTCGGACTTGTGTTCGGCCACCAAGTCCGGTGTCACCTGGTCGTTCATTGTTCACTCCAATAGTTCATTCGGCGACCGCCATGCCGAGCCGGCCCAGTGTCCGCCGCTCGACCACCACCACGATCTGGTAGAACAGGATCGAGATCAGCACGGAGACGAAGGCCACGGCCCAGATCATCCCGTAGTCGAGATAGCCGCGGGACTGGTTGAGCAGGTTCCCGAGCCCCGCTCCGGTCGCCAGCCACTCGGCGATCATCACGCCGAGCAGCGCCCGCGGCACGGTCAGCCGCGTCGCCGCAAAGAGGTACGGCAGCGAGGCCGGCACCGAGACGAGACGCAACTGCGTCGTGATGCTCGCGCCATAGGCGCGCGGCACGTCGAGCGCGGCGCGCGGCACCAGCAGCAGGCCCTGCGCCATGGTGACGAAAGCGGGAAAGAACGTGACCGAGATGGTGATCCACAGGATCACTGCCGGCCCGCGTCCGAGCATCAGCACCAGCAGCGGGGTGAGCGCGACGAGCGGCATTGTCTGCGTCACCAGCGCAATCGGCATGAAGGCGCGGACGATGCCGGGGCGGATCTGCGAAGTCAGCGCCAGCGCAAATGCAAGCGCCAGGCCGGCCACCATGCCGACGAGCGTCATCGGCAGGGTCTGGGCCAATGCGGCAAGCAGCTTGCCCTGCGCGATCGGGGCGCTCGGCAGCAGGAACAGGTACTCGAACAGGCCCGGCGGGGTTTTGGCGATCATGGCTGGGACGCGCAGCAGCGCGAGCAGCAGCCACCAGATGGCGAAGGGCAGCGCGATCGAACCGAGGACGATCAACCCCTGCTGCCACAGCGGGCGAGGCTTGTCCCCGGCCGAGAGCACAGCGCTCGGCACGGTCACGGCCTGCGTGCCGCGCGTAACGATCCCGGCAATGGCTGCGAAGGCGAAATAGGCGAGTGCTGCAATGCCGGTGGCGACGAGGCCGATGCCCCACAGCCGGTCGGGTTCGGCGCGACCCAGCGAGCCGAGCAGGTAGACCCCCAGCCCCCAGCGCCCGCCACCGCCGAACTCGGCAAGGATGGAACCCAGCACGGCGTTCGGCGCGGCGATGCGAAGGCCGGAGAGGATGGTGGGCAGCGCGCTGCGCGCCTGCACCAGCGCCAGCGCCTTCCACCTGCCGCCGCCATAGGCGCGCACCACGTCCACCGCCCGCGCATCGGCCTGGGTGAGGCCCACGACCGTGGCGGTCATGGTGACGAAATAGCACCCGATGGCCGCGAGTACGATGCGCGGCGCCGGATCGGTGAGCGTCAGGACCAGGATCGGCGAGATGGCGATCGGCGGCAGCGAAGATCGCGACATTGAGACCGCGGGCAAGCCGCGACGTGACCGGATAGAGCGCGAAGAGGACGCCCGCCGCGACAGCGACGAGATTGCCGATCACAAACCCGGCAGCAGCGCCGAACAGCGTCGCCCCGATATGCTGGGGATAGTCACCCCAGTCGGCGACCAGCCGCAGCACCACGGCGCTCGGCGGCGGCAGCGCGCCATCGGCGACGAGGCGAAACTGACCGACCACCTCCCAGACCACGAGGATGATCGCGAAGTTCAGTAGCCCCCTGGCCCAGCCTGGCCAGCGCTCAATGCCCATCCAGCGCCTCCGACACTTGCCGTTCCAGCGCGTGGAAATGCTCCTCGTTGAACAGCCGGGGATCACGCGGTCGCGGCAGGTCGATCTCGATCATTTTCGCGATCCGCCCCGGCCGGCTCGCCATCACCACGACGCGGTCGGCGAGGAACACGGCCTCGTCGATGCCGTGCGTCACGAGCAGCGTCGTCGCCTGCGTTTCCATCCAGATGCGCTGCAGCTCGATATTCATCTGCTTGCGCAGGATCTGGTCGAGCGCGCCGAACGGCTCGTCGAGGAACAGCACTTTCGGCGTCGTCACCAGCGATCGCGCAATCGCCACGCGCTGCCGCATGCCGCCAGACAACTCGGCCGGCAGCGCCTTCTCGAAGCCCTTCAAGCCCACCAGCGCGATCAGTTCGGCGATGCGCGCGCGATAGTCCGCGACGGGCAGGCCGAGCACATCGAGCGGCAGGGCGATGTTCTTTTCCACCGAGCGCCAGGGCAGCAGCGCCGCGTCCTGGAACGCGACGCCGGTGACGCCCTTGCGGGTGGCTTCGGTCGGCGGCAGGCCGTCGACCGAAAGGGTGCCGGCATCGGCAGTGTCGAGCCCGAGGCAGAGCCGCAGGATCGTCGACTTACCGCAGCCCGAGGGGCCGATCAGCGCCGTGAACGAGCCGGGGGCGCAGTCGAGCGAGACGCTGCGCAGCGCCTCCGTCGTCTGCCCGCGGGACGTGAACGTGCGGCTGACGCCTTCGAGCCGGATGCCGGATGCCATCGCGATCAGATCTCTTCGAGCACGGTGGTGTCGAACATGTCGCGCGTGGCGGTGATGCCGACGGCGGCCAGCGCCTCGATATTGGCGGCGATCCCTTCCTCGCTCATCGAGAAGATGCCGCCGGCCGCTTCGACCAACGGCTTCTGTGCGGTGTTGAAGAACACCTCGTTCTCGATCGAACGGCCGGTGCCCTTGAACCAGGTCTCGGCAAACTGCGGCGGGTAAACGGCCGGGTCCTTGAGATTCTCTTCCCAGCCCTTGCGCGAGGCGCGCAGGAACGAGACGATCTCCTTGCGCTTGGCCGCTAGCGTGTCGGTCGTCACCACCACGGTGTCGTTGTAGGTGGTGTAGCCGAAATCGTAGAGCAGGAACGAGGTCGCTTCCGGCCCGGCCTGCTGGATGGTGAAGGGCACGTTGGTGGTGAAATCGAGCGAGGCGTCGATCTCGCCCTTGATCAGCGGCGTCGGGTCATAGGCATAGGGCACGATATTGACCGCGGCCCGATCGACGCCCGAAATCTTCAGCATCGCTTCGACCGAAACAACGTTGACCGGCGGCACGGCGAGCGTCTTGCCGACGAGATCCTGCGGCGTCTTGATCGGGTTCGACGCCAGCGACACGATGCCGATCGGGTTCTTCTGGTACTGCGTGCCGATGATCTTGAACGGCGCGCCCTGCTCGACGATCGCCTTGATCGTGGTGTCGGGCGTGGTCAGCGTCAGGTCGGCCTTGCCGGCGATCAGCGAGGATTCCGGGATCACGTCGGGGCCGCCCGGCAGATAAGTCAGCTCGAGCCCTTCCTCGGCGTAGTAGCCCTTGTCGATGGCCGCGAAATAACCGGCGAACTCGGCGTCGTTGATCCAGCTCGCCTGGAAGGTGAAGGGCGTCGCCTGCGCCATTGCCAGCCGCGAAGTGAGCGGCAGCGCCGCGCCGGCGGCGCCGAGGGCGAGGAAATGTCGTCTGTTGAGGCGAAGGCTCATGATGATGCTCCTGTGATGATGGGATTTCGGCTCATGCGACGCCCCGCATGCGCGCAAGCTCTTTGAGCGGCGGTGTCGCCGCGATCAGTTCGGCCGTGATCAGGTGCCACTTGATGCCGCGCGGTCGGCGCGTGTGGCGGGCCACTTCGATCAGCTGTGACGGGGTGGCGATGAGATCGACGACGATGTCGGTTTCGCTCGCCGGCAGCTTGTCCTCGACCACCTGCACGTCGTGCACCGCGGCAATCACCGGCGTCGCGTCATCGGCGAGGCCGATATCGGTGAACATGCCCCATTCGAGGTCGAAAAAGCCGTGGCCTTTGCCGAAGCGGATGCCGTCCGTGGAGACTGCCGAAGCCCCGGTCGCCATGAAATCGAAGCGACCGAGCCTGCTGATCTCTTCCAGCGTCACCGGCTTGCCAAAATGCTCGATGCCATCGAGCCAGGCGGCATAGCGCTCATGCCCGGCCGGCACGCTTCCCGGCTCGATCAGCCGGAAGCCGCGCAGGATATTGTAGGTCGAAACGACAAACGGCTTCCCCGCCGCGATCATCCGGCGGCGCAGTTCGACGAGGCTGTTGTCTGGGGTGACGAAGGCGAGCTGGCTATTGCGATAAGCCGGCAGCGCCTCGATCCGGTCGGTGGCCGCTTCGGCGCCCTCGAAATCCGGAATCACCTCGGCGAAGTTCAGGTGGAAGCGGGTGTCCGGGCGGGCGACGCTCGCCAGCCTGTCCCAGATCCTCTGCCGCACCACCCTCGAGGTCGCCACCCGTCACATCCCCGCGACGTTTCATTGTTTCACGATCATGAAACAGTTGTTTCATTGTGGCAAGCGGGCTGATAGGGTTTTTTACGCCTGACAACAGGGAGCTCGAATCGGTCCGATGGCGTCGGGTCTCGTGCTGCGCATAGAGGAGCGTTACGGTCGGCTCACCGCCGGCGAGAAGAAGCTCGCCCAGCTTATGCTCGACCGGGAGGACGACATCCTCACCAATTCGGCCACCGCCATCGCCGAAATGGCGGGTGTGTCCAAGGCGACTGCGGCCCGCTTCTTCCAGCACCTGGGCTATGCCGATTTCAACGAGGTGAAGGCGCAGGCCCGCGAGGAGCGCAACCGCTCCGAGCCCTACGGGCTGTCGGTCACCGGCTCGGAGCAGATCGCGCTCGGCAAGGCCATCGGCACCCATCTCGATCTCGAACTGCGCAACCTGACCAAGACGTTCGAGGAACTACGCTCCGACCGCGTCCGTGAAGCCGCCGAAGTGCTGAAGGATGCGCCGCGCGTCTGGGTCCTCGGACTCGGCGCCGAGGAGGGCTTTGCCCGCTATGCCCGCCTGCTGCTGTCGCGCCTGCGGCACTCGGTGATGATCCTCGGCATCAACCAGGGCTCGTGGGCCGAGGATCTGGCGATGACCGGTCCGCGCGACGCGCTGCTGCTTATCACCCTGCCGCCGCGCCCCGGCATCCTCGCGCCGATCCTGAGCTACGCCGAAACGAGCCGCATGAACGTCGTCACCATCGCCGACCGCAACTACGCCATCGAGGCGCAGCGTTTCTCGCGCGTCGTGCTGCCCTGCCATGTATCGAGCTTCGGCCTCGGCCCCTCGCATACCGCCATCGGCAGCGCCATCCGCCTCCTCGCCGTGACCTACGCCGCCCTCGCCGGCAAATCGGCCGAGCAGCGGAGCGAGATCATCGCCGGCATCCACGAGGACCTCGGCGACGCCGGCGAATAAGCCCTAGCGTCCGATCGCGTAAGCCTGCATCAGCCGGGGAGTCGCCGCGGCATGCAGCAGGCCATCCGGATCGCGGCGGGCTGCAGTGAGCCGCCCGACAGTCCACGGCCGCGCAAGCTCGAGCTTGTGACCGCGGGCCGCGAGGCTGTCGAGCGTTGCGGCCGGCGCGCTCGACTCGATCATCAGGTGGCCCGGCTCGCGGGAGCGCGGATAGAACGAGGCCGGCATGTGCGAGCTGTGGAACAGCGGCATGTCGATCGCCTCCTGCAGATTCAACCCGTGATGCACATGGCGCAGGAAGAACGACAGCTGCCACTGGTCCTGCTGGTCGCCGCCGGGCGTACCGAAGGCGAGCGCGGCGCCGTCGGCATGCTGCGCAATGGTCGGCGTCAGCGTGGTGCGCGGCCGCCGACCGGGGGCCAGCGAGCTCGGCAGGCCGGGTGTCAGCCAGAACATCTGGGCCCGCGAGTTGAGGCAGAAGCCCAGCTCCGGAATGGTCGGCGATGATTGCAGCCAGCCGCCCGATGGCGTCGCCGACACCATGTTGCCCCAGCGGTCGATGACGTCGATGTGGACGGTGTCGCCCCGCTCCTCGGCGAGGTGCCCCATGGTCGGCTCGAACACGACGCCGTGCTTGCCATCCATGGCCGCCAGCATCGCTTCGCCCCGCTGCCGCAGGTCGTCGTAGCCATCCACCTGACCCGGCCGCAGGTCGAGAGACGCGGCCTTGCCGATCAGCGCACGACGGGCAGCGTTGTACTCATCCGACAGCAGCGCCTTTATCGGCGTCGGCTGCTGCCCGCTGTCGCCGTAGTAGATTTCGCGGTCGGCATAGGCGAGCTTCATCGCCTCGGTGACGGCGTGGACGAAATCCGCGCCATTGGGGTCCATCCCGCCTATATCGAGCCCCTGGAGCAGCGCCAGCGATTGCAGCAGTACCGGCCCCTGCCCCCAGGCACCGGTCTTGTGCACGGTCCAACCGCGATAGTCATAGCTGGCCGGCGCTTCGACCGTAGCGCGCCAGCCGGCGAGATCGGCCGCCGTCAGCACGCCCTTGTGGTGGCTGCCGCTCGCGTCCATCACCTCCGCGTCGCTCACGAACCGGTCGATCGCCTCGGCAATGAAGCCGCGGTAGAACACGTCCCGCGCCGCCTCGATCTGCGCCTCACGGCCGCGCCGCGTCTCGGCTTCTGCGAGCAGGCGCGTCCACGTGGCAGCAAGCGCCGGGTTGGTGAAATTGCTATGCGGCGTCGGCACGGCGCCATTGGGCAGCCATAGCGCGTGCGAAGTCGGCCACTCGGCGCGGAAGAACTCCGCCATCTCGGCAATGGTCTGGCCCACCCGCGGCAGCATCGGGTGGCCGTTGGCCGCATAGGAGATCGCCGGTTCGAGCACGGTGCGCAGGTCGAGCGTGCCGTAGTCGCGCAGCATCAGCATCCAGCCGTCGAAGCTGCCCGGGATGACCGTCGCCAGCATGCCGTCGCCGGGAATGATATCGAGCCCCTCGGCCCGATAGTGCGCGATGCTGGCGCCCGCCGGCGCGGGCCCCTGCCCGCAGATCACCTCGACCTTGCCGCGCGCCGCCGAATAGACGAGCGCCGGCATGTCGCCGCCCGGACCATTGAGGTGCGGCTCGAGCACCTGCAGCACGAGCCCCGTCGCCACCGCGGCGTCAAAGGCGTTGCCGCCGCGCTCCAGCATGCTCATCCCGACCGCCGAGGCGATCCAGTGCGTCGAGGTGACCACGCCGAAGCGACCGAGGATCTCCGGCCGGGTCGTAAACGCGCTCATCAAGCCCTCCGGCGGCTCGCGAACCACGCGAACCAATTTCGTTAATAAGCTCGCGACCAAGTGACTGGCGAAGCTCGACTGGTGCCGGAAGCCATATCGCCGAACCAATCCATGCGTCAAATTGTCATTTTGTCGGTCGATATCGCACACATTTTAGGCACGTTTTCTCTATTGACAGATTTTGTGCAGGTCATACGCTCCGTACCAATCAAACATTGGTTCACGATGCTGACGACCTCGCTCAACTCCAGTCTGGTGCGCACGCAGATCATGGCGCTCATCCAGTCCGGCTCGCTCGGACCGGAAGGGCGTCTGCCCACCGAGCGCGAATTGAGCGACCAGCTGGGCGTCGGCCGCCGCTCCATCCGGCTTGCGCTCGAAGCGCTCGAGGCCGAGGGATTGATCTGGCGCCGGCAGGGCAAGGGCACCTTTGCTGGCGCCCCGCCCGATCCGACCGGCGCACTCGCTGCCGCCATTGTCGGCGACACCACGCCCGCAGACATCATGGAAGCGCGCCTCGCCCTCGAGCCGGCGCTCGCAGCCTTGTGCGCCCGTCACGCCCTGCCCTCGCATATCGAGCGCATGCGGCACCTGGCGCAGCGCATCCTCGACGCGCCGAACCCGGACTCCGCCGAACTCTGGGACGGTACGCTCCACCGCCTGATCGCCCAGACCGCCGGCAACCGCCCGATGATGACCATGCTGGCTTTGCTCGACGAAGTGCGCGGCAACGAAACCTGGCGCGCCATCCGCTCCATGGCGCGTTCCGAGGAAACCAAGCGCCAGTCCGATCGCGAACATCACCGCATCATCGATGCCATCGAGAGCGGCCTGCCCGAGGCGGCGGCCGAAGCGATGCGCGTCCACCTGCACAGCCTGATCGAAAACCTGCGGCGCGTCGGCGTATTGCCGACGCCGGTCGCCGGCAGCTGATGGATACCGCCGTGAGCGACACCGCCTTCACCCTCGCCGACCTCGAAGCCGCAGAGCGCCTGCTCGGCATCGTCTATACCGAGCGCGAGCGCCAGCAGATGCTGGGCAATCTCGATGGCCAGATCGCCTCGGCCAAGCAAATCCGCGCGCTCGGCAACGCCAACACCGTGCCGACGGCCTCGCGCTTCGACCCGCGCCTCGCCGGTTTCGGCATGCCGGCCGACACCGGCGTGAAGCTCAGCGCCCCCACCTCTGCCGCTCTGCCGTCCGATGAGGCCGACATCGCGTTCGCACCGGTCACGCTGCTCGGCGAATGGATCCGCACGGGCAAGCTGACCAGCCGCCGGCTCACGCGCATCTACCTCGACCGCATCGCGACCTATAATCCGGTGCTCGAATGCTTCGCGGCCTTGCACCCCGACCGCGCGCTGGCCGAGGCCGACGCCGCCGACGCCCTTATCCGCGCTGGTGTCTATCTCGGCCCACTCCACGGCATTCCGTATGGGCTGAAGGACCTGTTCGACACCGCTGGCGTCGTCACCGGCTGGGGCGCCGAGCCCTACCGCGATCGCACTCCGGAAGGCGACGCGACCATCGTGAAACGCCTGCGCGCCGCCGGCGCGGTGCTGCTGGGCAAGACCACCGTCGGCGCTCTCGCTTACAACGACATCTGGTACGGCGGCCGCACCCGCAACCCGTTCAATACCGAGGAAGGTTCGAGTGGCTCGAGCGCCGGCTCGGGTTCGGCGACCGCCGCCGGCCTCTGCGCCTTCGCCATCGGCACCGAGACGCTGGGGTCCATCACCTCGCCGTCGCAGCGCTGCGGCACCACCGGCCTGCGCCCCACCTTCGGTCGCGTCCCGCGCACTGGCGGCATGGCGCTTTGCTGGTCGCTCGACAAGGTCGGGCCGATGTGCCGCTCTGTCGAGGACACGGCGATCGTCCTCTCCGTGCTCAACGGCTACGATGCGGGCGACCGCAGCTCGATCGCCGCGCCCTTCTCGTTCGATGCGGAGCGTCCGATCGCCGGCATGAAGCTCGGCTACCTGCCCCAGGCTTTCGAGGACGCGGAAGCGACGGCTGTGGACCGCGCCGCCCTCGAAGCGGCGCGCAGTCTCGGCATCGAGGTCGTTCCGGTCACCCTGCCCGACCTGCCCTACGGGGCGCTGATGAACATCCTCTACGCCGAGGCGGCCGCCGCCTTCGAAGAGCTCACGCTCTCCGATCTCGATGACACGCTGACCTGGCAGGATGACGGCGCCTGGCCCAACACCTTCCGCAAGGCGCGCTTTCTCTCGGCCGTCGACCACGTGCAGCTCGACCGGCTGCGCTACCGCGTGATGCAGGCCCTCGATGGCCTCTTCTCCGAGGTCGATGCGCTGATCGGACCTTTCATGACCGGCCCCATGCTGATTGCCAGCAATTTCACGGGCCATCCCTGTCTGCACCTGCGCGCCGGTTTCATCCAAAGCGGCACGCGCGGTCTCGCCTCGCTCGGTTCGGGCAAGCTCACCACGGGCACCGAAGAGAGCGGCGGCAAGACCTTCCGGGTCCCGCAGGGCATTTCGCTATGGGGCCGGCTCTTCGAGGAGGGGCCGATCCTCAATCTCGGGATGGCGCTGGAAAAGGCGCTGAACGTCGCGGGAGAACGCCCGCGCTTGCCGGGCTGAACCGGGCGCTGCCGGCTCCGGCCGGCACTGCCCTCCCAAGGAGGAGGCG
>JAESFU010000425.1_pt1 | contig 24610 bp, 24 predicted proteins | sample 9269461 | NCBI WGS metagenome assembly JAESFU01 (sample SAMN14502556, study PRJNA617107) | algae metagenome | isolation source: Stenomitos rutilans HA7619-LM2 and co-occurring heterotrophs from cave walls | place: USA: Waikapalae cave, Hawaii | collected 2009-07-28
GCTCGCGCTGCACCAGCTTGCGCAGCGCCTTCATCTCCCGCTCGAACCAGTCGAAATTGACTGTCAGCGCCTCGTAGAAGGCCTGCTCACCGGCCGGTCCACGATAGTCCGGCACCTGCGAAGTCGAAGCAGCGAACTGCAGAGCTGTATCCCTGGTCATCGATCCGTCCTCCAAAACGATCCCGATGCCGCCACCCTGCCCTGCCGCTCGTCGCCGGTCCTTAGCCCGCTCCTAAATCTTCCCAAAATGCCCCAAAGCGCGCGCCTTCCCGGGGAACGGCGACAACCTACTCCAGCCCCGCTGCGGCCAGCCCCACCGGAATGCTGTCATAGCGCTCGTCCATCCGGTCGCGCAGCACCGCCATCCGCTCCAGCGTCGTGTGCGGCGCGATGGTCTTCAGTCGCCGCACCGTCTCGCGAGCCTCGTCCATCCGACCAAGATGCGCCAGCGCCGCCCCGAGCATCCAGTAGGTCGGCGGCCAGTCGACCAGCGTCGCGCGCGACCGCTCCAGCCATTCGATCGCAGTCTCGTAGGAGCCGCGCAGGTAGTAAGTGAACCCGACGCCCGCGAGGCTCTCATAGGCCTCGAGCCCACCCGGGCTCAGCGTGTAGGCCCGCTTGTACGCCGTCTCGGCAAGCTCGAGATCGCCCATCACCATGTTGCAGATGCCCACCAGCACCAGCACCACGACATTATTGGGGTTGGCCTCCATCGCCCGGCTCGCCGTCGCCAGCCCCTCCTGCTTCATGTGCCCGATCACCAGCAGCGAATGCGCCGCAATCGCCATCACCACCGGGTCGTCGCCGCCATAGAGCAGCGCCTGCCGCGCCAGAGCGATACAGCGCTCCGCGTCGGCCGGGCTCAGGAACTCGAGCGCCACGACACCCCTGCGCGCATAGGCCCAGGATGCATAGGCGAGCGCCACCGCATAGTCCGGCTGCAGCGCAATGGCCTGGTCGAGATGCCGGAGAGCTTCGAGATACCCATTGGGATCCCGCGAATAAAAGTGCGGCAGTGCCCTCAGAAAGTGGTCGTAGGCCTGCGGGCTCGCCGGCCAGCTGCGCCGCAACCGCTCGATCTCGGCTCGCCGGATCTGCGGCTCCACCAGCCCGACGACCGATTCCGTCACCCGGTCCTGGAAATCGAAGATCTGGTCGAACTCGCCGTCAAAGCTCGTCGCCCAGATATGCACGCCGCTGGTCGCATCGATGAGCTGCACGGTGACCCGCACGCGCTGGCCGGCCCGCCTCACGCTGCCCTCGAGCAGGTAGCGCACACCCAGCTGCCGCGCCACTTCCCGCGCGTCGATAGCCCTGCCCTTGTACGCGAATGACGAAGTGCGCGACACCACCGCGAACGAGCGGAACCGGCTCAGCGCCGTGATCAGGTCGGCCACCAGACCGTCGGCGAAATAGTCGTTCTGGTCGGCTTCGGAGAAATTGACGAAAGGCAGCACCGCCAGCGTCGGCCGCCCGGCTTCTACGGATGCAGCTGCTTCGCTCGGCGCCGGCTCGGCGGCAAACCGGTAGCCCACCCGCGGCACCGTCACGATCCAGTCGCCGCCATCCGGTCGTGCACCGAGCTCCTTGCGCAGCGCCGCGATCTGTACGGTGAGATTGCCTTCCTCGACCACCAGCCCCTGCCAGGCCTGGTCCATCAGGTCAGACTTGGTCACCACCGCGCCATCAGCCCGAAGCATCGGCTCGAGCACCATCAACCCGCGCTGGCCAACCGCCAGGATACGCCCGTCGCGACGCAGCTCCCGTCCCGGAAAGAGCGTGAACGGCCCGGCACTGAGCGGCGCGTCGTCCATGGTCGGCGTGTCCCCAAGTCACGTAACCAGGTGCAGTGTGGAACAAGCGTAGCAGAAAGTTACACATCCGGGCGAGGCTTGGGGCCCCGCCCGCGGTTGCCCTTAGGACTTACGGCGTCGACGGCGTCAGGTTGAGGAACGGCACGCTCGCGTTCGGCGGCATCGTGGTCGGCAGCACGCCGTCCCACTTTTCGGCCTGGATCAGCTCCACCACACCCGGGTTGTCCCGCAATGCCTTGCCGCGATTGGCGATCACGGCCGCTTCGGCGTCGCCTTTCACCTGGATGGCATGCGCCTCCGCATCGGCCGCCAGCTTGACCGAGGTCGCGGCCGCAGTCGCCTGCGCAATCTGCGCGTCCGCCTGCGCCTGGGCCTGGGTCACGGTGATCTCGGCCTGCACCTTCTGTTGCGCCAGCTCCTGCTGCCGCTTCTGCACTTCCACAGTCGCCAGCTGCTTTTCCTCGATCGAGTTCTCGTAAGCGGCCGAGAACTTGATGTCCTCCACCTGCACGCTCTCGATCACCAGCGGCTCGCCAATACCGGTCTGCAGCGCGGCGAGCGCGTCGGCGTTCAGCTTGGCCCGCTGCTGGATCGCGCCCAGTGCATCATACTGGCCGAAGACGTTCTTGAAGATCGCCGGCACGCGCGGTTCCACCAGCCGCGCGATCATGTTCTCGACAGACCCGTACTCGGCATAGAGCGACCCGCCCGTCCCCGGGATCACGTGATAGCTCACCGAGAGCCGGATCTGCGCCGGCTGCTGGTCGCGCGAATACGATTCCATGTCGTCGAAGGTCTCGGTATGCGACTGCAGCGAGATTTCCTTCACATCCTCGATCACCGGGATCTTGAAGTGCAGGCCCGGTCCCACCGTGCCCACTACCGCGCCTGTGCGCAGCACAACGCCTTCCTCGCCCTGGTCGATCTGGTACCACGAGCCGAAGAACAGGATCGCGGCGACGGCCACGACGACGACAACGATCGCGATCGAACGGAAATTCTGCATCAAAGCCCCCTCTCATGCCGCCGACCCTGGCGGCGAGGTCGAGTCCCAACTCGACTTACGCCCACTAGATGGCCCCTTGTGAATGGCGGCTGAACCGGCTTCACACCAATATTTTGGCCGACCGAGGTCTTGTCCACCGGGCCTACCGGGGCCATCTTGCGTCACCCTCGCAATAAACTTGCGTCGGAACCGTCCCCGCAGGGGTTCCCTTCCCTGCCCGCTTCAGTTAAGGGACGCGCCTAGCCCACAGAATCCGACGCCAGCGACCCGCCTCTGCGGGTCTGTCCGCGCGCGCCCTAAAAGAGCTTCAGATGCCAAAACGCACCGATATCAAGTCGATCCTCATCATCGGTGCGGGTCCGATCATCATCGGACAGGCCTGCGAGTTCGACTATTCCGGCACCCAGGCGTGCAAGGCGCTCAAGGACGAGGGCTACCGGATCATCCTCGTCAACTCGAACCCGGCGACGATCATGACCGATCCCGATCTCGCCGACGCCACCTATATCGAGCCGATCACCCCCGAGATCGTCGCCAAGATCATCGAGAAGGAGCGCCCGGACGCCCTGCTGCCGACCATGGGCGGTCAGACCGCGCTCAACTGCGCGCTGAGCCTCAAGAAGATGGGCGTGCTCGACCAGTTCAACGTCGAGATGATCGGCGCCGACAGCGAAGCCATCGACAAGGCCGAGGACCGCGAACTCTTCCGCGATGCCATGAAGAAGATCGGGCTCGATACCCCGCGCTCCATGCTCGCCCACAACACCATCGAGGCCCTGCAGGCGCTCGAAGTGATTGGCCTCCCCTGCATCATCCGCCCCAGCTTTACGCTCGGCGGCACCGGCGGCGGCATCGCCTACAACAAGGAAGAATACCTCGCCATCGTCGAGAGCGGCATCGACGCCTCGCCGACCGACGAGGTGCTGATCGAAGAGTCCGTGCTCGGCTGGAAAGAGTTCGAGATGGAGGTCGTTCGCGATCGCAACGACAACTGCATCATCGTCTGCTCGATCGAAAACCTCGACCCGATGGGCGTGCACACCGGCGACTCGATCACCGTCGCCCCGGCGCTGACCCTCACCGACAAAGAATACCAGATCATGCGCGACGCCTCGATCGCCGTGCTGCGCGAGATTGGCGTCGAAACGGGCGGCTCGAACGTCCAGTTCGCCATCAACCCTGCCGATGGCCGGATGATCGTCATCGAGATGAACCCACGCGTCTCGCGCTCCTCGGCGCTGGCGTCGAAGGCCACCGGCTTCCCCATCGCCAAGGTCGCCGCCCGCCTCGCCGTCGGCTACACGCTCGACGAGCTCGAGAACGACATTACCGGCGGCGCCACCCCGGCTTCGTTCGAGCCCACCATCGACTACGTCGTCACCAAGATCCCGCGCTTCGCCTTCGAGAAATTCCCGGGCGCCGACAAGCGCCTCACCACTTCGATGAAGTCGGTCGGCGAGGCCATGGCCATCGGCCGCACCTTCCAGGAATCGCTGCAGAAGGCGCTGCGCTCGCTGGAAACCGGCCTCACCGGTTTGAACGAAATCGGCATCCCCGACTACGTCACCGGCGCGCCCGAGGACGACAACGAGAACGCGGTCTTTGCCGCCATCTCCACCCCCACCGACCAGCGCCTGCTGCATGTCGCCGAAGCCATGCGCCTCGGCTTCAGCCTCGAAGACATCCACGATGCATCCAAGATCGATCCGTGGTTCCTCGAGCAGATCCACGGCATCATCGTCACCGAAAAGCAGGTTCGCGATTTCGGCCTGCCGCAGGACGCCAAGACCCTGCGCTCGCTCAAGGCCATGGGCTTCTCCGATCGCCGCCTTGCCGACCTGAGCGGCAAGCAGGCCAAGGACGTGCGCGCGCTGCGCAAGCAACTCGGCGTCCGCCCGGTCTATAAGCGCATCGACACCAGCGCCGCCGAGTTCGCCTCGCCCACCGCCTATATGTACTCGACCTACGAGGCCCCCTTCGTCGGCGAGCCCGAGGACGAAGCCCGCCCGTCCGACCGCAAGAAGGTCGTGATCCTCGGCGGCGGTCCCAACCGCATCGGCCAGGGCATCGAGTTCGACTATTGCTGCTGTCACGCCGCCTTCGCCCTCTCGGACGCCGGCTACGAGACCATCATGGTCAACTGCAACCCCGAGACCGTCTCGACCGACTACGACACCTCCGATCGCCTCTATTTTGAGCCGCTGACCGAGGAAGACGTCATCGAGATCCTCGAGACCGAGAAGTCGAAGGGCACCCTGCACGGCGTCATTGTCCAGTTCGGCGGCCAGACCCCGCTGAACCTCGCCGAAGCCGTCGAAAAGGCCGGCGTCCCGATCCTCGGCACCCAGCCCTCCTCGATCGATCTCGCCGAAGACCGCGACCTGTTTTCCAAGCTCATCGGCCGGCTCGATCTCGCCCAGCCCAAGAACGGCATCGCCTATTCGCTCGAACAGGCCCGCATCGTCGCCGAACGCCTCGGCTACCCGCTGGTCATCCGCCCGTCCTACGTGCTCGGCGGCCGCGCCATGGCCATCGTCCAGAGCCCGAACGACTTCGAGCGCTACGTGCAGGACACCCTCACCGGCCTCGTCCCGCCCGACATCCTGATCCGCTACCCCAACGACAAGACCGGCCAGATCAACTCGGTCCTCTCCGACAACCCCTTGCTCTTCGACGGCTACCTCTCGCGCGCCATCGAAATCGACGTCGATTGCCTCAGTGACGGCAAGGACGTCTTCGTCTGCGGCATCATGGAGCACATCGAGGAAGCCGGCATCCACTCGGGCGACTCGGCCTGCTCCCTGCCGCCCCAGCACCTCGGCGACGAGATCATCGCCGAACTGAAGCGCCAGACCACCGAACTGGCCCTCAGCCTCAAGGTCGGCGGCCTTATGAACGTGCAATACGCCCTGAAGGATGGCACGATCTACATCCTCGAAGTGAACCCGCGCGCCTCGCGTACCGTCCCCTTCGTCGCAAAAGTCATCGGCCAGCCCATCGCCAAGATCGCCTCGCGCATCATGGCCGGCGAGAGCCTGCAGAGCTTCAACCTCACCGAGAAGAAACTCGACCACATCGCGGTCAAGGAAGCCGTTTTCCCCTTCAACCGCTTCCCCGGCGTCGACACCGTTCTCGGCCCGGAAATGAAGTCGACCGGCGAGGTCATGGGCCTCAACCACAACTTCGCCACTGCCTTCGCCAAGTCCCAGCTCGGCGCCGGCAGCCGCGTGCCGCGCGAAGGCACCGTGTTCATCTCGGTCCGAGACGACGACAAGCCGCTGATCCTCGATTTCTCGCGCCACCTCGCCGAGGCCGGCTTCAAGATCGTCGCCACCTCCGGCACCCACAAATACCTGACCGAGAACGGCATCGCCGCCACTAAGGTCAACAAGGTGCTCGAGGGCCGCCCGCATATCGTGGATTCGATGAAGAACGGGGGCGTGCAGCTGGTGATCAACACGACCGATGGCGCCAAGTCGATTTCCGACAGCCGCGACATCCGCCGCACCGCGCTGATGGGCAAGATCCCCTACTACACCACTATCCCCGGCGCGACCGCCGCCGTCGAAGGCATCATCGCCTACCGCGAAGGCGCCCTCCAGGTCCGCCCGTTGCAGGCGTATTTCGCCTGACACGCCGGACCCGCGCCAAATCGCGCGGGTCCCTCCCACCCCGTAAAATCCGAAGCTTGGCCTTAAACGCCCCGGAAAGGCTTGCCGGGTAGCATCGCGTTCTGATCTTGCGGTTGCTTGCCTATGCTTAGGGCCCTCGCGCTGTTGCTGGCGCTGACATTTCTGCCGAGCGCCGCTCTCGCCCAGTCGCCGGCCGAGCAGTGCGACGCCTATGCGGGCCACCCCTGGGAGCCCGGCCACAACGGCAGCGGCGTCGTCTGGGGCGCTGTCGTGATAAATCCCGCGCTCGAGGCCTGTCGCGCGGCACTCGAGCTTGATCCCGACGCTCCCGAGCTGAAATTCCGCCTCGCCCGAACCCTCATGCAGGACCAGTTGTACGATGAGGCCATGCCGCTGATGTTCGAGGCCGTCGCGGCAGGCTACCCACCGGCCGAAGCGGCCTACGGCACCGCCTTCGTCAAGGCGCAGGGTGTCGATCCCGACTATCCGAGCGCGCTCTATTGGCTCGAGAAGGCGGCTGCCAGCGGCAATGTCATCGGCCAGAACAACCTCGCGACCATGATGCTCGTCGGCCTCGGCACCCGTCCGGACCTCGACCGCGCCATCGCGCTTTATCGTCCGGCCGCCGAGGCCGGCTACGCGCCCGCCATGTTCGGCCTCGGTGTCGCCTACGACCGCCGCAGCTCCAGCGGCACCGACCTTATCGCCGCCCTCGACTGGTTCGAGAAGGCCGCCGACGCCGGCAACATCGCGGCCATCGCCTATGTCGGCCGTGCCTACGATCGCGGCATCGGCGTCGCCGCAGATCCGGCTGCCGCCTTCCGTTGGTATCGCACCGCCGCCGAAGCCGGCAACGCCGCCGCCCAGGCCGAGCTTGGCCTGTTCTACGCCGATGGCCGCGGCGGCATCGCCGAGAACAAGCCGCTTGCCCGCGAGTGGCTGGGCAAGGCCGCAGCGCAGCTCAACTCGGAAGCGATGTACGTTCTGGGCCGCATGCTGCTGATCGAGCCACTGGAGGATGACGACACCACCGAAGGCGTCGGCTGGCTCGAACGTGCTGCCGCCCAGGGAGAGATCGAGGCCAACGCGCTGCTCGGCGAGTACTTCGCCCGCGCCGGCGATACCGAAAAGGCCCGCCAATACGCCGCCGTCGCCCTGCGTCAGGGCTCGGAGGCCGACAAGACCTATGCGGCCGCCGTGATCGACCTCGCCGGCAAGCTCGACGCCGAGATGGGCGTCAGCAACTCCGATGCGCTCGACCCATCGAGCCTGAGCTTCGTCGATCCCCGCGCTCCGCGCCCGCTTGGGCAATTCTGACTTATGAGCCTGCCCTTCGCTTCCATCGACGCGTACATCGCGACCTTCCCAGCCGACGTGCAGGCCCGGCTCGAAGCCATCCGCGCCGCGATCCGCGCAGCGGTACCGAGCGCCACCGAAACGATCAGCTACAACATCCCCACCTTCCGGCTGGCGGGCACCTACCTTCTCTACTTCGCCGGCTGGAAGCAGCACGTCTCGATCTACCCGGTACCTCCCGGCGACGACGCGCTCGCCCACGATGTCGCCCCCTATCGCGACGCCCGAAGCACCCTGAAGTTCCCGCACAAGCAGCCACTGCCGATCGACTTGATCCCCCGCTTGGTCGCCGCCCGCCTGGCCGAGATCGGCGCGCGTTAGGCTGCCGCCACCACGATCAGCCCGGCGACGTCCACGCCGCGATCCTTGCGGATCACGGTCTCGTCGGCACTCACGACCTCGAGTCCGATGGACGCGCACAACTCCAGCGCACGTTGTGCCGAGTGTTGGAATCGCAGCGTCTCGGCCAGTCTCACCGCCTCCGGACCGGCATGCGTCTCGAGCGAGAACGCCACCAATCCGCCCGGCCGCAGAACCTTTCGCGCCCCGGCAAGCGGTGGCGCGAGGTCTCCCACATAGTTGAGCACATCCGCCGCAACGATAAGGTCGGCGCGCCCGGCCTCGGCGTCGAGAAACGCGATCAGGTCTGCCTGCACCAGGCGATCGTAGATACCCTTGCGCCGCGCTTCAGCCAGCATCCGCGCCGACAGGTCGACGCCCTCCAGCCGATCCGCAAATGCGCGCACCGCCTCCCCCATCAGCCCGGTCCCGCAGCCGAGGTCGATCGCCCGTGCAAAGCGCGTGATCCCGCGCACCACCATTGCGCCGCGCACAGCCTCTGCCAGCCGTTCCGGCGTCTGATATCCAAGCTTGTGCACCAGCGAGGCTTCGAAACGCGGCGCATAGTCGTCGAACAGCGCCTCGACATACTGCGGCGCGGGCCGGAGGTCAGGGATCACACCATGCGCCGAAAGCTTCAGCCGCGCCCCGAATATCCCCGCCGCGTCGCGCTCCAGCAGCTCCCGCCAGGCTGCGATAGCGCCGCCGGAATCGCCGGACTTCTGTCGATAATCTCCGAGCAGGCTCCAGCCCGCCGACCAGTCGGGCACCAGCTCGAGGGCCTGCGCCATCAGCTCGGCGGCCTCGGCATAGGCGTGCTCATCGGCAAGCGCCGCCGCGTAGGCCGCACGGCGGTCGGCAACCAGATTGCCGGACGAATACTGGATCTGAAGCAAGGTGCACCAGGGCTGGACCGGCGCGGCATCTAGCGCATTGGCACGGCTACGAAAAGAGGGGTACGCTTGCCATTGACCACTTTGCTGTCACATTGGCGCAGCATATGCTGCGCTAAGGGTGCCGGCCTGAACTTCGACCGCATCCCAAAGGCGCCGATCGCCTGACTCCCGCCGCCTCGGTGTACCCCAACTCCCGGTACGCGAGGACTACTTCGCCGGATAGACTATCCACCCGACGTGCAGCAGCGCGCCGGGCCTATGCAGTTGCGCTCGCCGTATTGATAGTCAGAAAATTTCCGGTTAGAAGTTAATGGTCGAATACTGCGGCCAACACTTCGTGCCTGGCGTCTACGCGCCTGCTGAGGTTCATTCCAAGAATTCGATTGGCTGAGGTTCCTATTGGGGTGGGAACCGCCACGGCAGACTGCGAAAGGGACTATCTATGGCTACTGGCACTGTGAAATGGTTCAACGGCCAGAAGGGTTACGGTTTCATTCAGCCCGACGAGGGTGGGGCTGATGTGTTCGTGCATATTTCCGCGGTTCAGCGTTCCGGGTTGTCCGGCCTCGATGAGGGCCAGAAGGTCAGCTACGAAATCGTCAAGGACAAGCGGACCGGCAAGAACGCGGCCGACAACCTGACTCCGTCCTGACCCATCGTTCATCGGTGACTTCCGCAAAGGCGCAGCTGCTGGGCTGCGCCTTTGCTTTTGTGCAGGCTAGAAAGGCTCGTAGCAGTCGTAGTTCACCTGCCGGATGATCCGCCCGTCCCTGAGCGTGAACACCATGCAGATATGGGCCACCATCTTGTCGCCCGCCTTCAGCTCCTTCAGCGGTACGGCCAGTTCACCTTCCCAGCGCGTCTCCACCACCACCTGGTCGCCGCTGCCGAAGATCGTCTCGACGGGATAGCTCTGCCGCTTCAGCAGTGCCGCTCCGCGCGGCAGGTCACGCGCCATCTCTTCGAGGCTGCGCTTCTGCCCATTGGCGTACAGCCGATTGGGATGCTCGATCTGCACGAGCCCAACCTCCGCAAAGCGCCGTAACCCCTCCCCGTCGAACGCTTCGATGGCCTGCAGATACTTCCGGATCACGTCCATATTGCTGTCTACCGACATTCTCGATCTCCTCTAGAACGCCGTTCTAACTAGAACATTGTTCTAGTCTCGTCTACAGTGCCGCCATGCCAGCTTCATCACCCGCACCTGATCGCCGCACCGAAATTCTCGAAGCCGCCCTCGCCTGTTTCCTCGATACCGGCTTCGCGGCGACCAGTATCGCCGACATCCGCAACAGGAGCGGCGCCTCGACCGGCAGCATCTACCACTTCTTCGCCGGCAAAGGCGTACTCGCTCTGGCGCTTGTCGAACGCGCCACCGCCGCGTGGGGTGCGGCTGCCGCCCTGCCCGCCGCGGGGGCCACCGCGGAAGCCGAGATCAAGGCTTCGGTGCGCGGCCTCGTTGCGTGGGGAATGGCTCACCGCCGGGAGGCACGCTTCCTCGATGAAGTCCGCACCCTTGCGGCCTCCGATCCTGCCCTTGCCGACCTTCGGACCCTGCTCGATGCCGGCAACGATGCCGCCCGCGCCCGCTATGCCGGGTATCGCAGCCGCGGTGAAGTGCGTTCCCTGCCATGGCCGCTGGCTCATGCATTGATGCTCGGCCCCGCCTACGACTACCTGCGGCTCGTCGCCGAGCCCGATCCGGGCGCAGCAGACCTTCTCGCCGAAGCTGCGTGGCGCGCCGTGCGCGAGAACCCTTGACCAATCGACCGATCCCTACAATATCCACCGCTCGCGCGGAGGCTTTTGGCCGCGCTTGACCGACGCCTTCGCCGAAGGCAGTTTATCCCCACACTCCCCCCTCAAGTCAGGCATGTAGAGACGCCGAAAGACTTTGGCGGGTGGATGCATTAGTTTGAAGTTGGAGCCGGCTATGGACAAGATTCCGATGACACCACAGGGCCACAAGACCCTGTCTGAGGAATATCGCCGCCGCACGGCCGAGGATCGGCCCAAGATCATTGCCGATATTGCCGAAGCGCGCGCCCACGGGGATCTCTCGGAGAATGCCGAGTATCACGCGGCCAAGGAGCAGCAGAGCCTGAACGAGGGCCGCATCAAGGAACTCGAGACCCTGCTCGCGCTCGCCGACATCATCGACATTTCGAAGCTCAACGGCTCGACCATCAAGTTCGGCGCCACGGTGAAGCTCGTCGATGAGGATACCGAGGCCGAAAAGTCCTACCAGATCGTCGGCGATGCCGAAGCGGACCTGTCCAAGGGCCGCATCTCGATCTCGTCCCCCATCGCCCGCGCCATGATCGGCAAGGAAAAGGGCGATTCGGTCGAAGTCGCTGCGCCCGGCGGGGCGAAGAACTATGAAATCCTCGAGGTCAAGTTCGTCTGACGCGCCCGGCGCCGGCCTGCCGCGCGCCTTAGCTGTGGACTTCTCGCCGCATGTCCGGGCTCCATCGTCTGCCGACGATGGGCCGACCTTGAAACATGTTAGCTAAACCTCCTATTTTGAGGGGTGTGTGCGTGGGGCAGCGCACACGGGTCGGACTGCTGTAGTTTCAGCGTATTGGAGCACAAGGTGCACGCCAAAGTCGTCATCATCGGATCCGGTCCGGCCGGCTACACCGCCGCCATCTATGCCGCTCGCGCCATGCTCGAGCCGGTCATGATTGCCGGCATCCAGCCGGGCGGCCAGCTGACCATCACCACCGATGTCGAGAACTATCCCGGCTTCGCCGACGTCATCCAGGGCCCCTGGCTCATGGAGCAGATGAAGGCGCAGGCCGAGCATGTCGGCACCAAGATGGTCAACGACATCATCGTCGAGGTCGATTTCGATCGCCGGCCCTTCGTCCTCAAGGGCGATAGCGGCACGACCTACACCGCCGATTCAGTCATCGTCGCAACCGGCGCGCAGGCCAAGTGGCTGGGCATCGACAGCGAGGAGAAGTTCCAGGGGTTCGGCGTCTCTGCCTGCGCCACCTGCGACGGCTTCTTCTATCGCGGCAAGGAAGTGGTCGTTGTCGGCGGCGGCAATACCGCCGTCGAGGAAGCGCTGTTCCTCACCAACTTCGCATCCAAGGTCACGGTCGTGCACCGCCGCGGCGAGTTCCGCGCCGAGCGCATCCTGCAGGAACGCCTGTTCAAGAACCCCAAGGTCGAGGTGATCTGGAACGCCGAGATCGAGGAAGTCTTCGGCCAGAACATGCCGCGTTCGGTCGAGGGCGTGAAAATTCGCGACACCAGGACTGGCCATGTCACCGAGAAGAACGTGGATGGCGTGTTCATCGCCATCGGTCACGCTCCGGCGACCTCGATCTTCGCGGGCAAGCTCGACATGAAGCCGGGCGGCTACCTGCAGGTCGTGCCCGGCGGCACCGCCACCAACGTTGCGGGCGTTTTTGCCGCAGGCGACGTTACAGATGATGTTTACCGTCAGGCGGTTACCGCGGCGGGCATGGGTTGCATGGCCGCGCTGGATGCGGAAGAATACCTCGCGTCACTCGAACTGGCGGAAGCTGCGGAATAGCCGATGCTGGATTGGGACAAGCTGCGCATCTTCCACACCGCTGCCGAATCCGGATCCTTCACGCACGCCGCCGAGCGTCTGAACATGAGCCAGTCTGCCGTGTCGCGGCAGATTTCGGCGCTCGAGGAAGACCTCGGGCTGAAACTCTTCATCCGCCACGCCCGCGGCCTCGTCCTCACCGAAGTGGGCGAGCAGCTGTTCCGCACCGCGCATCGCATGCACTGGGAGCTGCAGCAGGTCGAAACCCAGATGTCCGAGAGCCAGGAGGTGCCCACTGGCCCTCTACTGGTGACCACCACGGTGGGTATCGGCTCGACCTGGCTATCGTCGCGCATCCACGAGTTCCTGATCCTTTATCCGGAAATCCAGATCGAGATTAAGCTCAACGACGCCGAGCTCGATCTCGCCATGCGCGAAGCCGACGTCGCCATCCGCCTCCACCGTCCGAACCAGTCGGAAATGATCCAGCGCAAGCTGTTCACGGTCCACAACCACTTCTACGCCAGCCAGTCCTATCTCGAGGAATTCGGCGAGCCCAAGGTGGTCGAGGACATCGACAGCCATCGCATCATCTCGTTCGGCGAGCCGGTGCCGTCCTATCTCGGCGACATCAACTATCTCGAACGCCTCGGCCGCCCGGACTCCTCACCGCGCCGCGCTGCCATGAAGGTGAATGCCATCTACGGCATGATGCAGGCCGCTCGCGCCGGCATCGGCATTGCCATGCTTCCCGACTATGTCACCGAGAACGAAGTCAGCCTCACCCGCGTCCTGCCGGGCATCGAACTGCCCGCCTACGAGGCCTATTTCGTGTATCCGCCGGCGCTGAAGAACTCCAAGCGCGTCGGCGTGTTCCGCGACTTCCTCGTCGGCAAGGCCCGCGAGTGGCAGTTCTAGCGCCTTCCAGCCATTAGCTTCGGCAATGGAACGATTTCGGCGCCACGCGTTCTCCTACTTTAGGAGTAACGCCATGACCGACATCGTCCGTCCATCGCAACGCTTCGCCGACATCCTCACCAAACGCGAAAGCGAGGTTCTCGACCTCGTCCTGCTCGGCAAGCCCAATCGCGACACCGGCGAAGAGCTGGGAATAGCCCCCACGACCGTCGAGACAGTCCGGCTCCGCGTGATGCGAAAGCTGAACGCCGATAACTACGGCGAGCTGATGTGGCTCGGCATCCTCGGCCAGAAGCCACCAGCCGAATGGGACGCCGAACCCCTGCCCCATCCGGAACTGCGCGGCAGCCGCATCGACCTCGGCCACCCCTACGGCCCGCCCGACAAGCCCTAGCGCCGCGGCCGAACCACGCGGAACTCGAGCTTCGCGCGCTGCCGGAAGCCGAGCTTCTCATAGAGCGCGAAGGCCCCGGCATTGTCGACCTTGACGTGGAGGAACGGCGTCTTGCCATCCGCAGCGATCAGCGCCGCGACGTACGACACGAGCGTCTTTGCGAGCCCTCTGCCCCGGAATTCCGGCCAGGTCGCCACGGCGCTGACCTCGACGAAGTCGTCGAGCCGCATCCGCTCGCCCGCCATCGCCATCAACCGGCCCTCCGGCGTCTTGAGCGCAAAATACCGTCCCATGCCGATCGTCCCGGCTCGGAACGGTCCGGGCTCGGTGGCATTCACCAGCTCCAGCATCTCCGGCACATCAGCCTCGGTCAGCCGTACCGGCACAATCTCGGGTGCAGCCGGCGGCGCCTCGCACACCATCTGCGCCACCGGAATGGTCTGCAGCTGCTCCCAATCCGCCGGCAGCTCGTAAGCCGTGCGCGTTACCAGCCCCACCGCATCGCCCGCCGGCACCAGCCGTTCGAGATCGGCAAACGCCTCGACCGTATAGACCTCGAGTCCCGCTATCGGCGACATCGCGGCCGGATACCGCATCGCCGCCGCGTCCCGCTCCGCCAGCGCCGCGTGACCGGTGCGCAGCGCGTTCCAGGCCGGATCATCAAGTTGAGCAAGTCGGTCCAATCCGGCCTCCATGGTGACGCCGGCGCCTATAGCACCGCGCTCCGTCATTGCCCATGTCCCCGGCGTTCATCGGCAATTCAGCCCATCGCGCTACAAGCGCGCCCATCAACGGGGCAAGCAGCATGCAAAAGCACGGTCTGGTTTTCGGCACGATCCTCGGCGCACTCGTCGCGACCTCGGCAACCGCGCAGGATCCTGCAATTCTCGCCCCCGAGCAGATCGGCCAGATCTTCTGTCTCGGTCGCCTCGGCAACGACATGGCGCCGGTCGAAGCCCTGCTGACCAGCGGCCTCACCGCCGCCATCGCCGATGCCGAAGCGAAAAACGACGTCATCGCCCAGGCCCATCCGGATGAAAAGCCGCCGCTCGGTGACGGCATCCCCTGGCAGGCCTACCCGGACTATGCCGACCAGTGCACACCCGGCAACGCCATCCTGATGATGGACGAGGCGACCGTCGCCATCGCCTACGGGTTCAAGGACTACCCCGACGCCGCCTTCACCGACACGCTGAAGCTCAAGCTCGTCGACGGCCCACCTGGCTGGCGCGTCTGGCGCATCGATGACATTGCGTATGGCACCGAGGGCGACCTCAGGACCACCCTTTCCTCGGCATTCATGAACTGAGCGCGTAGGCCTTGACGGGCCACGCCCAAAGTCGCATCTGCGGCCTGTCGCGGCGCCATCCCGGCGCCTCAAAGGACAACAAATGAACCCCGACAGTCGAAGTCGACCTTCGATCTAGCCGGCGCTCTGGTTCCAGCCGGAACGGCGCGCCGGCGCGGCCACCTCAATGGAGCCCGTCATGCTGCGCGCCTACATCCGCGAAGGGGACCGCCTGGTTCCCAACGATTTCGACCCCACTTCCCCGACCGAGCTGCCCGAAGCCGTCTGGTACTCGCTCACCGATCCGACCCGCGACGAGGACAAGTTCGTCGAGGCCTGCCTCGGCATCGATATCCCGACCCGCCGGGAGATGCAGGACATCGAGCCCTCTGCCCGCCTCTACAACGAGGAAGGCGCCGAGTTCATGACCATCACCGCCCTCGTCGATACCGATACCGACCAGCCGGCCAAGACGCCGATCACCTTCGTTCTGCGCAACAACCAGCTCGTCACAGTCCGTTACGCCGATCCAAAACCCTTCCGCCTGTTCGAGCGCCTCGTCTCCCGCCCCACCGGCTACCAGACCGGCGAACGCGTCATGGTCGGGCTCCTCGAGTCCTTCATCGACCGGCTGGCCCAATTGCTCGAAACCACCGGCGACGAGATCGACCAGATCTCCCGCGAGGTGTTCGGCAACAAGTCCTCCAAGCCCACGCGCAAGACGCGCGACCTGCAGGGCCTGATCGAGAGGATCGGCAAGAAGGGCGACACCCTCACCCTCGCGCGCGAGAGCCTGGTCTCCATCACCCGCCTCGTCACCTTCCACCAGACATCGGAAACGGGCCTGCCCAAGGAAGTGAAGGAGCTGCGCCAGGGCATGAAGAACCTGCAGCGCGACGCTGCCGCGCTCAGCGACCATGCCGCCTTCCTGTCCGACAAGATCACGTTCCTGCTCGATGCGACGCTGGGGCTGATCAACCTCGAGCAGAACCAGATCATCAAGATCTTCTCGGTGGCCGCGGTGGTGTTTCTCCCGCCCACCCTCGTCGCTTCCATCTACGGCATGAACTTCCATTTCATGCCCGAGCTGAGCTGGCCCTTCGGCTATCCCTTTGCGCTGGGGTTGATGATCCTGTCGGCCCTACTGCCCTATCTGTTCTTCAAGCGCAGCGGCTGGCTCTAGCCCAAGGGATTCGGCCAAGCTATTGGAAATCCATCGCTTTCACCCTGCGCTCACGTTCGCGCGAGCGTCACATCCGGGCGAAATCACGATAGAAATCATCGTCTTAGCAGGTATGCACTGGACGCATAGGTAGCATTCTAACGTCTAGGTTGATTAGGTCAGCACTGCGACCCTATATCCCGCTTCGACAGCTCCGGGCGCATCTCCCTCCTCCTCCTCGCGCCCGTTGTTTGTTCCTCCTTGCATTCAGCAATGATTGCAACTCCGGCCCCGCTCTCCCCTCGAGCGGGGCCTTGTTTTTTCAGCACCTTCCGCCGCAGCGCCGCCAGTTCAGGCTCCCCGTGACGTATCCGTCATGTCAGCCAGGCTGACCTTTCCCTGCACGAAATGCATGGCTGGCATACCAACCCCTGCATTGTGGACCAAATGGTCAAAGTGCATATTGTAACTGTCGATGTGAGCCGCACCGTATCCTCCTCCCTCGGTCCTGCTCTGCGACACCCGGTTCGAAGTCGTATCCTCCTCCCTCGACCTAGAACCACCGGCGAATGGCGTTTCCTCCTCCCTCGTCCATTTGCCACCACTTTCGATTTGGACTTCGGTCCCAGTCATCAGGCTCCATCTTCGGATGGAGCCTCTTTTTTTCTGCGCTTGTTTCAGATGTTCGTGGCGCCTGCTCCGTCATCCGGCGGTGCCACCCACCGGCAGCGCTGAATTGTCACCCGCGCCGGGCGCATGGCTGGCGTGCCGAGTTCGCGATTGTTCACCGGCGCGTGAGCCGCCAATCTACTGAAATCGAGATTGCGGCCTTCCTCCTCCCTGGCCGCCTCTCCATGGGTCGCCCGCTTCGGCGAGCCGGCCTTTGGGCCCCGCTCATCCCCTCGAGCGGGGCCTTTTTTCTTGCCCGGCACTTCCTGCCCACCGGCAGCACACGCCGTACCAAACCCCAGCAAATCCGCCCGTCTCCGCTGGCACGGCCCATGCATCTCTGTGTGCAACGGAGAACGACCATGACCAGTGTGAGCACAGTCGGCTACACCCCGAGCTATGCCCAGATCATCGCCAACGCCCAGAAATCGGCGCAGCAGGCGACGACCAGCACCACCAGCTCCTCGGGATCGAGCGCCACCAGCGTCACCCTTTCCGATGCCGCCAAGGCCGCGCTCGCCGAAAAAGACTTCGCCACCGTCACCACCGATGCCCGCGCCACGATGGACAAGCTCCTCTCCGACGCCAAGCTGACGAGCCCGCTCAAGGATGGCGCACTCGCCCTCGACCTCAGCAAGGTCGATCGCCGCGAGCTCTATGCCATGAGCACCAATGCCGGCCAGAAGTTCACCGTCGACGAGCAGAAGGCCGCCGCCATCGAGCTGCAGAACCGCTTCGATCAGGCACTCGCCGGCCCCACCGCCGTCGGCCGGGTTACTGGCAGCCTCAAGGGCCTCTACGCCGCCGCCCTCGCCTACTACGACGCCATGGGCCCCGAGGAAAAGGCGACTGCCACCTGGGCCGACCAGCGCGGAGCTCTCGCCGAGATGAGCAAGAAGCTCGAGGCCGATCCATCGACCGCGCCCGGCACCGTCGCCAACGATCCCGTGGATGCCTACATCCAGCGCCTCGCCAAGGGCGAGACGGGCGAACTGCGCGACATCGGCGATGTCGCCGCCGATGCCCGCACCACGCTCGACGCCCAGTATAAGGAAACCGGCAGCACCAAGCCGGACTATGCAGCCTTCGACAGCCGTTCACTCGCCGCCGTGGCGCTCAACTCGGGCGGCAAGTTCGACACTACCGAAGTCCGCGCCGCCTCGAACGAAATGCGCACCCGTTCGGCCAGCGCCCTGCTCCAGACCCTCAAGATTTCCGGCACATCCACCGATCCGGGTGCCTTTGCCCAGAACGTCATCTCGCTTTACGGCGCCATGAGCGTCGAGGAACGTGCGGCCGCCGGCTGGTCCGAAAACCTCTACGCTGCCGCGGTTTCCAGCTACCAGTCCTCGGTCAAGCTCGCCGGCCTCCTCGGCTCCGCCACCGGCACCTCCATCTTCGGCGGCAGCTCGAGCAGCAGCTCCACAACCGGCTCCTTCAGCCTGATGGACTACCTCTGACCTCGCACCTGCGTCTCAGTCGTCACTCCCTCCCCCTTGTGGGGAGGGGGGACCCGCGCAGCGGGTGGGTGGGGGTGGCCCCACGCACCGGCCCCTAGCTACCCGCAAACCCATCCAGCGCCGCGACGATAGCCTCGCTCATCCCGCCATCCCCGGTCGAATGCCCCGCCCCGTCAACCACCACCAGTTTCGCATCCGGCCAGGCCCGCGCGAGTTCCCACGCAGTCACCAACGGCCCTTGCAGGTCCAGTCGCCCCTGCACCAACACGCCCGGAATTCCCTTCAGCGCACCGGCACCGGCGATGAGCACCCCCTCCTCCAGCCACGCCGCGTGCCGGAAGAAATGCGTCACGATCCGCCCGCGCCCCAGCATCCGCTTCGGATCGGCCCCATCCGACGGCCGCCCCACCTGCGCCGTCACCGAAACCGCCGCATTGTCCCAGTCGTGAAAGTCCCGAGCCGCCTTGTCGCGCACTGCCGGGTTCGGATCGAACATCAGGTCGTTATAGGCCGCGACCATCCCGTCCTCAGGCGTTCCCACTGGAACCCCAGCGCGGAACCGCTCCCACTCCTCCGGCAGTAGCGGCGCCATGCCACGATACAGCCAGTCGATCTCGCGCCGGCGCGTCGTCGTCACGCCGGCCAGCACCATCGCCGCCACCCGGTCGGGATGCGCCTCGGCATAGGCGAGCCCCAGCGTCGTCCCCCACGAGCCGCCATAGATCACGAACCGCTCGACCCCTCGGAAGGCCCGCAACTTCTCGATGTCGGCGACCAGGTTGGCCGTCGTGTTGGCGGAAAGATCAACGTCCGGCTCGGCCGCGCTCGGCCGGCTGCGACCGGCATTGCGCTGGTCGAACCCGATGATCCGGTACCGCTCCGGATCGAAGAATTGCCGCATCGACGCCGAAAAGCCCGAGCCTGGGCCGCCATGCAGGATCAGCGCCGGTACCCCATCGGGATTGCCGGCCTCCTCCCAGTAGATCGCCTGTCCCTTGGCGACGTGCAGCCAGCCGCTCTCATAGGCCCCGGTATCGGGGTAGAGCGCCTCGGCCATCAGCTCACCTTCGCGCAGAAATCCTGGATGCGGCTCACCGCATCCTCGAGCGTCGCGTTGCCGGCCGCATAGCTGAGCCGCATGTGGCCCGGCAGCCCGAACGCCGTGCCATGTACCAGCGCAACGCCGGTCTCCTCGAGCAGCGCCAGCACGAACGCACCGTCATCGGTCAGCGCCCGGCCGCCCCCCGACGTCCTGCCCAGCAGCCGCTTCACCGACGGGAAAACATAGAACGCCCCCTCAGGCGTCAGGCAGTCGAGTCCGGTATTGGCGTTGAGCCCTGCAACCACGAGGTCCCGCCGGCCCTGGAACACCCGGCGCCAGTCCTTGAGGAAGTCCTGCGGCCCGTTCAGCGCCTCGACCGCGGCCCACTGCGAGATCGAGGACGGATTGGTCGTCGATTGGCTCTGCAGCTTGTTCATCGCCGCCAGCAGTGGCTTCGGCCCGGTACAGAAGCCGATGCGCCATCCGGTCATGGCGTGCGACTTCGACACGCCGTTCATCGTTAGCGTGCGCTCCTGCAACTTCGGCTCGATCCCGGCGATCGTCGCGAACGTGCCTCCGTCATAGACGAGCACCTCGTAGATATCGTCGGTGAGGATATGCACCTGCGGATGCCGCAGCAGCACGTCGGCGATGCCCCGCAGCTCGGCCGCCGTGTAAGCCGCGCCCGTCGGGTTCGACGGCGTGTTGAGGATCAGCCACTTGGTCTTGGGCGTGATGGCGGCCTCCAGCACCTCCGGCTTGAGCTTGAAGCCCGTCGAAGCATCCGCCACCGCGTAGACCGGATTGGCGTCGCACAACCGCACGATCTCGGGATAGCTCACCCAGTACGGTACCGGGATCACCACCTCATCGCCGGGGTTCAGCGTCGCCATCAGCGCGTTGAAGATGATCTGCTTGCCGCCGGCCGCAACGAAGCAATCGGCCGCTGTGACGTTCAGCCCGTTGTCGCGCTTGAACTTGGCCGCCACCGCTTCCTTGAGCTCGGCAATACCATCGACCGCCGTGTAACGCGTCTTGCCCGAATTGATCGCGCGGATCGCCGCCTCGCGGACATGCTCGGGCGTGTCGAAATCCGGCTCGCCCGCCGCCAGCGAGATCACGTCCTGTCCCTGCCGCTTCATCTCCTGGGCTTTGGAGTTGATCGCCACGGTGGCGGAGGGCTGGATACGGTTGAGCGCGTCGGACAGGAAAGCCAAGATCATCTCCTCGGATTGGCTGGGGATGTCTAGTTGTTGGCGCGCGGCAAGACAACCTGCCGCGCGCCGCCGGCTACTTGTCCTTCAGTTCCATGAAGCGGATGCGGTTCTGGAACGGATCGATCACCTCGCACTCGAGCCGCGTGCCCTCGTCCTCCAGCCCCGGCTTCATGTAGCGATAGTTCTTGGCGATCAGTTCGCGCTGGAACTCGCGGATTCCATGCATGTACACGCACATGTTGCTCCCCGGCGTCGCGTCCCCGGCATGCTCGGAAAGATGCAGCTTCAGCGCCCCGCGCGACACCTGCGTGTAGAGCGGAAAACTATCGCCGTAGCGGTGCTCCCAGTCGACCGTAAAGCCGAGGAACCCGAGATAGAACTCGTGCGCCTTGGCCACATCGAAAATCCGGACGATCGGCGCCACGAGATCGAACCCGATCGGACTTGCCTCCGCTTCGTCGATCTTGGCCGAGAGGATGTTCCAGGTCTGAAACCCGAACTGCTTTGCCACCACTTCGAGCGCCTCGGAGTGGCTGATGGCGATGTTGCGGGTGGCGAGGTCGTCGCGCATGGCCTTGGCCATGGCTTTTGCGTCGCGATAGTCGCGCATTGTCGTTCCTTGTCGTTAGGCGAATTGACCGTCAGTGCCCGCATTGCTGACGCCTTCGCCCGACGCGTGAACGATCGAGGAAGAAGCTTCGGGAGGCATTCGCCATGCCTGAAACGATCAGGCGCGGGCTGCCGGCCGCCTCCGGCCGTGCCCCAGCAGTAGCCGCTGCTCCATCTTCGCGCAAGCCGCGCCCTAGATGCCCATGCCCGGCTGCTTGGTCAGTTGCACACCCATTACCCGCCAGCCATCGGCCTCCTCGCCCAGCTGGTAGATCGCGCCGTAAAGGCTCTGGTCGGTCCCGACCAATTCCACCTCCTGCAGCACCGAGTCGTCGGCGAGCACCTGGTACTCGCCGAAGCTGTGCGAGCGTGACTCCATGATCGGCCCGTAGCCCGAACCGATGATCGCGAGGAAGAAGGCCTCGGCGGTTGGAAAGCTCCGATGGAATGGCGCGCTGGCGTAGCCGAACGCCCCCGCGGCGTCATGCGCCCGGAACGCCTCGATCTGCCCCGTCACCGTCGCCTGCCACGGGGCGTCCTCCTGTGCCGCCGCAAGGCCGGCTCCGGCCAGCAGCACCACTGTCGCAACCAATGCCCGCAAGGGGCTAAGAATATTGAACATTCACACCTCCTTAACCCGGCGCCACACGATCGCCTTCAAATCGTCCGGGGTTCTCCCCATCAGCAACGAAACAAGTTCGCATTGTCGCGATCACCTCACCCCGTTGTGATCGTAGCTTTGCGAGTACCCTGATGTCGCCGACCCGCCTGCCGCAGCCCGCCCGCAATCGTCACCTGCGGCGCTTCTTCTCCAACCCGCTGTCGGCGGCCACCGCGATCGGCTTTTCGCTCACCTTCGTCGTCGCCGGTGTTGCCCTCCTCGCCGGGCTCGTCCCCGACAGTCTGCTCTTTGGGGCACAGTCGGTCGATACGGGTGTCGTGTTGCTGTTCGTGCCCCTCTGCGCCCTGCTCGTCGCCATCATGGGCGAAGCCGTACGGGCGACCCTCAACAATGGCATCACCGCCGCGCCGGCCCCCAAGGCCAATCCCCTGTCGGCATGGAAGCCTGGCCAGGGCGAAGGCTGAATACCGCGAAAGTTTTGATTGGCACGGTTTGCCGCATTCCGTTCATCTTCGTGTTAGCTGAGTTATTCTAAGTAAGACGCCGGAACGCCCGTACAGCGGGCAGGCGCCAATTGATTCATGCCCAAGCTCACCGGGCTTGGCGGCGTCATAAGAGCTAACGCGATAGAGGAACCGATATGACCCGTGACGATCTCACCCAGTTCGGCCGTTTGCGCATCATGCGCGCCACCTTGCTGGGCACTGTGTTTGCCGGCGCCATCGCAACCGCGAGCTTCGCCGAAACGCTGACCGTCACCGACCTCTCGGTGCCCGACTCGCCGATCTACAAGATTTCGGTCCCCTCGATCGAAGTCGTAGACGGCAATATCGACGAAGCCGCGGTGCGCGCGCTCTTCACCAGCGAGGCCGGATCCTTCGACGCGCTGGCCGGCCTCGATGCCAAGTCCGTCACCATCCCCGAGATCACCATGTCCTCGACCGTCGAAGCCGCTGGCGCCCCGCCGGCCGCCGATGGCAGCGCCGGGCTCGTCAGCTACACCTACAAGGACGTCGTGCTGACCGACGTCGTCGATGGGGTCGCCGCGTCCGCCACCATCGGCAGCTGGGACATTGCCATCGGCGACATGGTCACCGGCTCGTTCGGTTCGACGACCACCGACTACTTCGACATCGGTGGCATGCTCGGCTTTTACGGCCTGACCGCCGCCCGCTCCGGCACCGAGTTCAAGCAGGTCTACGGCGATTTCACCTTCACCGGCGGCACGATCAGCGGTGGCGACATGTTCAGCTGCACCGTCGGCAATGCCGAAGGTGGCGCCTTCACCGCGCGTCCGCTCAAGTCCAGCTTTGCCGATATCCAGTCGCTCATCGTGGAAGCGGAGGCTGCCCAGACTGCCGGTGGCACGCTCGAGCCCGAAAAGATCAAGCAGCTCGTGCTGTTCTATGCGGACCTGCTGACCTCGTTCCGCACGGAAGCCGTGACCTTCGACGGCTTCGACTGCTCGGGCAAGGACGACAAGGGCAACCCGATGGCCATCAGTGCCGGCGCCATGTCCGCCGGCGGGTTCGAGCCGGCCAAGTACCCCGAGTTCGCCCTCAACGATTTCCGCGTCGATGTGCCCGAGGAAGGTCACGTCACGCTCGGCAACTTCACCTGGAAGAAGATGGACTTCTCGACCGCCATCGAGGTGCTCGAGGCAGCCTCGGTGATGGATGAGGCCTTCTTCGTCGCCAACTGGCGCAAGCTCATCCCCGCCATGGACGGCTTTGCGTTCTCCGGTCTCGATGTCGACGTCCCCAACCCCGAGGCCGCCGGCCAGCGTGTCACCACCAGCCTTGGCTCGTTCGACGCAACGCTCGGCAACTACGTCAACGGCATCCCCGCCGATATTGCGCTCTCACTGGTCAATCTGATCGTTCCCATTACCGACGACATGACGGACATCCCGATCGCCGAGCTGAAGGCGCGCGGCATCACCCAGTTCGACATCTCGCTCGGCACCGATCTCAACTGGGACGCGGCCAGTTCGACCATCAAGGTGGACGACGTGCTGATCGACCTGGGCAGCCTCGGCAAGATCAACCTGTCCGGCACCTTCGGCAACGCTACCGAGGGCCTCTTCGCCGACAACGAAAATCAGGCCCTGGCCGCTGCAACCATGCTCACCCTCAAGGACCTTACCGTGAAGGTCGAAGACCGTGGCCTCGGCTCGCTGCTCGTCGCCATGGGCGCCCAGGAAGCCGGCCAGCCGGAAGAATCCTTCCGCACCGCCATGGCCGGCATGGCCCAGGGCATGACGCTCGCCTTCCTCGGCAACACCACCGAGGCCCTGACCGCTGCCCAGCAGCTGGGCGTGTTCCTCCAGGGCGCGTCGAACCTCACCATGACCATCACCGCCAATGACGAAGCCGGCATCGGCCTCGCCGACATCGCCGCCGCCGAAACCAACCCGGCCGCCCTTGCCGGCAAGATCACCGTTGTCGCCGAAGCCAGCGGTGAGCCGGTCACCCTTCCCCTCGTCGAAGGTGAAACCGTCCAGGACCAGAAGCAGGACCTCAAGGCCCCCGCGACGAACTGAGCCCATACCCCTCGGTGAGCGCCTTCTCCCCTTGTGGGAGAAGGTGCCCGAAGGGCGGATGAGGGGTTCCGCAACCATCGGTTGCGCGCCCCGAGCGGAGCGAGGGACGACAGTGGTCGCG
>JAESFU010000426.1_pt1 | contig 24503 bp, 21 predicted proteins | sample 9269461 | NCBI WGS metagenome assembly JAESFU01 (sample SAMN14502556, study PRJNA617107) | algae metagenome | isolation source: Stenomitos rutilans HA7619-LM2 and co-occurring heterotrophs from cave walls | place: USA: Waikapalae cave, Hawaii | collected 2009-07-28
CTAAACGCGTTCTTGGGCCATTACGTCGCCCCCCGGTCCCCCCCGGGGCCACGACTTATGGCCCCTTCTACTCTTTCACTACTTTCTTACTCGCCGTTCCAGTAGGCGTTTGAATGTGTAGAATATACTGGCCCTGCGGTAGATTTCCTACGTCAACTGTGGCTGTGCGCTGGCGGACCCGGATGCTCGGCTGAACAATCGTAGCCCCGGTGAGTGTCTGGATTAAAACGCGCTCAAGGGTCTCAGTGGCAGGCAGTTCAACGGTTAGGGTTGTGTGAGCCGGGTTTGGATAAACAGACACGGCATCGGACCAGAGGGGTTCAGTGCCCGTGACGGCCAGCACCTTAAACGACCGTTCCACGTCTGTTGCTGCGTAGAACTGCGTGTTGCCTGCCTGATAGGCCCGAATCGTTACGGTTCCTGTGCCGGTAAATTTCAGAACAGAGTTGGTTATCGTGGCCGGGCCGCTCTTTACTTCATAACTAACAGCCAGATTTGATGAGCAGGTAGCATTAAGCGTCAGGTCGCCCTGGTTCAGGAAGCGGTCGGTAATGGCATCGAACGTAATGGTTTGGGCGAGTTTCGTAGGCAGTGCCCGCGTAGCTTGTGTGTACCAGACGGGCCACTTAGCGCCCGTGTATAGAACCGATGCATTACCCGATGGCGACATTTTATCGGCCGCCAGATTGATAACCGACACATCTTCACTCGAACTTGATTCCGTACTGAATACCAGTTTATTATCCAATCGCGAATAACTGGGGAAGCCTAAGGTATTGTTCTTATAAACCCCTTTCAGATCGCCCGTACTGATGTCCGTTGCTACCACATAATAGGTGTCGTCGTTTTCATTAAAGTAATCGAACGCGATGATATCGGGGGAGTTTTTGGAGAACGACGGGTTACCAATGCTTTCGCCTTCTTCCAGGTCGGAGAATAGTTTTTCGATGTTCCCCTGTGCAAAATCACCCGTTTTGTTACTCCAGACGTTAATGAACCCAACATCCCAGTAGTCAATGGGATCACCACTGGTATTCTGCAATTCATTGTAAGCATCATATACGATGTTTTCGCCCGAAAAGTCCCACTCGAATGAATCAGCGTATTTCACGTCGCCTGTTTCAACGCCCTGCGTATAGGTTGGGTTGTAGAGCTTAAACTCGGCCCATTTCTTTTTGGCGTAGCTGTACACATAAATGGACCCATCCTGATCGGCGGTGAGGGCGGCTAACTTGGTGCCATCTTTTGAGATGGCAACGTTATCCCAGATGGTTTCATTGGAAATAACGGTCTCATTGGGTGTGCCGGTCAGGTTTACGGAGCGAATACGCTTATCAGTCGTTACATAATAGGCAAACTTACCGTCGTCGGTCACGCTCGGGCGATGCTTCAGGCCCAGTGTTGACTTTAGGTCGAATTTGGCTGGATTAGCTCCAATAACGCTCGAATAGAGTTTACTGTCGTCGGCATCGGCCAGTAGTATCAAATCCTGGCCTGACGCAATCGGCACGTCGGGCTGTTTACCGGGGTCTGTCTGGGTGCCTTCTACAATACCCACCGCATCGAAGGCATTTTTGGCGGCTGTCGCTTCGGCCCCGGAGGCTCCATACAAATCGCCGGTGGCCTTAATGACCGCCAGCCGTAAATCCAGAAATTGCGAGGTGCGAACCAGGTATGTCGTCAATGCGCGGTAATACACCTTCTCAGCTTTGTCTTTTCCAACGACCGTCGCGAATTTATAAAACGCAAAATTGGGAATACCGCTGTTGATATGAACACCGCCGTTATCGTCTGTCGTGTTTTCATACTGCGCCATCGTAGCGGGCTGATAGCCGTTCGGGTCTTTGCTTTTCCCGCCCTGATTCGGGTTCGAGAGGTCGCGCAGCGCACCGGATGGTAGTACACTTGCCGTAGCAACCTGTTCGCCCAATGTCCAGTTCGAGCGATCAATCATCACTCCGAACACATCGGCAAACGACTCGTTAATGGCCCCCGACTGGCTCTTGTATTGCAGATTAGCCGTGTTCTGAATAACGCCGTGCGTCATTTCATGTCCGGCTACGTCTAAAGCACCGGCCAAAGGCTTGAGCAATCGCCCATTGCCATAGGCCATAATCTGCCCATTCCAATAGGCATTGTCGAGACCTTTACCATCGTCATCGACTACATTAATCAGCGAGACAATTGTGCCGCCTTTGTCGTTCAGGGAATTTCGGTTGAATGTAGTCCGATAATACTCATAGGCGATGCCCGCATTGTAATGCGCCGAAATCGCCGTTGCATTCCAGTCGGTATTGTTGGTTGACGTAACCTGATATATTTTTGGATCGTCGCCCTGCACGTTTTTGGCATCGACTGTCCAGAGCGCCCCGACTGGATCGCCCGGCATTTTGGAAGTGGCCGTATTGAACATAGGCCGCGAGGCATCAATCATATAATAGGCATTATTGCTCTGCTGGTAGGTTTTGACCGAACGGGTTACACCGTTCAAATCGCGACCTGATGCCGGAACCGGGCCAACTAAGGTGCAGGTATGGTTATACTTATCGAGCACCTCGCCGGTTTGCGCGTCAATCACATACTCCCAACGTTCGAGCAAATTAGGCCGAACGGTTAGTGCATAAGCCAGTTTAGCCACGCCGGCTTCGGTCATAAAAACGCACAAATTACCCTCTGTGGCTTTCATTTTCAGAATATTATCGCCAAACGACCGGACCTTCGATGTCTTTCGTACATCCGTAAGTGCCCGCTCCGATGCATCGCCCAAGGCCAGTTTAGGCGTTGTCGATAATTCGTTCGGGATAGCTTCATACCGGCCATTGAGCACGGTTACTTCCCCGTCGGTCAGGTGCGCCACGAGTTCGGCACCTAGCACGGGAACGCCCCGGTGCGTTTGCGTTAGGCGAACGTGCATCTGGCCGAGGTCGTCGTTTTCGGTGCGGGCAACGGTAAAATTGTCTTCGGGATTGTCGAGTTTGAGCAACCCGCGCAACTGGCCCATAAACCGATAAGCCGCCGATGCAGCCGCAGCCGCCGAGAGCCGGGCACCGCTGTTTTTCGCCCCGTTTGCCGATGTTTGTTTAGGCACTTTCCGCTCAATAAAAACGGGCAATCCGGTAGCTGGGTCATTCACCACGCGCAACCGCAACGACGCCATCGCCTGCCCAGACCCACCCGTCGTCATCAGTGTTTGTCGTCCTGAGCGGTCTTTTGGAAGCGGCACCACGACCGCGTTCAGCCGGTCGGCCAGCCCATTGGCAGGCTTAGCGGTTTTATACTTTCGGCCAAAGCCGTCGGTAGGCTGTTGTGCCACGACCAATGTGGCCGTCAGCAGGGTTAGAAGCAGGAGAAGTGGTTTCATAGTCGTTGTGGTTTAATTTATTTCAATCGGGAGGCCAGGGGAATCATGGCCATAAACGAATCGTAAAATTTCGGATAATTTGCCGGAACAACTTTGCCAACCGCCCCCCAGGCCACACGATTAACCACTTTACCTTTTCGCCATCGAACAAATTTGTAGGTGTTGCCCGGGTAATCGAATTTGGCCGTTTTAATCTTGCATTTTTCTTCGGCGGTGGCGAACACGCGCTTTGTGTTGGCGCTGGTTTGCTGCCCAATGAAGGTGAACGTGGTATCGCGGCTGCGACGGCCAAAAAGTTTGCCATTTTCCAGCAGATAGTACGATGTCAAAAAGCCGCTTACACCCCCACCACTGCCCACCTGAATTTGGCGACCTGTGTAGGTTATAGGCGTGTTGGCCTCCGCCGTTTTTTTCACTTCCGGCATGTTGTCGCCCACAGCACGAATGCCCTGTGCCTGCGTAGTAAGCACTATGGATAAAAAGACAATCGTTAGGAATAATTGTTTCATGTAAGTTCGTGATAATCCGTGTGTAAGGCACTGGTGGGCAAGTCAGTACAGAACAAAAGTAGATGAACCTACTTTGCTCGTCAATACTGCATTTGTATGATTTGTCGAAAACACCCCATGAGACGGTATATATGGCTCATGAGTCACCTCAGGGAGGTGTTGGCACGCCATAGGTCACCTGCGAGATGGTAACCGATTTAGTAAATGGCCCCCGGTGAATCCTGATCCGCCATAAATTGTCATAATCGCCCGGCTCAATCCTGGTCATTGTCGGTTTCGCGCCCAGCCCTCTGGCAATTTCCAGAATGGTGTTGCTGTGCCCCACCACCAGCACGGTCTTCTTTCGAATCCGGCTTACCCGATTCACGATAGCATCAACGGGTTTTGCCGGATAATCGACAGGTCGGATACCGAGTCGTTTGGCAAGGGGCTGTGCCGTTTGGTGGATTCGGTAGTAGGGCGTGGTGAAAATGGAGTCGATGCCCCGATTGGCCAGCGTATCGGCCAGCGCAGCCGCCCGCGCATAACCCGCTGGTGTCAGGTCGGTGGTATCGGTTTCGTTTACTTTCTCAGCATGACGAACAATGTAAACGGTTGTGGTGGAGCAGGCAGTCGACAGCGTAATCAGCCCTATAAAAAGTAGAATTGAGCGCATAAACGTAGCTATGAGTTTATTGAAGAAAATAACCACCGAAATCGAAATTGGCCCATTTTACATATTGTGCCTGAAAGGCCAGAATCATTTTTAGCCCACTGTTTTAGCTGTGGGTATGGGAAAAGAGACAGGCACTACGACAACCATTGAAATGGTTTAGTGGCGCTCAAGCCGTTGAAACGGTTGGCCGCCGGAGCGGTTGGCTTGCATTTCGTTATTTATTGGTGAACCCACAGCTATAGCTGCGGGCTGATAGATCGTCTATCAGGTATTTAGTTAATGTCAATCAGTGGATGAATACAATGATACAAAAAAGCCCCCGGTATAGGCCGGGGGCACTTCGTAAGTGGTCAATAATCTGAGTTTATTATAACTCCCGAATCCAGATGTTGCGGAAACCAACCGGATTGCCGTGATCCTGAAGCAGGATGGGTCCGGCACCGTGCGGTTGCACTTTTGGGTAGCCAATGTACTCGGTTGTACCCCGAATGGCGGCATGGTTCTGCACCAATACGCCGTTCAGCAGTACGGTTACGTAAGCATAATCAACCATCAGGCCCGCTTTGTTGAAACGGGGAGCCTGATAAACAATATCATACGTTTGCCACTCGCCCGGTTTGCGGCTGGGGTTCGCCAGTGGAATCGTTTGCTTGTAGATGGACCCAACCATACCGTCTACGTAAGTGGGGTTGTTGTAGTTGTCTAACACCTGTAGTTCGTAACGGCCCTGCAAAAAGATACCGCTGTTGCCCCGGCCCTGGCCGTTGCCTTCTACTTTTTCGGGCGTTTTGAACTCGATATGAAGCTGAAAATCATTGAATTCCTTCTTCGAGCGAGCCGAGAAGCCTTTGGTTGAGTAGAGAACGCCATCCGTTACCGGCCATTTGAGCGGGCCTTCATTGGTTTTTTCCCAACTGGCGGGCGAATATCCTTTAATAGCTACCCATTCGTCGGCGTTTTTACCGTCGAACAGAACAATGGCATCCGATGGAGGGGTGGTACCGCTCGTATTCGCAGAAACGGTGCCCGGCGTCACTACCGGCGGAACAGGTTCCCAGATTTCGGTAGACTGGGGAGTTTGTTTGGTTGGCTCCGGTTGGGCCAGCGCGATGTTTGTGAAAACCAGACCGGTGCCGACGGCCAGCAATAGATTGATGTTTTTCATGGAAACTGATTCGGGTTAATGCATTCGCTGATAAAACGGTCAAAGATAGGGTTAACTATCAATCAGCAGGCTTTTACCCGGAAAAAATGTAACTTTCGGCCTTCAAACCTCCTTTTATTGTTTCATGATAAAACAAAGTATTGCTGTCCGCGTGAGCGGGCTGCTGGGCGTTGGCTGGACGTTAGGTATCGGACTGGCGTTTGCTCAACCGGCACCCATGCCCGGTATTGCCGTTCCCCTCAACGACCTGAGTGCCTTTACGTCGCCCACAGCCAATTGGCGTATTGTCGGCAGCGTTCGTGCTGACTTGAATAAGCCCAACACGCTTATTACCGAAAAAGGAACGGGTGTTTTGGCGAATATTCCCTTGGAAAAGGCCCCCGCTGATCCTAAAAATCCATCGAAGTACAACCTGTTCACGACCATTCAGCATGGCGATGTTGACCTGGAACTGGATTACATGATGGCGGCTAAATCAAATTCGGGGGTGTATTTGCAGGGACGCTACGAGGTGCAGTTATTTGATAGCTGGGATGTGCGTGCGCCAAAAACGGTTGACAACGGTTCGATTTACGAACGCTGGGACGAAAAACGGCCCGACGGTCAGAAAGGCTACGAAGGTCACCCGGCCCGCCAGAATGCCAGCCGGGCACCTGGCTTGTGGCAACACCTGAAAATCTCCTTTCAGGCCCCGCGCTTCAACGCCAATGGGCAGAAAACCGAAAATGCCCGCATGATTCGGGTGGAGTTAAATGGTGTGGTCATTCACGACGATGTGGAACTGACCGGCCCTACCCGCGCGGCTGGTTTCGAGGACGAAAAACCCCTTGGCCCACTCATGCTCCAGGGCGATCACGGGGCCGTAGCGTTTCGTAACATTCGCTACGTGAACTACGACAAACCCCGGCCTGAACTGCTCAACCTGAAGTACGCGGTCTATAAAGGTAAGTTTGATAAAGAGCCGCAATACGATAAAACGGCTCCCGAATCGGAAGGCGCTACCAAAGTCCTATCGGCCTCGGTAAGCCGGATTCCAAATGAGTTCCTGATTCGGTATACCGGAACCCTGCGCGTGTCGGAGCCCGGCGAATACCGCTTTAACCTCGGCGTACCCGGGGGCGGTGGTCTGTTGAAAATTAATAACCAGACGGTTGTTTCGCCGGGTGGCTGGAACGGTAGCGGCAAGATTACGCTGACCAAAGGCGACTTACCATTTGAGTTATTTTACAGCAAGTTTATCGACTGGGCGCAGCCCGCCCTGGGGCTGACCGTTGCCGGGCCGGGTGTTCGCGAGTTTGTGATCAGCGAAGGAGCCGGTAGCAATGGCGACGAGGTGGACCCCATTATTGTGGATGCTTCGACCAACACCATCCTCCGCAGTTTCATGGATATGCCCGGTGAAAAAAATACGCAGGGCCGAACGCTGCGCGTCACACACGGCATCTCGGTGGGTAGCCCGGAGCAGGTGCATTACACCTATGACTTAGATAAAGGCGCGTTAGTGCAGGTTTGGCGCGGGTCGTTCTTGGATGCTACGCCTATGTGGCACGACCGGGGCGATGGCTCCTCCCGTCCAATGGGCATGGTACAGCGACTGGGGGCGCCCGTTTTGTTTCTTAGCAAATTAACCTCTCCACAAGCCAACTGGATTGCCGACACGACCGGCTCTGGTTACCGCCCGAAAGGTTATGTGCTGGATGCCACCGACCGCCCCACATTCCGCTATCAGAGCTACGGTGCATCGGTGGATGATAAAATCCGGGTGCTGCCCGAAGGAAAAGGTATTCAGCGTGAAGTGACCATCGCCAACCCAGCCAGCGACCTTTACGCCCGGCTGATTAGCGGCACAAGCATCAGCGCGATGGAAAACGGCATGTATCTCATTGACGGACAGGAATATGTTCGGGTTGATGACCTGAGCGGGGCCAAACCCACCATTCGCGAAAGCAACGGGCGGCAGGAATTAATTGTGCCAGTGAAGGGGAAAGTGATTTACTCAATCTTGTTTTAATATAATGGAACAATGGAACGCAGATTTTTATGATTAATATGATTAGCGCGGATAAAATCATTTTAAATTATAAAAATCATAAAAACCTGCGTTCTATCCTTCCATCCATCATTATGAAAAAGATACTAACAACCCTCCTTGCCATCGCCAGTCTGACGGCGGCAAAGGCACAGGAATCGCCGAAAGAGGAAGATTTTTTTAAGATTCTGAAAGTCACTGCACCTGAAGGTACGCTTCTCGAAGTAGGTGGACTGACGGTACTCCCCGATGGCAATCTGGGCGTGGCTACGCGCCGGGGCGACATCTGGATAGTGGAGAACCCCACCAGCCGCAAGCCGTTTTTCCGCAAATTCGCGTCGGGTTTGCACGAAATTCTGGGGTTAACCTATAAGGACGGAGCGCTCTATTGCGCGCAACGAGGTGAACTAACTAAACTGGTTGATTCGGATAAAGATGGAAAGGCCGATGTATTCGAGACGGTATACGCCTGGCCGCTGTCGGGGCATTATCATGAGTACAGTTTCGGGCCGAAAATTGCACCCGATGGACAGTTTTTCGTGACGGGCAATGTGGCCTTTGGCGACGAAGAATGGTGGCGGGGCGAAAGCCGCGTTCCGTGGCGGGGTTGGACCATGAAAATCAGCGAAAACGGCACCATGCAGCCCTGGGCAACGGGTATGCGCTCCCCCTGTGGGCTGGGCATCTTCGACGGCGAACTCTTCTACGCCGACAACCAGGGCGACTGGATGGGTTCGGGCGGTGTGGTTCACGTGAAGAAAGGCGCGTTTGTAGGCCACCCCGCCGGTTTGCGCTGGACGGGCGCGGCCAACTCCCCCGTTAAACTCTCAACCGAACAGTTCGATGCCAAAGTAGATGAACGCCGTCGGCGCGATGAAAACGGGCGGGCCATCAAACCCGAAAACGTGGTGAACGAAACGCCTGACATGCTTTACGCTATGAAAGAAAAGTTTCCGGGCGTCGATATTCAAACACCTGCCGTTTGGTTGCCGCACGGTATTCTGGGCATTTCAAACTCCGAAATTCTGGAAATTCCGCAGGGGACCTTCGGGCCGTTTTCGGGCCAGTTACTGGTGGGCGATCAGGGCATGAGCAAAATCTCGCGGGTGTTCATGGAAAAAGTGAACGGCGAGTATCAGGGTGGTGCTATTGAGTTCCGCAACGGTTTCCGGTCGGGCGTGTTGCGGATGGCCTTTGCGAAAGATGGTTCGCTGTTTGTCGGCGAAACCAACCGGGGCTGGGGATCGGCAGGTGAAGCCAACGAAGGTCTGCAACGATTAACCTGGAACGGCGCGACGCCGTTCGAGATGCGGACCGTGAAAGCAATGCCCGATGGATTTGAAGTGGAATTTACGAAACCCGTTGACCGGAAATCGGCGGAGGATTTGGCTTCATATCGGGTCGAAAGTTTTCTATATAAATACCATGCGGTGTATGGCAGCCCAACCATCAACAAAGAAGCCTTACCCCTCAAAGGCGTGAAGGTTTCGGCAGATGGCCTGAAGGCCCGGTTGATTGTGAGTGATTTACGCAAGTATTATATCCACCAGCTAACCCTCGAAGGCGTTCGGGGGGCCGAAGGGTCGTACTCACTGGTTCACCCGATTGCCTACTACACGCTCAACAACATTCCTGATGGCGAAAAATTAGCCATGAGCGAAGTAAGCACGAAAAATTCGGCGGCTACGCCAGCGCCCGCTCCGGCAGCCCCGGCAACAACCGGCAAGAAACCTGCGCCTGGCAAAGTTACGACGGGCGCGAAGCCAAAATTAGTAGAGGGTCAGGCCGTAACGATGGCGAAAGCCCCGACCTATGACGAGGTGAAAGGGTTACTCACACGCCACACCTGTTCGGCCTGCCACCAGGCCAACAAACGGCAGGTTGGCCCAGCGTTCTCGGACGTGGCTAAGCGTAAATATACCAACGACCAGATTATGGAGTTGATTTATAATCCTAAACCCCAGAACTGGCCCGACTACGCCACCGAAATGCCGCCCATGCCGCAGGTTCCCAAAGCCGACGCGCTGAAGATTGCCGCCTGGATTAATTCGCTGGCTCCTGTCAGTGGCAGTGCGTCAAAAGGCGAACCGAAGCCATAATACTATTTCAGATTGCGGATTTCAGATTGACCAATCTGTTACTAATCAACGCATAATACGCAAACAAAAAGGGAGCACTTTTAAAGAGGTTGCTCCCTTTTTGTGGAATTTATGTTGATTAGTAGAAGCATTACTAATCACAATGAAACTCACGAATCCCACCTCTAAAGGCAAGATCACCACATATACAGGTGTATCGGCCACCAGGGCAATCCAACGTTCTTGTTTGAACACCAATTACCCCAGAGTTATCAAGAAGATTACAGGAACAGGTAACCGTTACGGGCGGGTCAACGCGGTGATCGGCACAGGCCCAGGGGAAAGCAGCCAGCATCAGATACAGGCCTAACGTAAAAATTCCAGAGCGCGGTTTTGTTATACGAATGGTTTTCATGGCGGTAAACAGATTTAGCGTAGCAAAAGACCCAATGAATGAAAACGGTGAAATCAGGGGCAATGTAAACAGATAGTAGATTTTAGCTTACCTTATTCTTTTGGTTTTATTAAAAGGTAGTATAAAGTCCTGTGCTGTAGTCCTTACGCTCTAACTGATTACCCGGACTGCTGATTGATCATATAATCTTAGCCAGTCACTTCGCAGAATAGCGTACAAATATTCGTCCTCAAAGTCTCCTTTCTCATTCAGTCCCGATTCGCGCGAGATGCCCTCAAACTGGAAACCAGGTGTCTTCTCAATAGAGCGTTTTGACGCTAAGTTGGACGCTAAACAGCCCGTAGCCACCCGATTAAGCCCCAACAGTTCAAAGGCTACGTAAAATAAATGGGGCTTGGAGCGGGGAGCAATCCCCTGCCCGCGCCTATGCAACAGCGTATCCGCGCCGGTGTACCCTTTTCGCTGATGCCAATCGTCAATCCCCAGCAGGCTAAAGCCCACTAATTCGTTCTGCTGCATGGTATAGAAGCCATATTTCGTTCGTATCCCTTTGTCAAATTCAGGCATGTAGTGTTCCGCTATTTCCTGAATCATGGCATCACAATCGGGCAGACCATGAAGTTTAGCAAACACCTCAGCCAGATTATCTTCATTGATAAGGTGAAGCGTAAGCGAGTCAGTATAGAGAGCTTTGACCATAGTAGCGCGGATGATTAATAAAAGCTTAAGGCCGAAAAAGTACATCATCACCTGTTTTTACCCTTTCATACGTCTTGATGCAGGAGCTGTTCTACACCACCGCGAAAAACAAAAAGTCCATTCCTGATTGTCAGGAATGGACTTTTTGGCAAATTAGAAACTGCTTATTACTTCAGTGCAATCACGCGGGAAGGCGTTTCGGGTTGCTGCGTCGAGAGGGTTACGGTATGCGTAGTGGTTTCTACGCCGTTGGTGATTTCCACCTGATACACCCCATCGGGCAGTTCACTTAGATTCAGGCGCGTCCGGTATTTGCTTTCATTCTTACCAACGTGCTGGCTGTACACAACCTCGCCACCGGCATTTTTCAGCGTTACGTCTATCGCTCCGCCAGTTTGCTTGTCGAGCGCAATATTCAGCTTGCCATTAATGGTCGTATAAACACCCGATTTATAGGCTGCTGCCATTGCCGGACGACCGCCGGGATTTGCTTCGGCAAACGAAGCAGCCGATGTAACAATACCTAATGAAAGGGCAAGAGCGAAGGATTTGATAAGCGTTTTCATGATTGTATGTGTTTTTTGTTTCAGTTTAACATTTGGTCGGGTTCTTCCCGATTGGTGAAACAAAGATATATGCTACAGACAGTACTATGTATTACAAACTACCGGAACGGTTGTTTTACTGGATGAGTGGTGGGAAAGCAGGGATGACCAAGGAAACGGTTAGCGCGTTAGCAAACCTGCATCAAGCACAAACTGCGAACCGGTTATGTATCGGGCCTTGTCGGAGGCTAAATAAAGCACCATTGCCGCTACATCTTCCGGTTCCACCCAGGGAACGGGCAACAGATTTCCCGCCGACCGCTCAGCGATTTCCTGCGTAGTCGTGCCTTCCAGTTCAGCCAGGCCGTCGTTCATGGGGGTATTCACGCCCGTCGGGTGAATGGAATTTACCCGAATATTATGGGGAGCCAATTCAATAGCCCATGACTTGGTCAGGCCAACTAATACCCATTTTGATGCAGCATAATGGCTGAGTCGGTTCATTCCCCGCAGGCCTGCAATGGATGAATTGTTGATAATAACGCCCGACTTCTGTTTCATCATGACCGGAATAACTCGCCGGGCTACCAACCACGCTCCTTTCAGGTTGATGTCGAGCATGGCATCCCATTCGTCTTCGGGCAGTTCATGGGCCAGGCCATAGGCACAAATACCCGCATTGTTGAATAGTAGGTCAATCCGACCGAACGTCTCAAGGGCAGCGTCGACAGCCTGTTTGATATCCTCATCCCGCCGAACGTCGCCCGTAGCAATGAGGCACTGCCCGCCCAATGTTTCGACTTCTCGCCGGAGCGAATCCAGTTCCGATTCCGACCCGAGCGCGTAGCCGGGATACGCCAATGGTTTGGCTAAATCGAACGCGACAATGCTGGCTCCTTCTTTGGCTAACGCCAGTGCAACGGCTCTCCCCTGCCCGTGGGCGGCCCCGGTTATAAATGCTACTTTCCCTTGAAAATCAGCCATTTGTAATATACATTTCCGAATAGAACCGCACGTGCGGTTCTATTTTACCTATAATTTTCTTAATCGCTTAGCCGCTTGCTCCAATACAGCATCGTCCTTGGCAAAGCAGAACCGCAATAGTCTATAATCGTTCTTCTGGTTATAAAACACCGAAACCGGAATAGCCGCTACGCCGATCTCGCGCGTAAGCCGGATAGCTAAGTCATAATCTGGTTCATCGGTGATGGCTGCGTAAGAGACCGTCTGGAAAAAGCTCCCCTCTGCCGGTTTGAATGTAAACCGGGAATCACGCAGTCCGTCCAGAAACAGGTCTCGCTTGCGCTGATAAAAATCCGGCAACTCACGATAGTGTTCAGGCTGTTTCAGGTAATCAGCCAGTGCATACTGAATAGGCGTAACCGTACTGAATGTCAGATACTGGTGAATTTTCCGAAACTCAGTTGTCAGATCGGCGGGGGCTAAGCAATAGCCGATTTTCCAGCCCGTAATGTGATACGTTTTCCCGAACGACCCCACCACAAATGTGCGTTCGCGTAGTTCCGGGTGCGTTATCAAGGACAGATGCGGCCTTCCGTCGAACAGGATGTGCTCGTACACTTCATCGCTCACAATCCAGATGTTGCGGTCGCGCACCAAAGCCGCCAACTGCGCTATATCATCCGCCGTCCAGACGTAGCCGGTTGGGTTGTGGGGTGTGTTGATTAAAATGAGTCGTGTCTTATCCGTAATTTTCTGCGCTACGGCCTGCCAGTCAATGGCATAATCGGGTGGCGTTAGCGTCACATACACGGGTATGCCGCCGTTCAGGTCAATGGCCGGAACGTAACTGTCGTAGGCTGGCTCAAACAACAACACCTCATCGCCCGGACGAATTACGGCGGAGACAGCCGCAAAAATGGCCTCTGTAGCTCCCGACGTGATGGTGATTTCCGTGTCAGGATCAACGAAAACGTCGTAATGGTCAGCCGTTTTATGCGCCAATGACTCACGAAGCGCTGGAACACCCGCCATTGGCGCATATTGGTTAAATCCCTTCCGCAAATACTCCTCTACCAGCGAAACCAGTTCAGGTGAACAATCGAAACCCGGAAATCCCTGCGATAAATTAATAGCGCCGGTTTCGGCAGCCAGTTTCGACATAACGGTGAAAATGGTCGTGCCCACCGTGGGGAGTTTCGACAGGAGGAAGTTTCCTGACAGGGTGTTGTTCGACTGGCTCATTAGTAGCTACATGAATCCGCCCGGAAACAGTTCATCGAGCGATAATCGGTCAATATACGGTTCCAATTCGTTTGTGTTGGTCAGTACGCGCACTAAATTAACCTCATACCGACGCTGGCAAACCCACATTTCCACAAAAAAGCTGTTAATGGCATACAAATGCAGCCAGAAACCGGGTATACGCCGGGCTTCAAGCAGTGTTCCGCGCTGCCAGATAAGCGTTACCTGTTCCTGGTAAGGCAGATTATGAAAATAATCGGAACTGTTGTCGTTAAACGGTTGGTGCATAGACTTTAGTGCGAACCATATACCAACTGAAAATACCGCTTTTGAATAAGCGTAAAATACGCCCAGACCGATAGCGCACCAATGTAGCCGAGTATAATGAGCATTGGGTAGCCCAGCGTAGCGTATAAGGCTAACCAGAGAATTCCCACCCGGCCTATTTCTAAATACAATACCCATTGACGTTGTTCGAGCAAAGCCCCACAGTTAACCAAAGTGAGCAGGATAAACAGGGCCGTCAGGAATTGGAGATGACCGGGCACATACGGCTCAATTAGTAGAAAGGCAAACAGAATCAGCAAAGCGCCCGCTAACTGCCCACTGACGTAACCCCGAAACCGGCGACTTTTGTTATGCGCTGCCGAACGGCCAGCCGCATTTGCCGACAAAAAATGCCCTTCCAGTTCTTCTCGAATGCTGGGATCAACCGTGTCGGGCCGCCCGAAAAGCACCCGTCCTTTTGCCGCCCAACCCGTTGCCCGTCGAGCTGCCACCAGCACTTCGAGCAGACCATGAAAATGCTGCCATAAAAAACTGTGGCTATCGAGTTGTTTGGTCAGCCCATACACAGGCTCCGATTGTTCCTCGGCAAACGTGCCGAACAGTTTATCCCAGATAATGAGCACGTCGCCGTAGTTTTTATCTAAATACTCAGGGTTACTGGCGTGGTGAACCCGGTGATGAGAGGGCGTTACGAACACATATTCGAGCCAGCCCAATTTGCCAACAGTGCGGGTATGAATAAAAAACGGGTATAGACCATGAAGCAGCAGAACCGTTGTAATCATTTCCGCCGGGAAGCCAATCACCGGCAGAATCGACCAGAAGCCCGTTCGCACAATGGCCTGAAACACCGTAATGCGTGCCGAAACGGTGTAGTTGAAATCTTCACTCTGGTGATGCACCACATGCACGGCCCAGAAGACGTTGATTTCGTGCGCCAGCCGATGGTACCAATACCAGACAAAATCGGTGGCAATGAACAAACCAATCCACCCCCAGGCGTTGGCCCGAATATCGATCAGGGCAAAGTGCCGGTGCAGATAGTCGTAGACGAAGTAAAACGCACCGACCGTAAAGCTATCCAACAGTCGTTCGGCAATGCCGACGTTGATGTTGGCCACCGAGTTATTGAATCGGAAGTAGTTCTTTTTCTGCCATTTCGCCACGAGGTATTCCAGCCCCATAAAGAACAGAAACAGCGGAACTGCCAAAGCAAGCCAGTTATAGTGCATAAGAAACGGATGGTTATACGTAACGAAGAATTTTTGCGTCCAGCCGGTGATACAAAAGCGTTTTGCCTGGCGCGCTTTTAGATTGATAATCGCGTATGTCGACGGTAAACGTTGTCAACGATTGACGTAATATTGGATATTCTGTATGTAACATTAGCATATATACCTGAAGCAGAAACAATCATCAAATAATATTTTACTATACAGACTAAGTATAGTAATATGATAAACAAAAAGTAAACGGTTCGTTTACCAGAAAATATCTGCGGAGTTTTCGGCGACTTTGACTGTTTACTCTTCCAGGTTAATAGGCAAAGGTGAATAGTGCTATTTACATTTCCTAATTTTTGGCTGACAATGAAACAGATAGTAGATAAATGGGACATCTTCCTTTACGATTAATGGTAAAATTTTACCTTTTACATGATTTTATTTCACAATTCCAAAATTCCTGTACATTTGCTATATAACACTACTTTACTCTACTGTACTGCCGTTTCTACTGAATAAATGTAGTGTTATGTTAACTAAATGAATTATTCCTGCCTCAATTAATTAACCGTAAATTAACTCTTATCCTGTATGAAACACAATGTACAAGTTAGGTGGCTTCCAGGCTTTCTGCTGGTTTGGGCCACTTTTCTATTTGCTCATGTAACTCAGGCGCAAGACCGGCGCATAACGGGACGCGTTCTGTCTAACAAAGACCAGCAACCCATTCCAGGGGTAAACATTTTAGTTAGAGACACGCAGTTGGGTACTACCACGGATGGTAGTGGTAATTTCACACTTAATGTAGCACCTAACGCAACCCTTGTGTTTAGTGCCATTGGCTATGCAGGGGTAACACAGGCCATTGGCAATCAAACGCAGCTAACCATTACACTTCAGGAATCGGAGCAGAATCTGGGCGAAGTGGTGGTGACCGCCTTAGGAATTAAGAAGGAAGCCAAACGATTAGGGTATGCCACGGCCACAGTAGCAGCCGAGCAGATTACGACCAACCGTACCGTTAACTTTATGAATGCCCTTCAGGGCAAAATTGCTGGGGTGAATATCTCGAACCTGGGTACGGGGGCAGCCGGTACGAGCAAAATCAGGATTCGGGGCCAGTCGTCGTTTTCGGGGCAAAACAACCCGCTTATTGTTGTAAACGGGGTGCCCATCGACAATTCAAACTTTGGGCAGAACACCGGTAACGTTGGGGGCGATAACTCTACGGGCAACCGCGACCGTAACTACTCCGACGGGGGCGACGGGCTGTCGTCCATCAACCCCGACGACATTGAAGGCATGACCGTTCTGAAAGGCGGCACGGCGGCTGCACTTTACGGCTCACGGGCCAAAGATGGCGCCATTCTGATTACGACCCGCACCAAGGGCGTTAGTCAGGGAATTGGGATAACCTACAATACCAACTTCACATCTGACCGCCCGCTGGATTTCACGGATTATCAGTACGAATACGGTCAGGGCGAATATGGCGTTCGGCCTACGGCTCCCAATCCAACCTCGGGCGTGTGGAGCTTTGGGGAGAAATTTGCCGGGCAGACTCAGGTCTTGTTTGGTGGCGTAACGGTGCCTTACCAACCGGTTTATAACCGAATTAACACGTTTTATAGGGACGGGTCAACCTGGACGAACTCAATTGCGGCCTCATCGAACAGCGAAAAAGGCGGCTTTAACCTGTCCATTTCAAATACCGACAACAAAGGAATTACGCCCAACAATACCTTTAACCGGAAAACCATCAACTTAGGCTTCAGCTATAATCTGTCGCCTAAACTAACGGTTACAGGTACGCTGAATTACTCGAACGAGTACAATAAAAACCCACCTCAGATTGCCCAGCAGGACAACAGCACGCCCACGGTGATTTATACGCTGGCCAACTCCATGCCGCTCGACGTACTGGAAGCAAACCAGATCAATCCGGCTACCGGCAATGAGTTTGTTTACTCGCGGTTCATGAACCGGACGAATCCTTACTTCGTCATGAACTACAAGTTTGAGAACATCCGCCGGGATCGCCTGTTCGGTAATATTTCAGCGCGGTATAATTTCACGGATTGGCTGTATCTACAGGGACGCGTCGGGCAGGACTACTGGTCGCGGGATCAGGACTATAACTTCCCAACCGGGCAGGCTTCGTTAGCGGCTGCCCCGGCTGGATTTGTGAACGGGGCGTATGTACAGGAAGCCCGCCGATTCCGGGAAATCAACGCTGACTTCCTGATTGGCGCTACCCGTAAGTTTGGCGTATTCGGGATTGACCTCACCGCCGGGGGCAACCAGCTCTACCGCCGAAGCGACCTGAACAGTGTGCTGGTAACCGATTTTGCCGTTCGGGGGTTATACGTTCCCCAGAATGGCCGGCTAAAAGACCCCACCTATGGCCTAAGCGAACGTAAAGTAAACTCACTGTATGGTGCCGCCGAATTGTCGTTCAAGGATTTCCTTTTCCTGAACGGAACCGTTCGTAATGACTGGTTCTCGACCCTGGCTCCAGCAGCCCGCAGTATCATCTATCCGTCCGTAACGGGTAGTTTTGTATTCTCGCAGGCGTTTGACAAGCTACCTTCCTGGCTCAATTTTGGTAAGGTGCGGGCGGCTTATGCCGAAGTAGGCAGTGATGGCGACGTATCCCCCTACTCCAACAACCTGTTCTATGCCATCAATGGCACGGGTCTTTTCCAGGGGCAGCCCGTGGGTGTGATTACCTCCAACACCATTCCAAGTTCTACGCTCAAGCCGAGCCGAACCGCCGAGGCCGAAGTGGGTTTAGAGTTGAAGTTGTTCAATAACCGGGTGGGTATTGATCTGGCTTACTACAACAAAGTAACAAGCGACCAGATTGTAACCGTACAAACCTCCGATGCATCGGGCTATACCAGTTCCCTAATTAACAACGGTCAAAGCCGCAACCGGGGTGTTGAAGCCTTGATTAATCTGTCGCCAATTCGGTCGAAAAACTTCTTCTGGGACATCACGCTGAATGGATCTTATAACGAAACACTGCTGCTGAAACTGCTGACCGACACACCCGGTGAATCCATTGTAGTTGGGAACGGCGTTTTCATTGGCGAACTGCGGCAGGTGGTGGGCCAACCGCTGGGTCAACTATATACGTATGGCTACGCCCGCGACGCGCAGGGGCGGATTATTCACGGAACTGATGGACAACCTAACCGCACGGCCGCGCCCATCTCGTTTGGGTCGGCACTGCCCAAATACGTAGGGGGTATTACCAATACGTTTAATTACAAAGGCATCAATCTGTCGTTCCTGATTGACTTCAAGCTGGGTGGTAAAATGCTCTCGGGTACTAACCTGAACTTATTCCGGCACGGTTTACAGAAAGAAACGCTGGTAGGCCGGGGCGATGCCGACAACAAAATGGTGGGTGTGGGCGTCAATGAAAAAGGCGAAATCAACACTGTACGCGAGTTTGTACAGAACTATTATTCGGTGGGTCGCTCCAAGAGCATCGGCGAGCAGGTGGTGTATGATGCCGGTTTCTGGAAGCTGCGTCAGATTAGCTTAGGCTATGACTTTACGAAATTCTTACCCAAGAATCTGTTCATCAAGGGCATTCGCGTAAGCGCCATTGCCAACAACGTGGCGATTCTGAAGAAATGGGTGCCCAATATCGACCCCGAACAGTTTGGCTTCAGTTCTGATAACTTAGTCGGGCTGGAATCAACCGGTTTGCCCACTACACGCAGTGTTGGTTTTAACCTGAATGTTCGGTTTTAATTAAGAACAAACCTACAAGGTTCTCCTACAAGCAACCATGAAAAAAACTCTTATCTATACACCCCTCATTGCCCTGCTCGTGTGCCTGAGCAGTTGTGATAAAGGCTTCGATGATCTGAATGTTAATCCAACGGCAGCCACCTCATTGAATCCGGTTTTTACGTTCAACAACGCCATTATTAACCTCTCCTACCCGGGGTCGACACTGGTTTTTGAGGAAGGCATTGTGCAGCAGATATTCTCGCCAAACTCCGGCGTATTGGCCGGTGCCAACTTCAACATCGATAACCGGGGCCCCTCTGGTCCTAACGGCGGCATATGGCGGCAGTATTATCAAAACGTAATCCGCTACTCCGTTGATGTGCTCAACCAGACCAAGTCGGATGCCAGTCGGACTAATCTCTACAATATGGTTCGGATTACGAAAGCTTATGCATTCATGGTACTGACGGATACTTACGGCGACATTCCTTATTCTGAAGCGGGTTTGGGCTATCTATCAGGAACCACCTCACCTAAATATGATACCCAAGAGAATATTTATAACGACATCATTAAGGAACTGACCGAGGCTTCGGCAGCTTTAGATGCTAATAAGGCTACCGAAGCAGGCGAGGTGCTTTACGCCGGTAATATTGCCAAATGGAAACGCTTTGGCTATTCAACCCTGCTGCGGGCGGGGATGCGCTTATCGAAAGTGAACCCGACACTGGCGCAATCGACGGTACAGAAGGCTGTAGCGGGTGGATTGATGCAATCCAACGCCGATAATGCCGCTGTTCGGAACGATGCGAACTACAAGAACGCCGTGGGCAATACGCTCAATTCGACGGAAGCGGCCAACTACTATCTGACGAAATACTTCGTCGACTATCTGAAATCAACGGCTGACCCCCGGCTGACCTCGATTGCGGTTCGTTACCCCGGCGCTAAGAGTGGGCCAGAACAAACGGCTGCCAGAGCCAGCCGCGACGCATCTGTGCAAATTGGTATGCCAATGGGATTCGATAACGGTACCATTCCGGCGCAGGCCATTAAAGATGGATTAGCCAGTTTTTACGACTACTCGCAGTTAGACCGCACCCGGATGGGCCGGTTCGACGTACCGGCTTATTTAGTCACCTACGCCCAAACCCAACTCCTGCTGGCCGAAGCCGCCCAACGCGGCTGGACGACGGGCAGTTCGGCCGATTTCTACAACGCGGCTGTAACGGCACACATGAAGCAATTAGGCGATTATGACCCAACTTCGTTGGTATCGGATGCGAACATAACGGCTTATCTGCAAAAGAACCCGTATGTAGCGGCCAATGGTCTAGAACTGATTAATACTCAATACTGGGTTGCCTCATTACTGAACGGGCCCGAGGTTTTTGCCAATTTCCGACGGAGTGGTTTTCCCAAGCTGACACCGAATCCATATCCGGGGAAGGAGATTAAAGGAAACTTTATCAATCGATTATCGTACCCAGATTCAGAGATATCAGTTAATCAGGCAAAAGTAAATGAGGCAATCGCACGTCAAGGACCCGACAATTTAGATACTCGCGTTTGGTGGGATAAATAGTTTTTTAAAATTTTCGGGTTAATGCTAAGCTCAATAATAGACAATCCAGAGTAATATGGCAAATACAGGTTAACACAAAATTCTTTTTGGTTTGTTGTATTCAGCAAACGGTGGCATACTGTAAACATAAATAGTTATTTATGTTTACAGTATGCCACCGTTTATCGATGTGACTATGTAGCATTACATAATCTCTATTAAAACATTATTGCTTATGTTAAAAATTTTCTAAATAAATTCAAACTTTCAACTCGATTAGTTGTTTATTTCTAAGTTAAACATCGTTTAATTTTATCCAGTTTTTATACTTTAAACATTAAATGATATGAACTACATTTTAACAGCCTTTTTAGCTACCTATATCTTCATCGAAGTTACTATAGGTAACACTGGTGGACTTCTACCAACCTTGATGGATACATCGAGTTTAGAAGTAAAAAGTCAACAGCACAAGCAAGCTAATTTAGCACAACGAGCGACAGGGGTACAGAAGATAGGAATTAATCGGCCTTCTCGATACGAAGAGAGTATTCAATATTCTTTTACTTCTCCTGGAAGTGGGTACATATATTTGAACACGGGGTCAAATGCAGAATGGCAAGGGCAAGTAACCCTCTCTATCCACAATTATAGCTCATCTGCTAAAACCGTAGATTTGCATATTTATGGACAATGTCATATTATTAGCATTGACAGTGAAGTAGGAGGAGATGCTTTTAATTGGGACGATACAGAATTTCGTTTTAGAGCACATAATTCAGCAGGTGAGCTTATGGACCCTGGCGCTGATGCTTCTGTGACATTTACAGTGAAAATTAATTACACTATATCAGAAGGTTGGACGGGTGTTGAAATGTACTTTCCTAATTACCACGCAATGAATAGTACAGATGATATTGTCTATTTTATTAAATGATAGAACAATCTGGACACCCGCGTTTGGCAATCCGTACTTTTTTCTTAACCTAATCTATGAAGACAAGCCCGGCTGTAATGGCTGGGTTTGTCGTGTTGGGTAGATACCTGAACTGGTTTTGCGAATGTTCAGAAAGTCTTTATTTTAGTGTGGTTACATTCATAAAAACTCTTTTACGTATAGGCCAAAGAGCTATGAGACTGGTACTCTTAGTAGCACTCGCTCTGGTGGGGGCGATTCTATTAGTAAACGCTCAACCACCGAAGTCAAATAAACCAATCAAAGCCCTCATTTGCTTAACCTATGATGATGGGTTAGAATCGCATTTGTTAACGGTACTGCCTCAACTCGATTCTGCTGGATTAAAGGCTACATTCTTTTTGAACTCTATTCAAGGAGCCTCCAATGTGGTGGGAGAAGTGTCGAAAGCGGTCAGTGGGTGGAGTCAAGCCGCTTCAAAAGGCCACGAACTGGCGAATCATACGTTGTTTCATCCCTGCCCCATGAAATTGGGATTTGCCCGGGCTTTTGCCATTGACAACTATACCGTTGATAAAATTGAAAAGGAAATTGCCACTCAAAATTCACTCCTGGCGTTAATCGATCCCAAACGAAAAGTAAGATCCTTTGCCTTTCCCTGTAACAACGTTTTTGTGGGGCAAACTGACTATTCCAGGATCATCTATGAAAAAGGGTTAGTCAAGTATGGTCGCATTGGTGGTGACAGAACGAGTATTATTACGGATTTTAAAAACACGCATCCGATGCATGTTCCGAGCTGGTTTGTTGAGGAGGGAACTACGTTAAATGAATTGATAGCTTTCGCTGAGAACGTGAGGAAAAATGGCAGAATGGGCGTCTACCAATTTCATGGCGTGGGCGGAGAGTTCTTCAAAATTTCCAGGGAAACCCACAGAGCCTTTTTAGATTATCTAAATCAGCATGCTGACGTCTACCTGGTAACTACCTTTTCGGAAGCGATGGCTTCTATGCTAAAGAAATAGGCAACTGCTTTTGCGAATAATCAGGAAGTTTTTATTTTGGTATGGTTAATATATAGGAGATTACAGAACAGAGTCGAATAGCTTGTGATCGAGATTAGAGAGATTCAACCTAACGAATATGATTTTCTATGGCAGATGCTTTATCAGGCCATCTATAGCCCTACACAAATAGTACCTGAAGCAATTATCCATGAACCGTCATTATCTAAATATGTTGCTTCTTTTGGACAGGCCGGAGATCACAGTTTTGTCCTCTCGGCGGATGGCCAACTGGTAGGAGCCGCCTGGGCGCGATTATTAGTAGGAGAGCATAAAGGGTATGGGTTCGTCGATGACTCGACTCCTGAGCTATCCATGGCCATTGAGCCAGCTTTCAGAGGAAAGGGATATGGTCAGCTATTAGTCACTAAACTGATTGAGAAATTAAGCGACTGCGGTTACGATCAACTTTCCCTGAGTGTAGACAAACGAAACAGAGCCATTAATTTATATCGGCGATTAGGCTTCTGTGTGGTAAGCGAAGATAAGACTGCTTGCACGATGCTAAGAAAAATAAAATGATTTCCCTTCGTAAAACTGCGTTTATATTTTACCAAGATTAACCGGGACATTCTAATTAAATTTATCCTTAATAATTTCCTTTTATGTATAATTCTATTGTAGTTATCGCCTAAAAATAACACAATTACATCCAATAATCTATTAGCCCTTTGTTAGTACTTTTCTCAGAATAGCAGCAGCCATTATACAGCTAAAATAATAAACACCAGTATAGTTTGACCAAAACTTTCCCCGGCTGTAATGGCTGGGTTTGTCGTTTTGGGTAGATACCTGAACTCGCTAAAGCTTGTTTTTATCAAAAACCTGCCTTCAAGTGAAAACAGATTTTTTGATTGGCAGTGAGTAAGTATCAGCATTCTCACCTATATGATTACTCTTGTAAAGAAGTCATAAAATTAAGTGCTTCCTGCCGATAAGGACTTAGCTTAGAAGTATCGAGAAAAGTGGAAATTTTGTTGATGGTTGTTTCGACCGTTTCAGTAGAAGATAGAGCTACTATTTTTGTTAACTCTTGCCCTTCGCGTTTTATTCTATCTTGGATTTCTTGCAAGGAACCATCCATATCTGTTTCGTCTATGTCGACCTTTAACTCATCGCTAATATAGGCTATCTGGGATTCAAACTTTCCTACGTCATTTTTACTATATAACGCTAAAAAATTTACAAGAATAAGCGGATCGAAATGTGTTGAATCGGCTGAATGAGCCAAAATGCTCTCGATAAACGTATTAGCGATCTCATAACTCCCTAATGAAATTAGCAACTTGGCGATGGTTAATGATAAAGGCAAATAGTTATAGTCTGTTATAGAATATTGGTTCAATACCGTCTTATTTAAATCAAGTGCTTCTTGAAGTCTGCCTTCATGGGCATGAATCTCCGCCCATAATAGAGTAATTTTCTGACTAAGTTGGTAGTCGGTCGCTACAGCCGGATATTCCTTTTCGAATGCTTCTATTTTAGAGTACGCATTCTCAAAATCTGTTTGATAAACAGCGATTAGTAATTGCTCGAACTGCCGTTGGAAAGAATTCATGTGAGTTGGTTTAGAACGGCCATCAAGACAGAATGAAGCGAAGTTTTGATGGCCGTTCTAAACCCTTAAATGTGAGCCGCAAGTTTATGGCCATCCGGGCAAAGGATTAGCTTGTCATATATGATGATTTTATTAAGTCCAGTTACTAAAAAAATGCTTTTGTGTTCTATTTGGAAAGCCAGTGTTCAATTATAAACGCGCTTATAGTCCAAATTTCAATCCAGTCGAGTGGTGTGGAGTCCTCTAAAGCGTAGCTTAAAGCAGGTATTCACCAACTTAGACGAGCCAACCATAGCGATTCTGTAACCAATCAAACGCTTGGAAGGAAATCCAAAGCTGGTGCAAGTCTTCTTCCATAAGAACGTGTTGGGGAATTATATTTTGCAATAGAGTTAGATTCGCTGAAGCATTAGTTGAATGTTAGCCAAATACAGCCAACTGACCGAAGATGATACTGTGTATTCATAGTCTTTGACGATTCG
>JAESFU010000427.1_pt1 | contig 24455 bp, 17 predicted proteins | sample 9269461 | NCBI WGS metagenome assembly JAESFU01 (sample SAMN14502556, study PRJNA617107) | algae metagenome | isolation source: Stenomitos rutilans HA7619-LM2 and co-occurring heterotrophs from cave walls | place: USA: Waikapalae cave, Hawaii | collected 2009-07-28
GGCGCGCTGCCTTCCTTGCCCCACCCTGCAGCGACTGCAGCTTCCAGCACGCGGATCTGGACCGTGCTCGTCTGCGAGCGCAGCATGCGCGGGCGTGCGTGCTGGCGCGGGTCATCGATGTAGAAGTTGTCGATCGGATCGCGTGCAGGGTGCTCGGGCGGGATGTTCAGCTTGATGAAGTTGTGCTCGTCGTCTTCAAGCTCGGGGCCGTCTGCAACGTCAAAGCCCATGCGAGCAAAGACGTCGACGAGTTCATCTCGCACGCGGGTGATGATGTGCCGCCGCCCCACTGCAGAGCTTGCGATCTGGCCCGGCTCGGTCAGGTCAAGAGCAGGGCCGCTGGCGACGGGAGCTGCAGACTGGACCAGAGACTTCTTGTCCGCGAGGATCTTCTCAAGCGTCTCGTTGAGGGTCTTGAAGCGTGCACCGACCGCAGCCTTCTGGTCCTTGGGGACGTCCTTGAAGCCTGCCCATGCGGTCTTGACCTTTCCGGAGCCACCGAGATAGGCAAGCCGCCACTTCTCAAGTGCGTCGGCGTCGTTCACCGCGGCAATCTCGGCGAGTGCAGATGATTCGATCTGGTCAAGCTGGGTCAACATAGGGAGCAGAGTGTAGGGATGCAGGCGGGTGCGTCGAACAGGCGTGTTACAGCCAAGGCCGGGGCGTTGAATGAGCCCCAAAACGACAACGCCCGAGCGTGATGCCCGGGCGTTGTCGTTTTCATCTGATACCCGCGCTCAAAGGAGCGGGCACATAAGCGTGGCTTAGTGGCCGCTGCCGGACTTGCCGGTCACGGGGCAGGTGGCTGCCTTCTCGCCCGAGCAGCTCTTCTTCTCGGACATCACGGACATGTTGCCCTTGTCTGCAGCCTTGTCGGAGCAGGTCTTGGCGCCTTCCGAGCAGGTCTTGCTCTCGGACATGACCGACATGTTGCCCTTGTCAGCCGACTTCTCGGTGCAGGTTGCCTTCTCCGAACAGCAGGCGCCGGACTTCTCCGACATCACCGACATGTTCGTGTCTTTTTTCTCCGAGCTCTGGCAGCCGACGAGAGCGAGGAGGGCGACAGCGCCGAGGCATGCGATCTTCTTCATGGTCTGGACTCCAAAAGGGTTGAGGTCTTTGAACACTCTTCGGACCGGATGTCGGCCCGGATGAGAACGAACGAAAGAGACGCGACGGTCTCTCCAAGATTGTGACGCACCCCCGCGCCGGGGGTTCCACATCACTTTATCAGCATTACTTCTTCGGGGCAGGGGCACCGGGGGCGGGTGCCGGGGCGGGAGCAGGTGCCTGCTGGGGCGCGGCCGGGGTCACCGTACGGGTCGCGGGAGCGCCCGAACGCGGCAGGAGCTGCTTCTTCACGTAGGTGGCTTCGAGGGACTTCTCTTCCTTGCCGCCCGAGGTGGTCTTGTACATCTCGAACTTGAAGGTATCGTCGGCCTCCCAGGTCACGACTTCACGGGTCTTGACCTTGCCGGCCCCCGCAGGGTCTTCGTGTTCGCCGTGGAAGGTGAACGTCTTGTCGTCTGTAGAGAGCGTTCCGTAGGAGATCATGATCCCCGTGCTGAACGAGTCGCGCCAGACGGATTCGAACTTCTTGGTGGTCTTGTTGTAACCCCAGGTGGCGCTGCCGCGGAAGGGCAGGCCCATGATCTTGCTCGTGTGGTCCATCGCGAGATAGCGCTGGGCCATGCCGGTTTCCCAGCGGACCTGGATGATGTCGGTCGTCTCGTCGTGCTGATCGGGCGCGCCGGGGGCGTACATCTTGAGCGTGCCTTCCCAGCGACCGAGGAACTTATCGAGCTTCTTGTGGTTTTCGTCGGGCGCTGCAGCGTCCACGACTGCCTTGGCCTCGGGCGAGAGGTTCTCGTCGGGCTGGCCTTCCTTCAGCGGAAGGTTGGGCTTGACCGGCGTTGCTGCAGGCTGGCGTGCAGGTGCCTGGCCGGGACGGATCGGCTGCGGTGTGCCGGGCTGCGCGAGCGCAGACGCACACGTGAGGCCGGTACAGAGAAGGATCGCAAGGGTCTTTGAGGTGCTGCTCATTCGACGCGAACTCCGCAATGTCCCGGAAACGAGGCCAGAGACGACCGCCAAGATCGATTTCAGCCCAAGCAGAATCAGACTCGGCGGTACCATCCATGGCCGCTCGGAACAAGTAAGGGTATGCCCCAAGAGCATGGGGAAACCCACCGGCCGCCACCCCCTACGCGACCTGAACGTGAAAAGTTCAATCCAGCGCCATCAGGGGACGAAGTTTGGGTTCCCTGCACGCTGGGCTGCATCAATCCAGCGGGTTCTGTCCACAATCTCGGTCGACCCGAGAAGCTGGCCGTGCCCATCAAAGCAGCCGACGATCGCGGACCCCTCGTACCTGGGATGCACGTAGCCGAACGCGGTATCTACCGCTGCAGTCGAGTTGCTCTCGAGGAATGTGGCACCCAGGGGCGGGGTGGTGACGTCCAGATAACCGGGGATCAGCATCGGCGGGACGTTGAACCGCGCGGAGGCAAACGCGATCAGCCGCGAGGGCTGGAGCGGGCGGTCGAGCGTGCGCACATGGAGGTTTGATTTGAGCCAGTCAGTGCGCCGGTAGTCGCCACCTGCGTACCGATGGTTGATCCCCATCGATGGGAATACGCTGATCTCGTAGGTCCACGTGAAATCGCCGCCCTTGGCCCTGCTCTCTTCAAGACGCGCGATCGCTTTGCGGCGTTCGCCGCTGTGGGTCGTTCCTCCCCATCCGTAGTTGAAGTACTGCGCGAGGCGATAGACCCAGCGCTGACTGACGGGTTCACCGAGTTCCTGGCCGCCCTCATCGATGACGTTCTTTGGCTGGCCGGGCGCGAGATGTGCAGGGAGCACGTTCCCGCGATGCGTGTCTGCGTAGAGGATGTACGCAGTCATGAGCGAGCGTGCTGCAGCGAGGTCCGTCGTGGCGTGTGCAGCCCTCCGGGCCTTGGCGAGCGATGGCACAAGCATGCCCACAAGGAGGGCGATGATCGCGATCACGACCAGGAGCTCGATGAGCGTGAAGCCTCGTCTCATGGAGTTTGCTCGACCGGACTTGCGCCGAGGAGATGCCCGGCACGGATTCAGGAGCGTGCAGCCGGCGACGGGTCACGGAACGCCAGCACATGCTGGTTCGCCCCGACGCGATTGACCCGCCGCCGGCCGCAACGTTCCTGCTTGAAGGTTGCGGTAAGAAGTTCAGCGGCGACGACGGAAGACCAGAGCAGCACCCGCGCCGACGACTGCGAGCGACGACGGGACCGGGATCGGCTGTGCAGGGAGCTGCGTGGTGCCGTTCTGGAACGTCGGACGGATCGCGCCGTACTTGGTGTCGATCGCGATGCGATCGAGGCTCAGTGACGACGCCGCACCTGCAAATTCCACTGCGTACGACGCTGCGTTGCCGCGGATCTCAAACTTCCAGAGCGTCTCGACCAGTACGCCGCCCATGCCGCCGTTGGGCTGACGGAGAAGTTCGATCACTTCGACGGGCTTGTAGCTGCCGATGCGAACCGTGTTTGGATTGATCTCGCTGCCCTGCGTGCGGGTCTGGACGAGGATCGTCGTGACCCATGCAGGTCCTGCGTTGAAGTTGGGAACAACTGCAGTGATCTCAAGCGGCGCGGAGAACGAGTAAATGTTGCCGCCGGACGTGACGAAGCTCGAGCCAGAGGCATCAGAGACATCGGGCGTGACCCAGCCAGTGGGGAGCGGCGAGGGGTGGAGGCCGACGTCGGGCGTGTTGCCGCCGAAGGGGCTCGTGAACACATCCCACTCTGCGTACACGCTCCGTGCAGAGCCGCGCGACCAGCCGTGTGCATCGGGGGTCGTGAAGGCTGCATGGCTGGCGGTGGCGAACGAAAGCGACAGGGCGGCGATGGCCGCACGGCTCGTGAACATGAATGCTCTCCCGCGGTGTGCGTTGAGATGTGCTGCGCGTCGGTGTGGAGGGCGGAGGATGAACCACCGCACTGCACATGGACGCGAGGCAAGACCGCACCCGCACGTCCGGTGACGTGCGGGTGCGTCCAATTCCATGATGAGAACGAATGGTCGAATTCAGGCTCGAAATACGCCTGAATCGATTGGGCTCGATCAGCGGCGGCGACGGCCAGCGAGCACGAGGCCCGAGGCGGCGAGCACAAGAGAGGCCGGTGCGGGGACGAAGGTCGTGTAGGTATCGATCGCGACGCGATCGAGGCTCAGCGAGGTCTCGTTGGCGTTGAAGCCAAAGTTGTAACCTGCTGCGTTACCCGAAACGACGAACGTGTAGAGCGTGTCGATGCGGAAGCCACCGGGGCCGCCGAACGATTCACGGAGGAGTTCGGTCGTCGAGGTCGGTGCAGCGCCGTCGAGGTTGACGGTCGAGGCGTTGATCTCGGTGCCGAGCGTGCGGACCTGGACGAGGATCGTCGTCTGGTAGCCGGCGCCGAAACCGAAGTTGGGGACGCTGGCGCGGATCTGTGCAGGGGCGCCTGCAGCGTAGATGTTGCCGCCGCTGGTGATGAACGAGCCGCCCGAGATGTCCTTGACGTTCCAGGCGGGTGCCGACGCGTCAAAGGTGCCGCCGGTGTAGGTGCCGACGTCGGGATTGTTCTGGCCTGCGGGCGAGGAGAACGATTCCCACTGTGCGAACGCGGAGCCTGCAGTTGCGCCGCGGGTCCAGTCGTAGTTGGTGCCGTTGGGAACAACGAAATCAGCGGAGGCGACCGAAGCGCCAAGGCCGATCAGGACGAAGGGAAGCGAACGCAGCGAGGCAAACGAAATAGCACTCATCTCTGTCCTCCCGATCCCGCGACGCCTGTAACGGCGCGGGCCGGATTTGCATGTGACCTTTTCGAAGCAGGGGGTCCGTCGGTCGGTGGGCGAAACACCGGCCGGGTGCGTCGGGGCCGCGCTGCATCAAGGCGTCACTGAATCCAAATGAGACTGAGTCTCATTCACACCGATCGTAACGGGCATGGGGCGTCCGTCAAGAACGACCAGACGACATTTCTGGCTGGTTCAGGTTCAAACCTCACGAAGATCGACGGAGGATCGTGGTTATCGCGGCCAGCGCTCGTCCATGGAAGGGAGCGGGGGCAGCGGCTTGCTCGGGAGGGTCTGGTACCAGAAGGCGACCGAGGCGATGTCGTCGGTCAGGGGCTGGTAGCGGTTTGCCTGGACCCACCAGCCGATCGCCTGGACCGTCACGCGGAGGTCCTTTTCAAAGCGAACCGGGTCGGGGACGTGCCAGCGGTAGAGGTTATGCTGCGGAGGGCGCGGGCCGATCTTGGGCGGGCATCCGTACACCGCCTGCGTGTACCCGAGATACGGCGTCGAGTACGTCGTGGGCGTGAGGTCGGTGGTGTGGTCCATCACAAAGCCCCACGCACCGCCGAAATAGTCTTCGGTGCCGGTGCCGCAGATGGTCGGGCCGTCCGCGGGGTCACCATCGATGAAGAACTTCACTTCACCTTCCCCCCACCACCACGTTGAGAGCTGGGCCCACACGAGTGATGTGCCCACGTAGTGCCCGCGACCTTCGACACCATCGAGGATCACGTGCTCGGGGTTCTCGCGCGTGGTCATGGAGCGTCGCCATGATGCGTGGAAGTATGCAGCGTCCTGCTCGACATCTTCGAGTGCGTACGTGACCTGATAAAAGACCTCGTTGATCGCCTTTGGGCCGTCGTTGGTCAGCGTCATTCGGAAGCGGCGGCGAAACGGCATCGGCCAGTAGCAATTCATGCCGCCCTTGGGGTTCACCGCAACGGGTGACGAGTTCACGAGCGCGAGACCATCAAGACCGTTGGCGAAAAAGTCTCCCAGCGGGCATTCGACCGAGGCGTGCTGCTGGTCGTCATAGAAAATTCGCAGCACGAGGCAGCGGTGCACATCCGTGAGCACGGTGAACCACATGTGCTGCACGACGCCGGGGCCTTCGATATCCGCGAGCGTGACGGTCTGGCCGGGCTGGAGATCTCGCAGGCAGGGCCGGACTTTCCAGCCCTTGCCCATCATCGCTGCTGCAGGGGTCGTGCCGGGGTCGCCGGGGCTTGCCTGTGCACCCATCGACTTTGCGCCGGTGGGGTTCTCTGCACTGATGGAGCGGGTCTGAGATCGACGAATCCGTGCGATGCCGGGAAGATCGTGCATAGCTGCGATGTTAGTGATGGACCGGAAGAGGCGCGAGCAGGCCCTGATGGCTCGATCCCTGGCACGGGCCAGCCTCAACCAGCAACGGACGAAGAGGACCGATGAAGCATCGGCCGGGGAGGCGCACGCCGTGTTATGCGCACATCGATGAATTCAATATGGATCTGAAAGCGCATTCTCTCGTTGGGGACCGAAGCGCGGCGGGGTCTGGAATCGGGAACATTCTTAACGAAAGCGACGTATATCACCGACCCACTTTGTAAATGGGCCGGGGCATTTGGCTCAACGAGAGAGGATTCATGATGCATCAGCGTTTTAGCGGTCAGGGCGTCATCGGGCGTGGCTGTGCGGTCGGCCTTCTTGCGGCTGCGGCGGCAACTGCATCTGCCCAGCCTGACCTCTACGTGATCGAATACAAGTACGAGGACGCACGGATGAGTGCGGTCCGCGTTGACGGCGTCAATCAGCGCCGCCTCTTCACCTTTGAGCCGACCGACTGGCTGCCCATCGGCGTGACGTACAACCCCACGACGCAGAAGTTCTTCTGGCAGGACCCCTCGAACAACATTCGCATCTATTCCTCCGACGCGAACGGCTCGAACCAGTCGACGGTGACGACGCTCGGCGGCTTTGGTCGCGGTGCATCGCTCGACGCGCAGGGTCGGATCTTCTTCAGCGCCGGCTCGACGCTCTACCGCGTCGATGGCAACGGCGCGAACCTCACTGCACTCCACACCGGCGTCGTCGCCAACACGCTGGGCGCGCCCGAGGTCGACATCACCAACGGCCAGGTCTACTTTGGCACCGACGGTAAGCTCTACAGGATGAGCGTCAACGGCGGCCCGGCGAAGGAGATCTTCCGCGGCGGCAGCAACATTAATGCAGTGAGCCTCGACGTCGCCGGCGGCTACATCTACATGAGCGACTCGGACACGATCACCGACTTCATCGGGCGCGTGAAGCTCGATGGCTCGGACTTCACGATCCTGATCGACAACTCGCCCCTCAACACGACCTCGCCGGGCCTGATCGACATGATGGTCGCGCCCGAGCTTGGCTACATCTTCGTTGCTGAAGATTTCCGCAACGACGTCCGCCGCTATCCGCTCAGCGGGGCGGGGTTCAGCACGATCTTCACGAGCCTCGACGACGGCTCACCCTCGGGCATGGTGCTGAGCACGGGCCAGACCACCCAGCCGATGCTCGACTGCAACGGCAACGGCATCGCAGACTCGATCGACATCGCCAACGGTGCAGCGGACTGCGACAACAACGGCTACCTCGACTTCTGCCAGTACCGTCCCTGCAGGCCGCTCAACATTCTCTTTGACACGGGGTCTGACGCCGCGGATTCGCAGGGTCGCGCGGTCGGTGTGCCGAGTTCGTGGCAGGTCTTCCAGTCGTTTGACGTCCCTGCAGGTGGCTGGCGTGTCGGCCAGCTCGCGACCGACGGGTACATGTCGGAGTTCTACGACCAGTCGGGCCTTCGCATGCGGCTTTATCCCGACGACGGCTCCTCCACGCGTCCCAACGAGAGCGTGACGCTCGCACAGTCCACGTTCTCGCTCTGGTTTGATCACCGCGACGTGAACTGGGCGTACGCACCGGTCGACGTCGAGCTTCCCGAGGGCAGGTACTGGGTCCGCATCGAGGCAGTGAAGCCGACCAAGGTTGGCGCTTCGGTCAACATGGGCTTTGAAGGCACGCCCTCGCTCTCGCGCGGCGCGAGCGGCAACTGGATCCAGTCGTCGCGCTCTGCAGCACTTCGCGTGATCGCCTACTCCTGCCCCTCTGACTTTGACGGCACGGGCTTTGTCGACACCGACGACTTCGACGCGTTTGTCGTCGCGTTTGAGTCTGGTGCACAGAGCGCTGACTTTGACGGGACGGGCTTTGTCGATACCGACGACTTCGACGCGTTCGTGGTTGCGTTCGAATCGGGCTGCTGATCGACCGCAAGCAGTCTCAGGCATCTCCATGCATTGAACCGCAAGGGCCTCTTCCGAGGCCCTTGTGCTTTTCTCCAAGGGCTCACTGCACGGGCTCGCGTCGATAACGGCCTCTGTATCAGGCTCGATATCAGGCGATTCTCACGAGAATCTCGCCCCGCGGGTCGATACCGTGGTCACGCAGTATCCACGCTGCATGGAACACGGATCAGGCAATGCTCGTTTCGCAGGCACACTCGTTCTCGCAGCAGGCTCGGCTGGCGATCACCCTCGCATGGGTGGCGGGGTACACCAACATCTGCGCACTGCTTGCCTGCGGAACGGTGACGAGCCATGTCTCGGGGACCGTCAGCAACCTCGGGCACTATTCGGTCGAGCGGAACTGGCCGCTGGCGCTGTTCATGCTCTACCTACTCCTGGCGTTCTTTGTGGGCGCGGCGATGTCGTCGTTCATGACCGAACTGGGCAGGCGCAAGGGCTGGGAATCGATCTACATCTTGCCGATGTCTGCACAGGCGATCTTCCTGACGCTCTTTGCAGTGGGCATCGAGCTCCACAATCCCGAAGCACGTGCACAAGGCGGTGCCTTGTGGTGGATGACGGGCGTGGCGTCGATGGCAATGGGCCTTCAGAACGCCACGATCTCGCGGATCTCTGGCGGCGTCGTGCGAACAACGCACCTGACGGGCGTGCTGACGGACTTGGGCTCGGAATCCGTCCAATTTGCATGGTGGGTCCGCGACCGACTTCGCGAGGGGCTGGCATCGGGCGTTGGCGAGTTTCTCAAGAGCGTTCGAACGCACCCGACCGCGCAACGACTCGCGCTACTGCTTTCGATCATCGGCTCGTTCGCGCTCGGCGCGGGGCTGGGTGCGATCATGTACCAGCATCACCCCAGGCTCTCGATGATTCCGCCGGTCTTGTTCCTGGTGTGGATCATCTACCAGGATGCACGTGCACCGATCTGCGAGATCGAGGAATCCCCGCTCCATCGCGACACGCAGTATGGGCTCCCGCGCGAGATCGCGATCTATCACCTGCGAAAGGATCGCGTACGCAAAGGCAAGCTCCACCGCCTGCCTGACCTTCTCCGCTGGCTCGAGCGTGTCCCATCAGACCGCAAGGTCATCGTGCTCGACCTTGGCGATCTTTCGGAGATCAACGACAACGCAGCGCTCGAGCTCCGTGCACTTGCACGCAGGGTTGAATCGCAAGACCGGCACCTGGTAATCGCAGGCGTGACGATCGACAAGCTCAACTCGCTCCGCGAGGGCGGCGCGGGCGACACCCTCGACGCATCCAACGTCTGTGCCGATATCGAGCTTGCGATCGCCCGCGCGATCGCAATGCTCGATGAAGATCGTTGACATAAACCCAAACGATCAGGTCTGGCCGGTCCAGCCTTCGCTGACCTTGGCCCACTTCTCGCGGATCGCCTTGAACTGCTCGGGGCTCAATGCACCGCCATCATGGAGCATCTGGGCGTTGCTCTTCCAGCGCTCGGGGCGCGTGGTGCCGACGATCGCGACATGGACGCCGGGGACCGCGAGCGTAAAGCGGAGTGCAGTGCCTGCAGCACCCTTGGGGCCCTGGTCCTGGCGTGCCTCGCCCTGCGTGAAGTCGTACGCGAGCTTCTGGAGGCGATTCCAGTACTCCACGAAATAGCCGTTCTCGGGCTTGGTGTCGTACCGCCACGCGACGTTGGCGATCGGGCGCTTGGCGATCACGCCCATGTTCTTTTCCTTCGCCTTGGGGAGCGTCAGCTCGATGCACTCCTGGTCGGCGATGTTCACCGAGGTCTGGAGCGCGTCAAAGCGGCCGGTCTCGATCGCGTACTGGGCGTGGATCGTGTCGCCGCTGTAGCCGATGTACCGCGTCTTGCCTGCCTTCTTGGCTGCTTCGAGTGCTTCGATGCACTCACCCTTTTCGAGCGTGGCCTTGTCGCATGAGTGCAGGAGCACAAGATCGAGATGATCGGTCTTGAGTCGCTCGAGGCTCCGGTCGATCGACTTTGCGATCGAGCCCTTGGTCCAGCCGTCGGTGGCGGAGTGGCCATCCATGTGACCGACCTTGGTGAAGAGGTAGTAGTCCTTCCTCCGGTGGCTCACTGCAGCGCCGATCGACTCTTCGGAGCCTGCGTAGCACTCTGCAGTGTCGATGACGTTCAGCCCTGCGTCGAGCGCGGAGTTGAGGAGCGTCTTGACGGTGTCGACTGCAGTCTGCTGGAAGCCGATCTCCGCCCCGCCAAAGCCAAGGACGGTGACCATCATGTCGGTGTTGCCAAACTTGCGTTTCTCAAGGACGGGATCGGGCTTCAATGCTTTGGGCTCCGGCTTGTTGATGGGCTCGGGCTTGGTGGAGGGCTGACCTGCACGCCCGGAAGCTGCGATCGCAGCGAGGGCGGCGGTGCTCAGGAGGAAATTGCGGCGATTGGAATCGGGCATGGAGATTCTCCGTGGATTGAGCAAGCAGTCTAGCGGATCGGCCTGACCCGCGGCCAAGTGCGTTTCACACCCTGGGAAATGGTGCGTTCAGCCATATGTACTTCGAACATGAAGGCCTGGGTTTGCGATCGTGTATCTTGCGATTTGCAAGCTGGTGCGTTTTCATGGGTTAGAATCGAACAGGACCACATGAACCCATGGACGACCCCCGGATTCAATCCCTGATCGAGGACCTTGCCCGCGAGTTTGAATCGCACTCGCCGTCACCCGCGCGGCTCGTCGCGATCGCCCAGTCGATCATCGCCACCGGGACGACCGAGACCGTGCCCCTTTTGCTTGCCTGCCGTGCAGCGAGCCTCGCTACGTGCGAAGGACAGGCGTGCAGCTTCAATCCGATCAGTGTCCTCCGGTCGATCGTGCAGCGCGAGCCAGACCATGTCGAAGCGCGGGTGGAGCTTGGCATCGCGCTTGATGTGTATGCGCATGCAGCGGACGAGGCGATCTCGCATCTTGAGCATGCCCTTGCCATCGAGCCGACGCAGGACTGCGTGCTGGGCCTTGCAAGGTTGTACTGCGAAAAGGGCTCACGGCGACGCGCACTGGCCTTGATCCGTGCACATCCGGACGCGTGGCAGACTGCAGATGGCCGCAAGCTCGAACGCGAGATCACCAGCGGCGACTGGGATGCACTCAACGCAGGCGATGATCAGCATGGTTCATCGTGAACGCCTACCTGATTATGCGTAGACGCGGTGTACCTTCAGCCCCTGCTGCTCATACACCTCGCGGCGTTCCCAGATCACGTCCTGGTTCATCCAACTGCTGATGACGACCTCGCCCGCACCAGTCCTCGCTGCTGCTGCAGGAGAGACGATCGGCCAGTTCCAGAGCTTTTGCCCGTGCCGCTTGGGGTCATCGTCGGTGAAGGCGACGATCTTTGCAGGGGATTCTGCAAGAACCGAGGCGAGTTCGAGCGAGTGGCGGCCGGTGCCGTGGATGACGATCGAACGACCTGCAAGCCTCGCAAGGAGATCACGCAGACGTGCAGCACCATCTGCAGGAACTGCACCAGAGCCACCTGCAGTCGCTGCTGCAGTGGTGAAGGCACAGGGACGATCCGTCGGCCATCTGCGAAAGCCCGAGACCGATGCAGCGTGAAGGACCTGATCCACTGCATCGCCATACGCACTGAGCGAGAAACGATCGACTGCCTTGTGGTGGGCTGCAGCAGAAAGACGCTGGATCCCGAGCGAAAGCGCACGCTCCACCGCGGATGCGAACGCACGTCCAACTGCATCGTCCGCGTCGGTTGCAGCGACGTCGACCAGCATGCCGTTGTGCTCGTGATCGACAAGCGTGGTTGAGCCAGACGGGGTTCTTGTGATGATCGGAACGCACCCTGCAGCCATCGATTCCATCGCAGAGAGGCTGAGCCCCTCGACGCGCGACGGCAGGAGCGAGCAGTCGTGCTCTCCGAGCAGCCGCTGGACGCCCTCGGTCGAGATGGAACGCAGCCTCCGGATCCGTGCGGACCTTCCTTCAAGCCTGATCGCGTCGTCGATTTCTTCTGCGGCGGGGCCATCCCCCACGATCGTCAGGCGATGGCGAACACCCCTGCGTGCAAGTTCATCTGAAATCGCAATCAGCGAACTCGAACGCTTGAGATCGTTCTCAAGACGACCTGCGTAAATCAATGAGAGATCACGGCCTTCGAGCGATGGGCGCTGGGGACATGCAGGGGGCGTCGGAACGCCGTGCAGGACGGTCCTGATATCCGCGGACCTCGATGGGTGTGCAGAGCGGATCGCGTGCGAAATCTGATCGCTCACGCCGACGAACTGCGAAAAGAGTGGCTCATACCGCGCGATGACCGCGGCTTCGTACGGGATCGGCGAGTGTTGCCACGCCACGACGCGGATCAGTTCGGGGTCCGCGACCGAGAGTGCAGCGGCGATGCCGACGCTGTCGCCAAGGCTCGTGGGGATGTACACCACCGGGAGCTTGGTCGCGGCGACCATCGAGCGGAGGACATCGCGGTAGGGCGGGATGTACGGGGCGAGATCACCTGCACAGGAATCCAGCGGCGGAAGATGGCCGATGTCAAAGACCTTGACGCCCGACGGGAGTGCAGGTTGAAGCCGCTGCATGCCGGGGTCATCCCGGTGGACCATCAGCGCGACCTGGCGTCCGCGCAGTGCGAGCACCTCTGCAGTGCGCACGGCCCACGTGCACACCCCTGCAGCCCACAGACCGCGAGAAAGCGAGATGAGTACCGGCGCCTGGTTCATGAATGCTGCCTGCAGTCCATTGCTGAATCACTCAAAGAGGAGAACACTAAAAAAGAAGGCCAAGGAGCCCGGAGCGTACGGCCACCTGCCGCAAGAGAGCCCGATGGGAGGAATCGACCTATCTCTATGGACGGGATGAAAGATCGCCTATGCAGGTATCCGGTATCATCCTTGCATGGCATTGACTGACTGGACGATCATTCGACGCTCGCTCACCTCGCGCTGGTTCTCGACCATCACCACCTGCATCACCGTCGGCGTGGCGGTCGGCCTGCTGCTGGTCCTGCTGATGATGCGGGAATCGGGCAAGAAGGCCTTCAGCAGAGGCTCGGGCGATATGCACCTCCTGATCAGCGCCGATGCGTCGCCACTGGTCAGCATCCTGAACGGCGTCTTCTACGCCAACGCACCAAGGCGACCGATCACCTGGGCCAAGTACGAGCAGCTCGGCGGCTCTGCACCGTGGCAGTACCTGATCCCGGTCCAGCTTGGCGACAGCTACAAGGGCTCGATCCCTGTCCTGGCAACCTCCACGGACTTTTTCACCAAGTTCAAGCCCAACCCCGGCGAAAGCTGGGAGCTTGAAAGCGGGAAGTTCTTTGACAAGTCGTTTGAGGTCGTTCTTGGCTCGCAGGCTGCACGTGCCTCGGGCCTCAAGCTCGGCGACACGCTCGCACTGACCCACGGCAGTGCAGACAGCAGGAGCCAGGGCGAGGGTGCAGGTCCTGTGCACGTGCACGACGAGTTCAAGTACACCGTCGTCGGCATCCTCGGCCCCACCGGCGGCAGCCACGACCGCGCGATGTTTACTGACCTGGAAAGCTCGTGGCTGATCCACGCGTTTGATCGCATCGAGCGCGAGGCCCATGCACATGATGATCATGATCACGATGAACATGCCCATGAAGAGGAGCATGACCACGATCATGATCACGCGCACAACGATCACGACCATGCACACGATCATCCGGAGATCACCACCGCGGACCTGACCGAAGAGGACCGCAAGATCACGGGGATGTACGCACGGCTCATCACGCGTGATGGCTCGGATACCCCTGCAAATCTCCCGCAGGTCTTTGATCAGCTCCGTCGCGATACCTCGATCACGGTCGCTGCACCTCGCCAGGAGATCGACCGGCTCTTTACGATCGTCGGCAACATCGATCGCATTTTCGTCGCGATGGGTGTCGTGGTCCTGGTTTCGAGCGGCATCGGGATCATGCTCGCCCTGTACAACTCGATGGAGCAGCGCAGGAGGCAGATCGCGGTCCTTCGTGTGCTTGGCTGCACGCGTGGGCGGATCTTCGGGCTGGTGCTGACCGAGTCTGCAGTGCTTGGCATGGCGGGCGCGGTCCTTGGCATCGCCATGAGCCTGATCGGCGTCCAGCTGGCTGCAGCAGCGATGAAAGAACGCGTCGGCCTCGCGATCGACCCGACGCTCCCCCCGCAGGCTGCAGTCATTGTCGCTGCAGGGGCGGTGGTTCTGGCTGCAATCGCGGGGATCGTCCCTGCAGTGATGGCGTACAAGACTGCAGTCGTCCGCAACCTCAAGCCGATCGGCTGAAATCCTCGATATCGCTCCACGCGACCGGGGATAAACCGTGCGGGAAAGCCCGCTCGCCTTGGAACCTCGCAGGGGTTTACAATGTCTGACCTTCGGGCCGGCGACCTCGTACGCCGGTGCCGTGCGGCACCCTGCCGCGTTGGAGGTTCTTCATGCGTGCCTTCTGGGCGATCGTCGCCCTGCTTGTCGTCGGTGCAGGTTGGCTCGTCTTCGCCAAGCCCTCTTCGGGTGATGGGGCTCCACGGCCCTCGTCCAAGGGGTCACCATCCGCAGCAACCGTCCAAACGCCTGCTGTGTTGCCCGGTGCAGCGTCGGATGCAGACACCAAGAAGGCTGCGGAGCGCGAAGCAACACCGCCGGTGACTGCAAGGGTTGATCCCGAGCCTCCCCAGCCCCAGCCTGAACCTCAACCTCAGCCCGCCCCCACTCCTGCACCAACTGCAGCCAGCGAAACCGCTGCAGCCACGCCCACTGCACCCGTCCCTGAGACGCCTGCACCGACCGAAACTGCAGCGGCCTCAGAGGCAGCAACGACCGAAGCAGCAGTGACCGAGACTGCAGCCAAGGACGCGGAGGCAAAGGTCGAAGAGGCCAAAGCTGCAGAAGTGAAGACCGCAGAAGCACCTGCTCCCGAAGCCAAGCCTGCTGCAGAAGCCAAGGCAACGGAAACAAAGACCACTGAAGTGGCTGCAGTGCCCGAAGTGGCAACCCCTGCAGCAGCACCCGGCCCCACCGGCGGCGCCCCTGCCCCTGCTTCGACCACCGAGGGTGCAGTCCCTGCAGTCGAAACCGGCCCCATCCCCGCCAAGTTCGAAACGCTCGAAAATGGCGACACCAAGGTCGATGGCAGGTTCACCGTCAAGGGTGAAGGCACGCTCGAAAAGCCCTACGAGGTTTCGTGGGAGCACCTGATCTCTGCAAGCGAGCTCTACAACCCCCGCAACGGCAAGAAGCGGCTGCCCGAGCGCGTGATGATGCTCGACGGCAAGTACGTCCGCATGACCGGGTACGTCGCCTTCCCGATGTACGTCGACAAGCCCAAGGAACTCCTCTCGATGCTCAACCAGTGGGATGGTTGCTGCATCGGCGTCCCCCCCACGCCGTACGACGCGATCGAGGTCCGCCTGAAGGACTTCGTGCAGGGCGGCGATCGCTACGCGACGCAGGGCGCGGTCACGGGCAAGTTCAGCGTCAAGCCATACCTCGCGGGCGACTGGCTGGTCGGCCTGTATGTCATGGACGATGCAGTGTTCACGACCAAGTCGACCGCGGGCGCGACCAAGAACTAAGACACACCAAAACAGAAAAACCAGTAACACGTCTTGTGTTCAAGTGTTCAAGTAGCCACACCGACCGACTGTCACACCGACTCATTCACTCGTCATCACTCTTGTCTTCACTGGGAATACCCAGCACGGTCTTCCCACCGATTTCTCTCCCAACCAGCGAGGTGCGTGCGTGAAGGTTCTCATTGCAGACAAGTTCGAGAAGTCCGGCATCGAAGCGATCAAGACCCTGGGCTGCGAAGTCTTCAATGAGCCCGAGGCAGGCGCGACCGGCATCGCACCGTTCATCGAGAAGATCCAGCCCGCGGTCCTCATCGTCCGTTCAAGCAAGGTCAAGCCCGACGCGATCCGCGCGGCCAAGGACCTCAAGGTCATCATCCGTGCTGGTGCAGGCTACGACAACATCGACGTCCCCACCGCCTCCGCACAGGGCATCGCGGTGTGCAACTGCCCCGGCATGAACGCAGTGGCAGTCGCGGAACTCACGATGGGCCTCCTGATCTCGCTTGATCGGCGCATCTGCGATCAGACCTCTGCACTCGCCGGCGGCAAGTGGGACAAGAAGGAATACTCCAAGGCTCGCGGCCTCAAGGGCATGACCCTGGGCGTCGTCGGTGCAGGGGCGATCGGCAGAGCAGTCATCAAGCGTGCACTTGCGTTTGAGATGCGGGTGCTCGCCTGGTCGCGCAGCATCACCAAGGAGCACGCCAAGGACCTTGGCGCGGAATGGGGCGGCAACGACACCCCTGCACTCTGGGCCATGGCAGACAAGTGCGACGCAGTGACGCTGCACCTTCCCGGTGCACCCGACACCCGCCAGCTCATCGGCCGCGAGTTCCTCTCTCGCATGAAGCAGGGTGCATATCTCGTCAACACTTCGCGCGGGAGCGTGATCGACGAAGACGCCCTGCTCGAAATCGCTGCACAGAAGAATCTCCGCTACGGCGTCGATGTGTATGAAGGTGCACCTGCAGAAACGCAGGCTCCCTGGCAGGCCAAGCTCGCGCAGGGTGCTCCCGGCGTCGCCAAGGTCCTCACCCACCACGTCGGCGCAAGCACGGACCAGGCCCAGAACGCAGTCGCGGAGGAAGTCGTCAAGATCGTCCGCGAGTTCCACACGTATGGCCGCAAGGAAAACTGCGTGAACGCAGCGGCCCTTGGATGAAGTTTCACCCGCGGACAATGCCGATGAGGCGTTTGCCCCGCATGACAAGTGAGTTCCTAGGATTCCCCCATGACAACCGCCGCACCTGCTTCGAGCGTCAAGTCCCCGGTCACCAAGATGGCCTCTGGCCGCATCTTCAACTTCTCTGCAGGCCCCGGCTGCCTGCCCGAAGAAGTCCTCAAGCAGATCCAGGGCGATGTCTTCAACATCGCTGGTTCAGGGATCGGCATCCTTGAGCACAGCCACCGCGCCAAGACCTTTGACAAGGTCCTCGCCGAGGCCTTCGCGGACTTCCGCAAGATCTCGAATCTCCCGAGCAACTACCACGTCCTCTTCCTGACCGGCGGCGCGACGACGCAGAACTACATGCTCCCTGCAAACCTCAAGCCGCAGGACCAGGCCGCGGATTACATCACGACCGGCTACTGGGCCGAGAAGAGCCTCGAGCACGCCAAGGTGTACGGCACGCTCCACGAAGCGGCGACGAGCAAGGACAAGAACCACTCGTACATCCCCACCGACGCGCAGACCAAGTACTCGCAGAACCCTGCCTACGTGCACTTCTGCTCGAACAACACGATCTACGGCACCGAGTGGAACGAGGTCGACGCCTCGGGCAAGAACACCTGGCACCAGCGCAACCCCAAGGTGCCCGATGGCGTGCCGCTGGTGTGCGACATGTCGAGCGACATCTACTCGCGCCCGATCGATTTCACCAAGTACGGCATGGTGTATGCAGGTGCACAGAAGAACCTCGGTGCTGCAGGCACCACGGTCGTCGTGATCCGCGATGATCTTGCCAAGAAGAAGGCACGCGAGCTTCCGTGGATGCTCCAGTACGAGACCTTCGCCAAGGACGAGAGCAGGCCCAACACGCCGCCGGTCTTTGCGATCTATGTCTGCGGGCTGGTCTTCAAGTGGATCCTCGGCCACGCGCAGAACGGCCGCCACTGCCTCGACGTGATCCACGAGATCAATATCCGCAAGGCAGGGCACATCTACGACGTGCTTGATTCGAGCAAATTCTTCAAAGGCCACGCAGAGAAGAACTCTCGCAGCCTGATGAACCTGACCTTCCGCTGCCCCACCCCTGAGCTTGACGACAAGTTCTGCAAGGAAGCAGCTGCAGCAGGGCTCGACGGCATGAAGGGCCACCGCGCCACCGGCGGCATGCGTGCAAGCATGTACAACGCCATGCCCGAAGATGGCTGCAAGGCGCTCGCCCAGTTCATGCGTGAGTTCGAACGCACGAATGGGTGAGAGTCGGTTGACAGAGATCAGTGAACAGTAAACAGACAGAGAAAAACACGCCCGGGCGGCTTTCCGCCCCGGGCTTTGTTTTTGACGTGTGCAGTGAAGAACCGAAGGTCCGGCTGTTCACTGCTTACTGTCCACTGTTCACTCTTCTTCAGCAGCCTGCTTCAAAGGCCTCGATGAACGCGTCGTAGTCTTCGATGTCGACAAAGCCGGTCGAATCAAAGTCCGCGCTCTCGTCGCCTGCTTCGAATGCAGCGACGAAAGCGTCAAAGTCCTCGATGTCGAGGAAGCCCGAGCCGTCGAAGTCCGCGCTACACGTCGGTGCGTCGTGCATCAGCATCGAAGCAGGGATCACCTGCTTGTCCAGCCCGCCCCCTGCGATCGCAACGAACAGCCCGACGCTGCCGGTCCGCTCAAAGAGTTCGACCCGGAGGCTATGCGTCCCTGCCTTGAGCTTCACCTTGCCCGACTTCTCAACCATGCTGAAAGCCCACGCCTGCGAGCTCTTCAGGCCGTCGTTGTTCACGACGAGCACATCATCGATGTACACCTTCGAACCATCGTCCGAGTTTGAATAGAACGTGTACTCCGAAGGCTGGTCGACCGTGATGTACCCCTCGTACAGCGCACCGAAGTTGTCCTGTCGCTCGCTGGTCGAGAACGTCCCGTTGGTCGACGTGAACGACAGCCGCTCGACGACGTCGGTCTTGAACGGCAAAAGGACCGCGTAGTTCGGAAGCTGCGACGGAGTGCTGAGGTCGTAGTACGAAACGCCCATGCCCTGTGCAGTCTCGCCCGTCGTGACGGGATCGAGATACCCTGCGGAGGATTCAACGTTGACCTGGACCGTCGCGTTGGATGGCCCGCCTGCAGTTCCCTGGATCGTGTAGCTGAACGAATCCGTGCCTGCAGACGCGGGCGGGGTATACCGCAGGACATCGCGCCCGCCCGGCCCGCCGCCGACCACGCGCTGGATCGTCCCGCCGCGCGTCGAGGTCGTCGAATGCGCGGTCATCGTGAATGAACCGCCATCGAGCGCTACATCGTTCGCAAGAACGTCAATCATCTGCGGAATCGAGGAGAGCGCAAAGACCGAGTCCCCCACTGCCACTGCAGGTGCAGGCCCAACCGCCCACTGCACCGCACGTCCGACGTTGATCCTGCCCCAGCCGTAGGTTTCATCTTCGCCCGCTGCACCAAGGTCATCGCACGCGTAGAACAGAATGTTCTCGACCTGCGTCGCGGTAAGCGAAGGATTCGCGGACCAGATCATCGTCAGTGCACCGTTGCACACCGGCGTGGCCATGCTCGTCCCGCTCCAGGCCTGGTATCCGCCGCCGACAACCGTTGAGAGAATGTTCACGCCGGGCGAAAAGACGTCGACGCCGCGCCCGTATGCAGAGAACCCTGCACGGTTATCGCCAGAATCCGATGCACCGACGACGATCACGTCCTTGTAATCAAAGGACGTGAGATTCGCGCTGTCGTTACCCGCTGCATAGCAGTAGATCGCGCCCTTGGAGCGGATGTACTCGCCCGTGGTCTGGATCGACGACGTCGTGACGCCCGAATAGCTCGAACCGATGACCTTCGCGCCGTTGTCCGCGGCCCAGCGTGCGCCTTCGAGGATCTCGGCGATGCTCGCGCCGCCGCCCGATGCATCCGTCACCCTGCACATCATGATCCGGGCATTCATATTCACGCCCGAAACGCCCTTGCCATTGTTGCCGACTGCAGCGGCACACCCCGCGACGTGCGTGCCGTGCCCGTTCACGTCGTTGATCGCACCGCCATCAACCTCTGCCTTGTTTGCAGGTGCGTTGTACCCCGGCACGCGGTGTGGCGCGAGGTCAGGGTGCGTCGTGTCGATGCCCGTATCGGTCGCCGCCGAGATGATCGTGCTGCTGCCGAAGGTGTAGTTCCATGCAGTGGGCGAGCCGATCTTGGGGTGATGCCACTGGCTTGAGTACATCGGGTCGTTGGGCGTCGCGATCGGGTAGCAGGTCCAGTTAGGAACGACGTACTCGTAATCGCCCGTCGCCATCAGCTCGATCGCAAGCTGGTTCTCACCGACGCCGCGCGCAGAGCCTGCAGGCACCTGGACGATGTATTCGTCGACCTCGGGGTAGTACGTCGCGGTGATCGCCTGCAAACGCGTGCGGGCCTGCGTATCTCGCGCCACCAGTGCACCTGCACGCGCACGGCGATGCTCCTGGAGCGGGCGGACGATCAACGAGCCGGAAAACTCCATGTCGCCGGGCTTCTCGACAAACAAGACCGGTGGTGCAGCGTCGCCACCGACGACCGTGATCTCGCCTCCAAGCGACGCGGATCCCGTGACCCCGATGATGGTGCCTGCAACCAACGCAACGCGACTGCACATCGTCATGGCAAACTTCCTCACGCCCGGCTTGTGTGATGAATCGATCTCGACCGGCATGAACCGCCGGGCAGAAACAAGAACAAAAGCACGATCCCGAAGGCGGCAGGCTACCAGATCACCACTTTGATGCAAACCCCTTGGTGCGGGCTTATGCAAAGGTCCGGTAGCGTTTCGAGGTTCAGGGCTGCCCACCTTGCCAAAGTAACTGCAGAAGCAGGGCATTCAAAAACAAAGCGGGCGGCGCACCCGCGCCGCCCGCTCTCGATCAATCGCTTATTGCTCTGGGTTGGCCTTTCAGCACCCACTTTCAAAGGCCAGGACAAAGGCAGTGAAGTCGTCGGTGTCGACAAACCCGGTCCGGTCAAAGTCTGCGCGGAGAATACCTGCCTCAAAATCCATCACGAATGCAGTGAAGTCGTCGGTATCGACAAACCCGCTGCCGTCGTGGTCCGAGGGGCACTCGATCACTTCGTCGGGAGCCTGCGTCGGCGGATCGACCTCGGGCTCCTGGAAGTTCAGCATCTCGTCGGGAGTGTCGTCGCTGCTGCGTGCAAGCCGCAGAAGGCCCGAGAACTTGCGACCTGCAAAGCCCGACTTCTTCGTCTCCTGGAACTTGCCGTTCTCATCCTGGTGGAACTCGCGGACCGAGCCATCAGCAAGCACCGTCAGGCCGCCGTCGGGCAGGAACTGCATGCCCGTGCACTCAGCGACACCGGGAAGGACAAAGCTCTGCATCGTCGGTTCACCTGCACGGGGACGGGTGATCTCAAAGACCGAGCCATCGCCCGCCGACGCCCACAGTTCGTGCGTGATCGGATGGACCGCGATGATCATCTTCTCGCTGGGCGTCAATCCGTTCGGTAGCCCGCGGTTCTCAAGAACCCGCAAGTTGCGGTCAATCTGAAGCAGACGCTTCTTCTCTGAATCGATCGCGACAAGCTCATCGCGGTCATCGTCGTAGGCGATGTGCATCACATCCCCGCCCGGCTCGACGCGTGCAACTTCACGCTCGGTGTCCGGGTCGATCTTGCGGATGTTCGGACCATCGATCACGAAGAGCTCGCCGAACCTCCCGACCGCAAGCGGTCCGGGCTTTGATACCGGCAGGAACGGCTTATGCTCGCCGAGTGCAAGATCGATCTTCCAGATGCCCGGCGTGTTGCCGCCAACCGAGACAAACGCGTCGGTCATGGTCGAACCAAGCTGCAAGTCGACAATGTTACCAAGCTCGGGGAAATCAACCGGCTCGATCTCGGGGAGCGGGTTGTGCGAAAAGTGATGCGGACGGACGATCGCGAGCTTGCCGCTCTGCGTGTCGATCCCCACGCCGAAGTTCAGGATCAGCGACGCGATGCCAAGGAGAAAGCCCTTGGTGTTGCCGTCGTATCCGTCGATCTGGTACGCAGTCACTGCATACGGCATCGGATTGTCGTTGAACTTGAAAACCTCGCTCCGCTTGGTCGTGGTGCTCAACGTCGAGACAAACGCGCCCTGCGAGAAGTACGAATCACTCGAACCCGGGTCGCGATAGCGAACGCTCTGCTTCGAGTCGCACATCCCGTAGACGCCCGTGAGCGAAACGAGATGCCCACCTGCCTTGTGGATGTACCCAGGCTGTTCCGTGCACCAGCCGATCCCCATCGTCACCATGCCGCCCATCTGCAGCATGCCCGCTGCAAACTTGGGGCTGGGGCCAACCATGATGAGATTCCCGCCCGGCTGGACTCGCTTGCGGATGAAAATCAGGAACGCAGGGTCATCGAGGTGCGAATCAACCCAGCCCATGAGCTCCGGGCCGGTGTATGAAGTTCCGTTCGTCGGGCTTGTGCCCAGGTGGTTGCCCAGTGCACTGATCCGGTTCGTCACCAGGTTGTACTGCGACGAAGACTGCCAGTTGCGCGGCGTTCCATCGCCGTTCATGATCCCTGCGTAGCCGTTGTCCTCGAGATACGCGAACCAGTTGGTCCATGCAGTGGGCACGCAGTGCATCTTGCCGTCGTTGCCAAGACCATCGCGCTTCTGGTCAAAGTCAGGAACCCCTGCACGGTGCACCCAGCAGATCTGGGCATCCGCGCTTCCCGCTGCTGCAGCGAGGCACGCGAGCACGCCATACACCAGACCGTTTCGCTTCGTCCCAAGGCTCATGGGCAGGTCCTTTCTCATTTCCCGACATATTGCCGCTCGAGGGCCTCGACGTGCACACGCGAGAAGCACCAAAGCGACGCTCCAGGACGTACTGCGGAAACCCCCTGCAGACCGGCCAGAGATTTCTCAGGATTTCCTCCGAGCAGGGCTCGTGACACAATCCCGATGCTCCTCTGCCTTACCCACTTTGACAAAAATGGCAAGGGCGACGCCACGAGACGTCGCCCTCACCCCTCACGAGTTACCGAACCGGTCTCTCTCTCCAAAGCCCGGTTTAGCACCCCTTCTCAAAGGCCGTCACGAAGGCCGTGAAATCGTCGGTGTCGACAAACCCGGTGTAGTCGAAGTCTGCACGGAGGATGCCTTCTTCAAAGTCCTTCACGTAGGCAGTGAAGTCATCCGTGTCGACGAAGCCCGAAAGGTCGTAGTCTGCATCGCAGTCGAAGGTGATGTCAGGGCTTTCCGCAGGCGGCTCAACCGTCTCTTCGATCACGTTGCGGTATTCAGCGGGGGTGTCGTCGCGGCCCTGTGCAAGACGGAAAAGGCCGTTGAACTTCATCCCTTCGAAGCCCGAAAGCGACTTGGCTTCCCAATCACCCTTCTCGCTCCGACGGAACTCACGGACCGAGCCATCGCCCAGCACTGCAAGGCCGCCGTCGGGAAGGAACTGGATGCCGCGGATCGCGATGATGCCCTTGAACTCGTGCTTGATCGCCTGAGGCTGACCATCACGGGGACGGGTGATCTCAAAGACCGAGCCATCGCCAGGAGCAAGCCACAGGCCGTGCTTGATCGGGTCGATCGCCACCGACGACTTCTCGGTCACTTCGACGCCGTTGGGGATCCCGCGATCCTGCAGAACGCGGAGGTTGCGATCAAGCTGGATCAGACGACGCTTGGTCGGATCGAACGCGATGATCTCGTCGGTCGCGTCGTCGTATGCAAGGTGCGACACGGGGTAGGTCGAGTCAAACTGGCCGATCTGTTTGCCCGTCTCGGGGTCGATCTTGAAGATCCTCGAACCATCGCCGACGAAGATGTCGCCGAACCTGCTCATGACGAGCGGACCTGCCTGGCCCATCTTGAAGAAGGGCTTGTGCTCGCCGAAGGCAAGATCGAGCATCCACACCTGGGGCTCCTTGCCGCCGACGACCGCCAGTGCACGGGTCATCTCGGGCATGAGCTCAAGCTGGACCGTGTCCTGTGCACCGGGGAAATCGATGGTTTCCTTGGCAGGGAGGAGCTCACGGCTAAAGCCGTACGGGCGAACGAGCTTGACGGGGCTGGTGTCGCGGCCGGTCTCGATGCCGATGCCGAAGTTCACCATCAGCGTTGCGATGCCCGTCATGAACCCCTTGGTCGTGCCGTTGTAGGCATCGAGCTGGTAGATGAACGCGTACATCGAGTCGTTGCCCCAGCGGAAGATGTCAAACCGCGGGGTGGCGTTGCTGTTCGAAGTCGTGAACGTGCTCTGGCTGCTGTAAGAGTCGCTCGAGCTGGGGTCACGCCAGCGCATCACGGGGGTGCCAGAACAGAGGTTGTACGCACCGTTCATCGTCACCGAGTGCCCGCCGTGACGCTTGTACTGGCCGTTCTCACGCTTGAACCAGCCGATGTGGATGTTCACCATGCCGCCCATCTTGAGCTGGCCCGCTGCATACTTGGGCGTCGGACCCACTGACGAGCCGCCCGGATAGGCCGACTTCTTGATGCCGATCATGTAGGGATTGGGCGAGGTGTAGTCCTGGACGTAATCAAACACGTCGCCGAAATCGAGCGAAGTACCGTCGTAGGGATCGGTGTCCATCCGATTGCCCATGACGT
>JAESFU010000428.1_pt1 | contig 24420 bp, 27 predicted proteins | sample 9269461 | NCBI WGS metagenome assembly JAESFU01 (sample SAMN14502556, study PRJNA617107) | algae metagenome | isolation source: Stenomitos rutilans HA7619-LM2 and co-occurring heterotrophs from cave walls | place: USA: Waikapalae cave, Hawaii | collected 2009-07-28
CTTATTCTTGCCCTGTCTCTACCGTTAGCAGAGTTAAGAAAAGGGGAAGCTTCTCCTCAAAAACTGCTCTGTTGCTCAATTAGTCAGGGGTGCAAATACCATTAGCCCCATTGCGTCTCGTGTAAGACATATCTACAGTTTCATCGGGGTTTAGCGTGATGGAAATAGTAATACCTCGAAGGGTAGCTTCGTAGCTATTACTGCTAAACTTTTTAAGACTTGCCTCCTCTCCATTAATGTAAACGTAGCCTCCTTTATCAGCGTGTACTTCAATACCAGTTGGACAATTGTAGTTAAGTTGTGGAATGCCTGCTGCATTAGCAGCGCCAATCATGGCAAATTCAGACACCATTACAGCAAGCATAGAAGCAACGATCGATTTTTCATCATGTCCATTCTTTGTTTAAGCCTTTCCAGGCTGGGGTTAACGAGCGTTTTGAGAATTAGTTAATCTTGGCGTTAATTATTGCACAGCTCAGGCAAAAGTTAGTCTCTACAGCGGCAAAGCCAAACCTGCCTTAAAGAACAAAGAAGAAACTTGTTAGATCGGTAGCTAACCGCGCAACCGCACCAATTCGTCTCGCCAGCAGGCAACCAACGGATCGGTCTCTACGTCTCGCCCAGTGTGCTTCACCCGCCACTTGCGGATCGCCAGTTCATCTTGTGCCCGCACGATCGCCCTTGATGTGCGCCCTTTCAGATGAGGAATGCGGCGTGTTCTAAAGATGCGATCGCGCTTCACCTGTTCGTACTCTTCTGGCGTAATCACAGGCTCGGTCTCATCTGCCAACTCTTCCCGAATGACCTGCCGCTCCCAAACGCCGCTCTGCCACAGCATCACCCCGACAATCAGAAGAAAGGGAAATAGGAGAATCAATCTTAGGCAGCTATGAGATATCCATTGGCTGAAAAAGGGTTCAATCACCTCGGAAACCGCTTTGGGAGTGGATTCGTCATGAAATGGCTTCCCAGTCGTTATAAAGGTGTACAGGTACACCAATAGACCGAGACCGTTATTGAGAAAATGGGCCGAAAATCCCAACAGCCAGCCTACTACCGGAGCCGCATAGCGCAACCAGCGGCGGGTGGTTTGCCGAGCCAGCCCCAGCCCCATGCCAAACATTCCTGTATGGAGCGCATGTCCTGCTAGCCCAAACAGCGCAAACCGATCCGCTAGCTGGAAATACAGCGGGACATCCCCTGTAGCAACATATCCTTGCAGCACGTATAAGGGGGCTTCAAACAAGTTGAAGCCTATCCCTACCAGCGCACCGTAAATAAAGCCATCTCGAACATCATCAAATTCAGCCCGCAGCAGCCAGAACAACAGCACCACTCCCAGCCCTTTCGTGGTTTCCTCCACCAGCGGACCGGCGATGGGAGCACCCAGAATTATTCCGGCCTTCGCACCAAAAATTGCCTGGGCATCAGGATGCACTTTCACATAGCTGTCTACAGCAGCGAGGATGTAGTTGTTAAGCGGCAGGGCTAATCCGGTGGCAAGCAGAGCGCCCCACAGCACCGCGATCACGTAAAGCCATCTCGACTCTGGTTCCCGGCGATCAAGAAACCACAGAATCGCCAGGGGAACAAGCGCCAGTAAGAGCGACGCTGCCACCGCAATGAAGAAGATCTGGAAACCAACCGGGGTAACGGGTGAGAATTCTTTGCCAAAGGATGACGCGCTGATGGCAATGAATACCACCAAGCCAATGATGATCAATACAGCGTTGCGGGGGTGACTTAAGGGCGACCCATAGAACAGTCTGGCTCGATTGGTTAACAACGTAGGCACCTCATAATTAAAGGAAGAAGCACTGAATAAGGTCTTGCAGTGATACTAATCCACCAGGCAAGTCACCTACAGCGATCGCCGAGTAGGTTGGGACGATCTTCTCAAGGCGTTTCACGGTGCAAAATTCTTGAGATAGTTCATTTTCCCAACCCCTGTAGTCACAACATCTGCCAGGTGAATAAATGGAGTAACACTTACGGGGTGATGGCAACTGAGACCTGAAAGGGAACCGTTTGATTGCGGTCTTTGGCATTCCCCTTGAGATACACGCGAATGGTGTAATCGCCACTGCGTGGTAACTTAACGCTGCCGTCGTTGCCTGACACTGAGCTGTTATAGATTGCCGGACCGCCGCCTGGTGGGAGAATGTTGAAGTAGGCTGTTCCGTCAGTGATCAACGAAACTCCGAACGTTTGCCCCGCCCGCGCATTCAGAATGTAGTCGTGGTATTGGTTGCCTGTGATCGAAGAACTCATGAAAGAGTTGTCGTTGCCAGGGGAGAAATGCACGACCGTATGCGCTTGAGCCAACAATGGTGCAGCGATACCGAAGGTGAGCGATGCAGTGATCACCGTGGCGGCTAAAACCTTACGGGTAGACGCTAAGACAAAGTTTTCCATGTGATAGTTTCTCTATTGCAATAATGGACACAAACTCGAAAAATTTGGAAACAGGAATGACGGACAAGCCTCCAAACCTTACATTATTGGCACTGTTTGCTTTCCGTCATTGCCGGGTTAATAGCAACTATGGCTGACAATCTCCTGAACCACCTGTGTAGACGATCGACTGGTAGCGTCCTTCATCCGTGCGGATTGTGACGCAATAGTTGGTTCGACTTTCCAGCCAATAGGTGTATCCCCCATCATCTGCCTTGACAAAGCGATAGCCCCGTCTCCTGATTGTGTTTTCTGCCTGTCCTGCCCTTGCCCCTACCAAATCACTCAGGCGAGAGACGGTTGTACCTGCCGTTGGTTGCCTGGAAGGACTTCCACCAGTAGTGTTGGCTGACCTGTTACAATCCGCTGAGCCGCCTGTATAAGCGATCGACTGGTAGCGTCCTTGCTCAGTGCGAATCGTGACACAGTAATTGGTTCGACTTTCCAGCCAATAGCTGTAAACCGCGTCACCGGATGGTGGATCAGTCCGAACGAAGCGATAGCCCCGTTGTCTAATCGCGTTTTCTGCCTGTCCTGCCCTGGCACCCACTAAATCACGCAGGCGAGGAACAGTTGTACCCGCATCAGGTTGAGCACGAGCAATAGAATTCCCAGCCATCGGATTGCTTGAACTCTGCCCAGAGGAAGCTGTATTCCAGTAAACAACTGACTCAGTATCGGCTTTGACAGCTACGGCAAAACCTAGAGAAGCGATCGCCACTGTTACTGCTAGGAGCGAATTGGTAAGCTTCATCATTAAAAATCTCCTAAGTACGACAACGAAAATGGCATTAGTAGTGCATCCGCCAGATACGTTTATTAATTGACATTGAACAATGTGATTTGGTGCAATTCAGCTTTTTGTAGGATTTATTCAGAACTATGCTTGGGGGTCGGTGAATTATTAAAGATGGTAGTGCCATTTAGAGAGTTTGCGTAGCCATCGCACCATAGCTCCGCTTTGCGGTTCATTCGCTCGCTTGGTTGTTCGTTGCCTATATGGGTTAAGTCGTCATTCAACACTGGCAGTCCAAGTGGGTAATGGTCCTTCGTTAAAACAAAAACCAGATCCAGCCAGTTCAATAAAAGTACTGACATTCATCACCTTGTCACTAATACTGGCTGCAAATTACTAAACGCATTAGACAGCAAAACTTCGCATATGCAAAGCTGTATCCGGCCACAATCAAGAGTTACTGGCTTACGACCCACTAATATGCCTGTAGTAAGTGGCTGGAGATATTTTTAGCACTTCGCAAATCTCAGCGATCGTCCGCTCTGGGTCTGCTGCCAGCGCTTTTGCCATTGCAGTTTTCTGAGGGGTCACGACAGTACGTCTACCACCTTTCCTACCCCTTACCCTGGCAGCACTTAATCCAGCTTGGGTGCGCTCACGGATAATTTCCCGCTCAAACTCAGCGATCGCCCCGAAGATGTGGAAGATGAGCCTGCCGCCGCTGGTTGTCATATCGAGGTTCTCTTGAATGCTTTTGAAGCCAATTTTCTGCTCACTCAGTTGGGTCACGGTTTGAATGAGGTGGTTGAGCGATCGTCCCAAGCGATCAAGCTTCCAAACAACGAGGGTGTCACCTTCTCGCAAGTACGCTAATGCTTCTGTCAGTCCTGGGCGATTAGACTTGGCACCGCTGGCAATGTCAGTAAAGATTTTTTTACATCCTGCTTGCTTCAGCGCATCAATTTGCAAGTCTAGCGATTGGTCGGAGGTTGAAACGCGTGCATAACCTATCAGCATTAGGTGAGCTCTGTTGAGAATACAGGTGTATTCTCAACAGAGCTCACCTCTAAAAGCTAGTTTTGAGAAGTTGATTTTGAGAAGAGTTTTGAGAGAAAGAAAAGCTTGATTGCTCGTTGGAGGAAATTGCATTGTCAGAGTCTCTCAAAAATGACCGTTTTTGAGACAGGTATAACTGGCACAAGCCTACATTAGACCTCTTGCGTGAATCATGAGAGGCTGCCAAGTTCAAAATTGAGGATCGCTGCAATCAGGTTGAAGCGTAAGCTAAAGCGCCTGCGTCGATTACGATCGCGTTCCGCCAAAATGCGAAAAATCTTCAAGCGGCGGTTCACAGGCTCGACCACAATCCGCAAGCGAGCAAGCAAACGATTATGTTGACGCTCAGACTGGTCTAACTTGGCTTTGCGGGGTTTCTTCGTCGGTGTCACACTGTTGGTGTGGACTTGAGCCAGCCCTTGATCGCCCTTGTCAGCCAGACACAATGGCTCCGGTAACAGGGGCAATGGCTGCAACTGGAACAAGCGAAAGTCATGCACTCGTCCTTTGCCAAAAGCGGTGCAAATGATTTGCCCGTTGGCTTGGTTGACCACCACTTGCGTCTTCAAGGTGTGTTGCTTTTGCTTGCCACTGTAGTAGCCGCGCTGTTTTTTTAGGGCGCTCAAGCGGGCTTTCAGTGACATCCACCACGAGCACGTCCCACGTAGCCGCCTGCTGATACAACTGCTTCTTGCCAGGTAAGCGAAACTTGCCAGAGCGCATGAGCAGCGTTTCGACTTTGCTAATCAACCGACAGACAGCCGACTCACTAAGACCCCAGGTTGTCGCAATATGGAACTGCGTCCGTTACTCCCGCCAGTATTCGAGTACCAGCAGCAACTGGTCTTCGACGCTCAATTTACACTGTCCACCACGTTTGCCCCGACGGTCGAGTTGCGGACGCAGTAAGTGAGCCCTCTGCTCAAACGTCTCAGGTTGCACCCCGCAGCGTCGCTGAAAGGCACTGGGCTGCAGGTGTTTGAATTGCTCGTAGGTCATGACTGTTTCCTCCTTACCTACTTCTACTTGCCTACACCCGATTCACGCAAGAGGTTTATTGTACTATTGGCGTACTGTCGCAAAGCTAGAGAGTCTGATAACTTTAAGATAGCGGCTAGTGCATAACGCTGTCTGCAATACTCCACTACCGTCTGCCCACTGCTTGGAGCGGTTCTACGCGTGTCCAAATCCGGTTCTCTGTTTCCAACTGATGATAACTACACGACCTTTTTGCGATCGCTGAAAGAACGGATTCGTCAGGCGCAAATTAAGGCGGCACTGGCAGTCAACCAGGAATTGCTCCTGCTCTACTGGCAGATTGGGCAAGATATTTTGGAACGGCAACAAGAGGAAGGATGGGGCGCGAAGGTGATCGATCGCTTAGCGAAAGACCTGAAGTGGGAGTTCCCTGAGATGAAAGGCTTCTCTCGCTCCAACCTCAAGTACATGCGAGCTTTTGCAGAAGCTTATCCCCCTGGTGAAATTGGTCAGCAGCTTGCTGTCCAAATACCCTGGTTTCACAACTGCATGATCCTAGAAAAGGTCAAAGATCCGCAGAAGCGGGTCTGGTACATTCAGAAAACCATTGCCAACGGCTGGAGCCGCAATGTGTTGGTGATGCAGATCGAGAGTGGGCTTCACGAGCGTCAAGGTGGAGCGGTCACTAACTTTGAGCGCACCCTGCCCCCCTCTCAATCGGATTTGGCACATCAACTCATTAAAGATCCGTATGCACTGGACTTTTTGACGTTAGGTGAGGAGGCTCAGGAGCGTGACTTGGAGCGGGGTCTGGTAGAGCATATCCGTGACTTTCTGATGGAACTTGGCACAGGCTTTGCCTTTGTTGGCAGTCAGCATCCCTTAGAAGTCAGTGGCAAAGAGTACCGTATTGACCTGCTCTTCTATCACATCCCACTGCACCGTTACGTGGTGATTGATCTGAAGATGGGCGAATTTGAGCCACAGCACTCCGGGCAGATGAGCTTCTATGTGGCGGCGGTAGATAACTTGTTAGGCACGGATCGGGATGACCCGACGATCGGTATCATTCTGTGCAAGTCCAAGGATCGCACCATCGTTGAATATGCGCTTCAAGGCAGCCACTTGCCCATTGGTGTCTCTTCCTATCAACTCCAGTCCAAACTGCCGCCAGCGCTCGAAAGCAGTCTACCTTCGGCGGAGCAACTGGAGATCGTACTCAATACGGCTGCGGCATCAATCGAGGCAACGTTAGACGAGACATCACAGAGCGAGTCTCCTGATGAGGCACTACCCTCATGAAAACAACTCAGGGCACGCAAAACCCAGCACTCGGAAAATTGCCTAACGCTCGCAGGTATGCTGAAGTGCGATCGCGTGAACATCTACTGGCGGCAGAAGTGGAAGCGATGCGCGAGGTGATCAAGAAGAATGGTAGTCACCATGCTCATCGGGATAACACTCTCATCCTGGTGATCTATCGGCATGGGCTGCGGGTGGAGGAAGCCGTCAATTTCAAGTGGGAGCAGGTTGATTTCGCGTCTGGCAACATCCATGTGCGGCGGATCAAGCAGGGTACACCTTCGATGCAATCGTTGGGTGGTGATGAAATGCGAGCGTTGCGAAAGCTCTAGCACGAATACCCGACTTCGCCTTTTGTCTTTCAGTCCAGCCGGAAGGGTCCACTGGCAAACGATACGATCGCGGGCATTGTTGAGCAGGCTGGAGCACTGGCAGCGTTACCGTTCCCGATGCATCCGCATATGCTCCGACATAGCACGGGGTACTACTTGGTGAACAAAATAGTCGCTCACTTTAGTCAGCCTTGACCGACTCATCAATCGCGTCATGCAACAGTTGCTTGATTTTTGGTAGCTGCTCAAGAAGCTTTTGCGCCGCTGGCGCATCTGGGGCAATCACCTCCCATTGCTCCAACTCCTTCATTGTCTTTTTAATAAATGTGCAACTCTGCACATTTTTCGGCGGCTCCTCTCCCGCAAGATAACTCATCACCGTGCGACGACTTTTGCCGATAATTGTTTGAAGCGCAGGAGCCAGTGCCTTCTCGCCTGCTTTCGGTCTACCTTTGCCATCTTTATAGCCTGCTTGTCTCAGTCTCTCGGCGATCGCTCTAACTTCAGAAGGGGTATAGTCACGTCTCTGTTCGTTTTCGGCGATCTCAATTTCTAGAGCGCGAGACGGTTCTGCTGTCGCATCGAACTCCATCACTCGCACAGGGACTCCAGTAGCGAAGTGTTGCTTGAAGGTCTTTAAGTCAGTCTCCTTCAATTGCAAGATTGCAGCTAGTCGATGTCCACCTGCCAGCAACCGACCTTGCTTGTCTACTGCCAATGGCTCAATCAGCCCTAACGCCGCGATCGACTCAGCTAACGCCGCGACGTGAGCAGGATTAAGAGGGCGTGTATCAGCATCTCGTGGTTTGATTGCCTCTAAAGGCACTACGGCATTATTGACAGACGCAACACCACTACGTTTGGTATTGCTTTGAGCAGTTTTGATCAGGTCATTAAGACTCATAGCTATCTGAGTGATTTTGTAAGCTTCCACAATTCCGTGCCCACCGCTTTCCACTCCACAGCAGCACCATCCGCAGCTTTACCAGGCAGCATGGAAACAGTGCAGCCCGCTAATTCTGCATCCAGATAGCAATCACGGCGCTGAATGGTTTGAGTAAAGGTAGGGATGCTTGCCTCAACCAACGCTTGCTGGACTCGTTCACCTCTGCGTGAAGGACGCGGCGGCACCAGAGACAATAGCACACGGTAGCGATCCGAAGTGAGCTCCTTGAACTGAGTCAAGGTCTGAATCGTTGCCTCGATCGCGGCGGGTGAGCAGGAGGTAGGAATGATCAGAAAATCGGCAGCATTAGCAAGCTGGGTCAGTTCCTCTTCGTCCGGGTTTCCCGGTGTGTCAATGATCAGGTCAGTAAAACCAGCGGGCGGTTGCTCATTACCATCGAAGACAGTGAAACCAACTTTGTGATCAGAGGCAAGACCCCGCTTATACCAATTTAAGGCAGTGCGGATGGCATCGCCATCACCTAGCACTACTTTTCGTCCTTTATGCTGACTTAACGACTCCGCAATATGAATTGCTGTAATTGTTTTAGACACTCCACCCTTAAAGCTCAGGATAACGATGATCATCCAACTAGCCTCAAATTTATGCTCAAGTCCCGCTCTTTAGGCGTTAGTTTATCCATCATCAATCTTGCTATGACACTACTTGTTCAACCGCAATCATGCCATCGCTGGCTTTATGACGGCATAGGCAATCTTACCTTTGCTCAAGCCAAGTTTTTCAGCAGAGGACTTCTTGATGATTGAGGTCACTTCGATACCAGGAGTAATTTCTAGGATGATTTCTATATTTGCGGCACCGACTTCAATTTTTTTGACGATCCCTTTGAGCAAGTTACGGGCACTGATCCACATAGCGATGTCTTTACAACTCGTAGAGGTAGGCGTAGACCTCCACTAATACATGCTTGCCTTGGCTGTGATTGTCACCTTAGCTTGATGATGACTTTGACTCATTGCGTTCTGTTTACTCAAACCGAACAAGTTCATCTAAAAAACGGACAGGGTGGTGGTTACGAAAGCTTCTGTCCTAACAGTGCGTCTGGTGTAGTGTAGGAATGCTCCCTAAGAAGCCCCCATGCACTTCTCTCACAAGTTAGAAGCAGCAATGACACGTAACGCCAGCCTGCTAGTGGTCGGACTCGATCCGAATCCAGAACTGCTGCCTGCGCGCTTTGGCGATCGCGGTGATAATCTGATTGGCGGCTTACGAGACTGGCTACAATCCGTGATTGCAGAAACGGCTGATCTCGTTTGCGCTTACAAACCGACTCTCAGTTTTTATGTCGCGTTAGGTGCGCCAGGGATGATACTGCTGCAAGAGACGATCGCAGCGATTCCATCGCATCTCCCGATTATTCTGGATGCCAAACACAGTGATCTGAATACCAGCACTTGCTTTGCCCAGACGGTGTTTGAGCAGTGGCAGGTGGATGCCATCACCGTCAATCCCTACAGTGGGCAGGATCAGGTAGCTCCCTTTCTCGTACACACTGGTAAAGCAGTGTTCGTGTTGTGCTCTACAGCCAACCCGACAGCGGCAACGTTACAGCACTACCCCTCAACACAGTCCCCACTCTCTATGCATGTGGTGCAAGTCGCTAGAACCTGGGGCACGACCGAACAAGTGGGTCTGGAAGTAGGGACGACCGCACCCGATGTCTTGCAGAGCATCCGGGCGATCGCCCCTGAACGCCTCATTCTGGCACGGAGCCTTTGGCAAGAAGGCGCTGATCTGACACAACTTGTGACAGCAGGGCTGAATACCGATGGGGCAGGGTTACTCATTCCCATTCCTCCGGACTGGTTGAGTTGTGAACAGCCGAGTGAGCCGATCCGATCGCTGCGTGCATCAGTCAATCAAATGAGAGATCAGGTGGTGCGTGAGGGGTCTACCTGTGGTCTATGGGTCTCCGACATTTGTACATTGGCTCCCCATCCCCAACTTGACTTAATTTTGCAACTCTTCGATGTCGGTTGCATCTTATTTGGTGAGTTTGTGCAGGCTTCTGGAGCGATCTTCCCCTACTACATTGACCTGCGTAAAATTATTTCTAACCCTCAACTCTTCCATCAAGTGCTCAACGCTTATGCAGAGAGACTCAAACCGCTAGAGTTTGATCGCATTGCTGGCATTCCATACGGTTCGCTACCCACCGCCACTGGACTGTCTCTACGCCTGAATCGTCCCATGATTTTTCCCCGCAAAGAAGTGAAAGCGCATGGCACCCGTCGCGCGATCGAAGGCCACTTTGAGTTGGGAGAACGAGTCGTGGTGGTAGACGACATTTTGATCAGCGGCAAAAGTGCGATGGAAGGAGCCGGGAAGTTGCAAGCAGCAGGTTTGCAGGTACACGATATTGTGGTGCTGCTCGACCATGAACAGGGAGTCAAAGACCGACTGGAAGGAAATGGCTATCGAGCACACTCCGTTTTAGCTCTTTCTGAGCTTACCGAAACGCTGTATCAGGCTGGACGTATTACTGAAAAACAGTACAACGCCTTCACCGAGACAGTAGGAAAGTAGCGCTGTCATGGGAGGGCTCCATCCAGTGCCCTCAAAGATAAAATTGCTAAGCAATGCGTGCGGTTGATCTAGCCAATAGTGAGCGCTGCTAACCAGGTTTGCCATACCTGTGCTGCTTGCTTTTCTAGCCTTCTGGCATAAAGCGATGTCTCTTGACGCAGCTCAGCGACTGTGAGATTGGCAGCCCTGATCTCGCTGGCATGACCAATGAACCAACGCTCTAACCCGATCGCCGTGACTTCTGGATGAAACTGTAGTGCCAGACAGTGTTGCCCCCAGGAAAAAGCTTGATTCGGATAAGTAGCGGTTGATGCGAGATGGGTTGCACCGATCGGTTGATCAAAGGTGTCTCCGTGCCAATGCAGCACAGAAGTAGACTCCGATGCGAGATGGATCAGTGGAGAACGCTTTCCCGCTTCACTCAAGGCGATCGTTGACCAGCCAATCTCCAGATTATGACCTGGATAAACCTTCGCACCCAGCGCTCGCGCAATTAATTGAGCACCCAAACAGATACCTAACGTCGGTAGATCGCTTGCTAAACGCTGCTCTAGAAACTGCAATTCATGCGTTAAAAACGGATATGCCTTCTCCTCATACGCACCGATCTGTCCGCCCAAAACAACTACGAGGTCAGCATCAAATGGGTCTAGATCTGATAGGTTATCCACACCCGCTTCGATGTTTGTGATGATGTAATCGTGTTGTTTAAGCGCGATCGCCAACGTACCCAGGTCTTCAAACGCCACATGCTTAATAACAGTTACCTGCTTCATGTTCCATTCCATCACCAATTAAAATTTTCAATGCAGAACCTTGAAAAGACGCTCCAGGTGGTGCAAGTGTGTGCATGATCGCCATACACCGCCTTTTCCTTGATGACACCTGGAGTGACACGTTTGCATTAGATCAAGATATCTTCAAAGAACGCGCCGAATGGCTTTTCTGGATGCCGAATCTGGATTTCCAACACCCACAGTTTGGGCGATGGATGGAACGGAATTTCCGCTAATGAACCTTTGTAATAGGCTTCGTGAGGGAAATCGCCCAGACGGTGCCCACTTAAGTCAAGATTCAACGCCCAACCCAACTCTTTTGTGAACTGCTCTGCAAATTGGTACAGGGCTTGCCCAGTGAACTGCTCCGTTTTCCATTTGTTGGCAACAGCAGCAAAAATCTGTCTGGCATCAGCGGCACAGCGCTGCAAATCGGCATTGTTTCCCATGACGAATGTATTGCCAGCATCGCCCTCATAACCGTCCCATACGGGGCCAATGTCAATGAAGTAGATGTCATCTTCACCCAATTTGATGCCTGGGTCGGAGTCTGCGCCAAAGGTTTTGATGGTATTGGCACCAAACCGGACGAACGGTTTATGCCAACCCTGACGGGTGCCCATTGCTTGCAGCGTGGCGATCGCCATCTGGTTCGCATCTTCCTCTACCATGCCGATGTGGACTTGCTCTGCGATGCGGTTCACTGCCTCCAGCGTTTTCGCTCGAATGGCAAACAGTTTCTCCAGCGCAAAGTCCTCTTTGGTTTGTTCTAACGCTGCAAATTCTTGGGTCAACATACGTTCAGTTCCTGCTTTAATGAATAGGCTTCAATGAATGTGCTTCAAGTCGTGGGTTGAGTGCGAACCTGGTGCAAAAGTGCCTCCAGGTTCTGGACTGCCGCTTTCTCTAAAGGCAACAAGGGTAAGCGTGGGACTCCCACATCCAATCCCAGTAGCTTTAACCCGGCTTTGATAGTGGCAGGTAAATGGCCACTGACAAGGAACCGGAGTAACGGCAGTTGTTGGTCAAAAAGCTGCTGAGCACTCGCTAAATCACCTGTAGAAATAGCCTGATAAAGTGCCAGCGTCAGGTCTGGAATCAAATGCGGCGCGGCGGTACACCACCCACTGGCTCCGGCTTTCAGTGCTGCCAATGCCAATGGATTAGAGCCGTTATAAAACGGCAGAGTGCAATTGGAGAGCGTTTGTAAGCGGTGCATCCGTTGGATGTCTCCGGTACTTTCTTTAACCATCGTGATGTTGGGAATGGCGTTTGCCATTTGCACGATGAATTCCGATGAAAGATCAATCCCACTGGTCGCGGGATTGTTGTAAACCATGATTGGTAGGCTGATGGCAGCGGCGATCGCCCCATAGTGCTGCAAAATCTCGCGCTCAGAGAGCTTCCAGTAGGACATCGGCAGCACCATGACAGCATCCGCTCCCGATCGTTCAGCAAACTTAGCCCGCTGAACGGCAACCTGAGTAGTGAGTTCCGAGATGCCCACAAGGGTCGGCACCCGTCCAGCCACCTGTTGCAGTGAGACTTCAGCGACCGTTTGCCATTCAGACTCACTCAGGTAGGCGCTTTCACCGGTGCTGCCCAGAGGCGCGATCGCGTGCACTCCACGTTCAATCAGTTGTTCGACCAGCACCGCTAACAGGGCTGTATCCACTTCCCCATTCGGTTTGAATGGTGTGACTGGATAAGCAATAATGCCGTGAAATTTTGCTGTCATCAACCCAAAGCTCCTGTCATCACGACTCTGCCGTCTCGCAATCTGCAACGCATCCCTACCGATGGGTTAACACATGAAAGGCAGGCTCTTGACTCGCCACTTCAAAGTCCTGGCGAATCTCTGTCACCACGCTCGGACGGCGTTTGAAAAGAGTGAGGAACCATGCCGCACCCACTGCAAAGTAGCCCAAAAACAAGTAGGGAAGCAGATTGATCGGATAGGACGGCACGGGATAAACACTCCCGATCGTCGGCACCAACAAAAACAGTACTGCCATCACCGCCAGAAAAATGTGCCCTAGACGCAGCCAGCCTTTGCGGTAGAGATAGACCGGGGCGGCGATCGAGATCAGAAAATAGGCTGCCAAAAAACCAAACGCACCCAGGGTGCCCACATAGCCAAAGGCATCCGCTACCGCGACCCCGAACAACGTCATCAGCGTCGGCACAGCAAACATTAAAGCAGCGAGAAAATTAACGGCAATATGCGGAGTGCGATTGCGGTGATGAGCATTTCCCAACGCTTTGTGAAATAAGCCATGCTGCCCCATCGGGTAGAGAATGCGCGAACCAGCGCTGAGACACGACAATGCCAACGAAAAGAAACTTGTCATCGCCCCTAAAGAAATGGGTGCCTTCAAAAGGCCAAGCTGCATCAAGTCAGCTAGGTCATTCAGGGGGGCAGTCGCTTTAGCCAGACTGGGATCGTGATTGCCCAAGCCAGCCACTTCTGCGTAGGAGACAATTACAAAGAACAGCCCCGTCAACAGCAGACTACAGACGACGGCTCGTGGAATGGTTCTCAAGGGATTTTTCGCCTCTTCACCAAACGCGGTGGGTGCTTCAAAGCCTACTAAACTGAAAATACAGACCACTACCCCTAAACTCAGTCCCGAAAACGAAGCGCCTTGCAGTGATAGTTGAGACCGATCCACGACTCCCACGTGAAACAGTACGACGATCGCTAATAGCAAAATCAGTGCCACTGAAAGCCCTTCCAAAAGCATCATCAAAATGCTGGACAATTGCACGTTTTTGTAAGCACAAAACCAGGATGCCCCCGCACAAATGGCAAATAAAACCACACTGGGAATGTGCAGCCCAACCAGTCCCAGGAGTTGATCCGCAGAAATGCTAAAACCCGTCAAACCAGCGGTGCCAATGAATAAATAAGCCCACACCAAACACCAGCCCGACAGGGCACTGCCTAACGGTCCCAGCCCTCTGCCTGTATAGAGATACATCGAACCCGCAGAAGTGGAACGAGACGCAAACTGATTCAGGTTGAACGCCACAAACAGCAGCATGAGTGTTGCAAAAACATACGTGAGCCAGGTGCCTGACCCGGCATTGCTGAACGTGAGGGGAATAATTAAAGCAGCCGTCATCGTTGGTGCAATTAAAGCGATTCCCTGAGCGAGAACTTCGGGAAAACTAAGGCACTCCGATCGCAAAGATGCAGGTTTGGATATTGCCATTTCTTTGAGTAGGCTAAGGTGGATAGAGGATTAGCAGCAAATGCAAACAACAGAAACTTTGCCAAACGTCGTCGAGAACGTTTGACTAGCTCAAACATTTGAACCGATGCACTGAACCGATGAACACGGCTAAAGCAGTGCCCTCTGGAATGGTTAGATTAAGATTGAACAAAAGCGCTGAAGCAGGTGTTGAAACACTCACCGATCAGGCATTTCAACGTTTATGCTTCTGTCTCGTGGCAATGAAAGCTGTGGTTCTACTAAGCCACTTTTTTAGCTAAACAACAGTATCTACGACTACAAAATTGCCCCTCAGTCAAAAAAAGCTTTTCAATTTTGACCAACAGGCAACTTCCTGGTATGGTGAAAGCTGTAAATCATCCCAACCGATGCAACTTCAACTTGAACTGACAAAACTAGGTGTCCGGCTTCGCAGCTTACGGAACCAGCGAGATTGGACATTGGAAGACCTTGCTAAGCGCGCTGGCGTTTCGGAAGCCTATCTGTCTCGCCTCGAAGGGGGCGATCGTCAGCCTTCGCTAGCTGTGCTGTTTAGTCTGGCTCAGGCATTTGGGGTCGCGCTACCATCCCTGTTTGAGCCAGAACCGCAAGAGGCAACTTGCGTCGTGGTTCGCGCTGGCAGCACCGCCAGTCACCAGGGGCATGGCTTATTCTATCAGCCACTATCGGGGGGCGATCGCTTTACCAACCTTCAACCGATCCGCGTCACGGTTCCCATTGATCGCCTAGGCGACTGTCTTTATGAGCACGATGGCGAAGAATGGCTCTATGTCCTTTCGGGACAAGTAGGACTTGTTTTCAGCGACGAAGAATACATCTTGTCCATGCATGATGCCGCCCACTTCGATGCCCGAAGACCGCATCGTCTGTTGGCAAAAGGCGAGGCAGATGCGGAAATTATTTTAGTCGCTTGCGCGGTGCCTCGTTCATTGCTTCAAAGCTATCTGTAGAATGCGTAGCGGGTTGATGATGCGATCGCACTTGTTCTGTTCTTGCTTAATTTGCCCTGCCGTTACGCCTCAAGGCGTGGCTCACCTCTGCTTTCACTGGAGGTAAACCACGCTTTGAAAACCAAGTGTGCAAGCTAGGTCAAATCTGCTAATGCTGCACCGAAGTTGATATGGAATGGCTGGTTATCTAACACTAAGGCTGGGACAGACTGAACACCCTTTGCTTGTGCTTCGGCAATTTTCTCCTTGTGCTCGCCCAAGTGAGTAATTTCCAACTCGTAACGGTTAGGGTCAAGGGCTTGAGCGACAGTTTGCTCAGCGCTGATACAGACAGGACAGCCAGCATGATAGAACGTTGCTTTCGCTTTCATTCTTCTTTCTCCCGATTTGGTTTGCACAGCTACCCTACCAAAGCGCTGAAGGGAGCGGAAGTAGGTACAATTCAGTGGGGTAGGCACTTTCTGGTACGGCTTTAGATAGATGAGTGAACAGAAATTTTTGAGTCCTTCGTCAGTTCAAAAACCATCAGTGATCAGCATCGCTGAGGATATTTTGGGCTGTAAGTGGTCGCTTACAGTACTACAATTGGTTCGCCAAGGCATCTGCCGACCTGGTGCAATGGAACGTAGTGTTAAAGGGTTAACGACGAAGGTGCTCAATGAGCGATTGAGAAAACTAACGAACTACAACATTCTTCAGCGTCATGCGTATCCAGAAATTCCGCCTCGCGTAGAGTATCGCTTTACAGAGTTTGGGTTACGTTTTATGCCGATTCTAGATGCGATCGAGGCGTTGCAGTGTGAACTTGAAGAACCGATTGACCAAGGTGCTGTCAAGAGTCAAACAGCCGTTTAAAGATCGCATTGGGGCGGGCTACCAAAAGCTCGTAGCGCGTTGTGAAGAAAGGCTAGATAGAGCGATCGTCCTTCTGCGGCGCTCGGCAGCACACCCGTTGCTTTGGCGCAGCCTTGTGGCGATCGCACGGAGCGGAAACAAAAATGTTTGTGACTAAGGACGAGGAAGGGTAAGAGCAACCGCTATAATCAGGCACGCACGCCGAGTTTCATTGCTGCTCCGAAACTTTGGTGCCACTTTGAAGAGACCGCTCACGATGACCACCGATCCAGCTTTGGAACCAGACTCCCCTCCACTCACCCAGCAGCACTGGATGAGTAGCTTGGCGCAGGAAGTTGATCAATTGCGTCTGTATGCAGTTCTGTGACGACATCAATATGCTCTGCCTGTTGCTTTAACCACTGCAAAGATAAGTCTGAGAGGATTTGATGGTAGAGCCATTGATTCAGCTCTGTCTGCACGACTTCTTCAACGAGAATCAGATGTGCGCCTTTAGCAGTAACGATCGGCTTCATCACTTGAGGTGGAGTGGCGGCAAAGACAGCGGCAGAAAGCTCAGGCAACAAATTTCGACGTTGTAACGTGCCACGATAACCGCCAGTACGCCGCAGTTCCTGATCTTGGATATATTGGTGAGCCATTTCGTGGAAATTCATCTCACCTTCCTGGATGGCGTAATAAAGCTCCATTGCCAAGTCTGGATCGTCCAGGACAACTTCGTACAGAACAGCCTGAGTAAAATCAAGCTGATGCTCTACAAAAAAAGGTTCGACTTGCTCTGCAAACAGATGTTGAGCGAGCTTTAATGACAGCGCATTGATGTAAATTGAAGCCTCAAACTCATCTAATGATAAGTAATGGGCTTGTAGCCATGCCCAGGTATCATTAGCGCTCCACAATTTGTGGGTATGGCGAAAGTTATCTGCTGCCTGCTGAAGTTCCTCAGGCTCTACTTTGATGCCCAATGTTTCTGCTGTAGACTCAATGATTTTGCGATGGACAATACTGGCGATCGTCGCTGGAATCTGATGAGACAGCTTCATCTCGTGAATGAGATCCTCATGAGAAATGTTGATCGCGTTTAACATCGTAAAGCTCCTTGACAAGTGAGATTAAAATGGCAATTGGTTTAGTACAGTAAATTCCAAAATGGTAGATACGTGCTTCAGCTTTTAGCTGACTGCTGACCGCGAAGGGAAGACTACGACTTGATTTGGCGTTACTATAAAAAAGATGCTAAAGCGCTAAACCACCTTTTTGTAACTTCTTAAACGGGTCGAGAATGAAGTCAATGATCCGACGCTGACGGACAATGACTTCTCCCGTTGCGGCTTGACCGGGCGTGAGAGCAATTTGTTTGTTTGCTGTTTGAATGTAAGGACGATCGAGCGTAATTTCGAGTTCAAAACTTTCGACCGTACCTTGAGCAGTTTCAGTCATTTTAGAGTCTGGAGAAACCCAGGCAACATGGCCTTCTGTAATGCCGTAGTCTTGAAAGGGATAGGCATCAAACTTGACTTTCACAGGCATTCCAACTTCGAGAAAGCCACTCTCTCGGCTGCTCATATTTGCTCGCAGCACCAGAGGAACATTTTTGGGTGCAATTTGCGCGATCGTTTGACCCGGTTGCAAGACGGCTCCAGCTTGCTGAGTCGGCAGTTCAAATAAGGTGCCGTCGATTGGCGATCGGACATCGCGCTGCTGCAACTGAAATTGCAGTCCTTCAATTTGCTTTTTCGTTTGCTTCACCTCCGTTCGCACATCCGCAATTTGAGATGCCAATTCTTTGCTGCGTCGCTGTGTTTCGAGCACTGTGATCTCACCACTGCTCACCGCACTGTCGTACTGGTTCTGCTGGGCTTTGATTTGATACTCTGCCTGTCGTACATCAGAATCAGCCTGGTTTAGATTCCACTTGGTCTCATCAACTGCCCGTTGCACTTCCACCATTCTGACCTCTGGAATCACACCCTCCTTGACTAGCTTTTCATGCCGTCTGACTTCAACCATGTCTCTTGCCAACCGCGTACTGGCAATGCCCCGCATTTTTTGGCTGTAATTGAGCCGCTGCCGGGTTTCGTCAATTTGAGCAAGTTGCGAGGCTGCTTCAGACTTACCCTGTTGCTGTTGAGTGCGAACCGTTACTTCCAGAAGTTGATTCTTCATAAACTCCATCTGAGCCAGTCGATTCAATTGTCCCTCCAGCTTTGACTGTGCTTGCTGTAGCTCAGTACGCGCTAATTCTGCATCCAGTGACAGGAGCGGCTGCCCAGCTTTGACGGTTTCGCCCTCTTTGACTGAAATTAACGCCACCTTGCCAGATACAGGGGTGTCAAGTTTGACGGTCTTGCCTTTTGGCTCTAACCGTCCTTTGGCACTGCCCACTTCATCTACTTTCGCCAGCATCGACCAGGGTAAAACAACGGCTGTGAGCACGACCAGGGCGTAAAATAAGCCTCGCGTCCAGACTCGCGGCATGGTGTTGATGGTTTCCTGGGTCAACGATGACCATTCTTCGTTCGCATCCACTGACGGTGGACGATCGAGCACGGGTGGACGATCGAGGGTTGGCGGCTGCATAACCTTATCAGCAGGACGATGCCCGTTACGCTGATAGTCATTCTGGCGAAAGTTTGGAATATTGGATGGATTTGCCATGATTACCTTGGGGGAAAAGATGAAGGGTGAAGGATGAGTACTGTTGCTTGGAATCGAATGTGGACGGCTGACGAGTGAAGCTTATTGACCGACGTGCGATTTAAATCCAGGCCTTTTAGCCCTTAGCCTTTAGCCCTTAGCCTTTAGCAACTAACCAACGGTCGTTAGCTGTTGCTGATTCAAATAGAAATATTGCCCGCGCTTTGCCATCAGCTCGGTGTGAGTGCCTTTTTCAACCAGCACGCCGCGATCGAGCACCAAAATCAGGTCAGCATTGCGAATGGTAGAGAGGCGATGCGCGATGATCAGCGTTGTGCGATCTCTAGAGATATTGTTCAGATTGGTTTGAATGATGCGCTCCGACTCGGCATCAAGGCTACTGGTTGCTTCATCAAGGATCAACAGCTGAGGGTTGCTTAAAAGCGCACGAGCGATCGCCAGTCGTTGCCGTTGACCACCAGACAGGGTGCCGCCCGCTTCACCAATTTTGGTGTCGTAACCCATTGGCAATTCTTTGATGAATTGATCTGCGCCTGCCTGCCGTGCCGCTTCAATAACCGCATCCAATTTGGCTTCTGGATGCCCCATGCTGATGTTGTCGCGGATCGTGCTGCCAAACAGAAACGTATCTTGATCAACCACGCCAATTTGTTCACGCAGCGATCGCAACGCAAGGCTGGTCACATCGTATCCGTCAATCAGGATTTTCCCTTCCGTCGGTGGATAGAGGCCCAGCACTAGCTTTGAAATCGTCGTCTTGCCCGAACCACTGCGACCGACTAACGCCACGGTTTGTCCTGGTTGCACTTCAAAGCTGATGTTTTCCAGCGTGTTCATCTCACTTTCGGGGTGATAGCGAAACGTCACCTGCTCAAAGCGAATATGACCCCGCAACGGTGGGAGCAACTGATGCGATTGGGCTTCCCAACCTTCCTCTGGTTCCGATTCGATTACATCATCAATGCGTTCGATCGCAATCACCACTTCCTGAAACTGATTCCAGATCACCGTGAGCCGCTGGAATGGATTGATCACATTCCCCAACAGCATATTGAATGCCACTAATTGCCCGATCGTCAGTTGGTTGTGAATCACCTGCCAGGCACCAAACCACAGCAGTGCCGTCGTAGCGACCGCTTCGATCGTGGCGCTAAACATCATCAGCGCATTGCGAACGACTTGCCCAGAAAAGCTAGTTTTGAGCGTCTTGTTGAACAGTTCTTCCCAATGCCAGCGCACGGTCTGTTCGATCGCCATCGATTTGATGGTCCGAATCCCTGTGAACGACTCAATCAGGTAACTACTTTCACTCGTAATCGCATTGAAAATCTCACGTGAAATGCGCTGGAGAAAGGGCGTTGCAATCAACGTCAGCAGCGTAAACGGCGGCACGATGACCAACACCAGCAGTGCTAGCTTCCAGCTATACCAGAGCATCAAGCCCACGTAGACAAACACGGTCAGCAGATCCAGCACAACTGACAACGCCTCCCCCGTGAGGAAGCGCTGAATCTTGTGATTCTCTTGCACCCGCGAAATAATGTCACCCACGTAGCGAGATTCAAAATAGCGCAACGGCAACCGAAAGGCGTGTTTGATAAACCCAACAATCAGCGCCAGATCAATACGGTTTGCGGTGTGATCTAGAAGGTACTGCCGCAGTCCAGTCATGGCGACGCTGAAGAGACTGAAGATTAACAAGCCTGCCCCGATCGCGGTCAGCGTGAGTTCACTCCGCTGCACAATGACGCGATCGAGCAGTAATTGAGTGAGCAACGGCGTGACCAGTCCAAAAATTTGGATGAAGATCGATGCTAGAAACACTTCTAGCAGCACAAACCAGTGCGGTTTGACCAGCTCAAAAAAACGCCAAAAGTTAGTTTGAGACTCGTCAGCGTCTTTGAGCAACACCGTTGGTTGTAACAGCAGCGTATAGCCAGCCCAGCCAGCCTTAAAGGCAGCACGACTGAGGGACAGTTGACCAATCGCAGGGTCACCAACAATCACACGATCGCGCGTCACCTGATACACAACAATGTAATGATTGCCTTCCCAATGAGCGATCGCGGGCAAATTTTGTTTTGCCAAACTGTCCAAACTGGCTCTCACAGGTCGTGCCGAAAAGCCAATACTTTCAGCCGCCGCTGCTAACCCTCGCAAAGAGGACCCATTGCGATCGACATTTGCAATCTCGCGCAGTCGATTCACGTTAAACCGCTTACCCCAGTAGCGTCCAACCATCACCAGACAAGCCGCCCCACAATCAGACGCACTGTTCTGCCTATAAATCGGGTAGCGCTGCACAATTTGCTGCCACCAGTGACGTGCTTGTGTGCTGGGGCGCGGAAAGTAGGCTTTTTGATTTAGTGAGGAGTGAGGGGTAAGGGGTGAGGAGGGAAGAGGTTGTGAGGTTTGAGTCGCACTAGCTCTTTGAGAGTTACTTTGTAAGTGCGCCGCTACGTTAGAGAGATTTGAGTCTTGAACGACACTTTCCCCATTCCCCACTCCCCATTCCCCATTCCCGTCTTCTAATTCCTGACTGCTGCTCACTTCCGCCGACATTAACCCCGCTAATTGTGGCAAGTGATGCAGTGCCGTTTCCCATTGAGCCTGATTGAGGCTATACAATTCAGTCGGCTGAACCACTTGCCATCGCTCGCTTTGAGATGGATGAGCGATCGGATGTAACGCTCCAGCAATTAACGACTGCCCTTCATTGTTTAGAAGTTCTCCACGACGCAGCAGCCATAGCCTCTGATTCTGGCTTAAAGCAGGTGGCAATTTACCAACTTTTAAGTTGTGTGGTTCCAGCAATGACAACGCGGACATCAATGCTTCCAGCGATGCATCACGTAGCGGTGCAATTTGGCGGCACAGCAGCAGTAAGTCCCAAAGCACGGCTTGCCGATAAATCTGATCACGAATGCCAAACTGTTGACTGAATAGCGCTTGCAGACACTCATGAGATAGGTAAGCCAGCTTCAACTTTACCGAAGCTCTTGCCGTGTAGGGCTGGAAGTTGGCTTCTGGAAACAGTGTCAGTTCGCCAAACGATTTCCCTGCTTCCAAAGACACAATCAGGTCATCGTTGCGATCAAGCAACCTTACCTTACCTGCCAAAACGAGGTAGATTCCTGGCGCTGCGTCAGCGGATTGCCAGAATGGTTTACCAGCCGTAGGTTCTAAAAACTCAATTTGCTGAAAACACTGAGAAAATTCTATTTCTGAAATAGCTTGACTATATAGGTGTGTAAGCTGCTGAATAATAAATTGTTCTGAAACAGGCGATCGTTGATGAACCATAACCGAACCATCTTGCATTTAAATGTGCATTAGTTGCTGGTTTGCATGGGATTTAATGGCAGTAGTAGATTTGGTGGAGCAACAGGCTGTAAGTCACGAATGATAATGCCGTCCTTTACCTGCTCTGGCTCCACTGTGGCTTCTGAGTGATTAGCGCGGGTCGAGAGACCCATTCTCTTGAGCAAGCGATTGATATGACGATCGCTGACCTCAATGCCAAATTCATTGGCTAGATGCTTACTGAGCGCACCTGCCGTCCAACGCTTAAATGGATAGCCAAACTCACGGGGACTATGGCTCACCAATTCTTTCAGGCGCTCAAGAAACGGTTCATTGATGGTTTGAGGACGACCGATCGGGCAATCATCCCACTGATGCGCTTTGCCTGACCGTGCCATTTCAATCCAGTAGCGTGCAGTTTCTTGAGAACACCCCAGCCTCACACAAATTTGTGTTTGAGAGTGACCTGAGTCTGCAAGGAGCATAATTTCGATACGACGGTAATACTCCGATCGCATCTCAGATCTTATTTGCTTCACAAGAAGTTTGCGTTGAAATGGTGTCAGGAGTTGGCTCTGACTGCTCACAACAATCTCTCCTTTTAAACCCAACTGCTCCTTCTTCAGCTAACAGAGCAGGCTTTACTATTTGCTCAATCAGCATTTTGAGGAAGCACGTTTACAAAAGAATCTTCCTAAGAGTTAGTACGTCGTTAGCAGCGATTTGGATGTACTTAAAAGACAAAATCTTTGATTATTAGAACTTATACTTCGCAGATTATTACATTAAGCTTTGCAAAGCTTATCCAATACTGGATATGAATGGTTCCATATTTTTCTCCGTGGGAGGTGGTTAATGATTTCCATATTCTAACCAGAATATACATAAGATCAATACTCTTCTCTATATATTTCTCTTCTTTGCCAATTTACTCATGCTTCAATCATGTCTTTGCCGCTAAAAGTCTTTATCAGAAGGAGTTCTATCCGTTAAGACAGCTTCGGTTAAAGAAAATCTCGTATCAGGAACTAAAGCAATAACGACCTAACTAAGCGAATTAAGTCTAATTAAAATTGAAGTTGATAATCTTTTTTATATCTAAAGATAGATGATGGATATTCAATCTCGATCTTCTACTAGTTTAACTCCCCTAAAAGGTAGAAACATCATTAGGGACGCTAAAGATTAAACACCTTTAGAGTGTTTTAATTGTGTCCAACAAACAAGCATTTAGGACTTGAATGATTGAAGAGCGAACTCTAGATTAGAGAAGTAAGAACGAGCTACTCAAGCATGTTCCTGGTTCAAATCAAAACAACATCAACCATTTGTTGATTCACTACTAATTTAGGAGAATTCATCATGTCCATGATCAAGATTGAAGAACTTTATCCAGTTGCTGCTGACAGTCAACTCACTGACTTGACCACAGAAGAACTCACCTTAACGGGTGGAACTGGGGGATACGGTGGTGGCGGTCTTATTGGTGATGTCAACATCCTGAACGGCTCGCTTAACAACAATAAAGTCCTTAGCGGCAACTTCAGCGGCAATAGCTTCAAATACACGAAAATCGAAGACAGCTTCAACAAAAACTACAGCTTTGGCTATAAAAAGCACTAAGCTGCGCTTTTGAGGGAAAGCTCCGTAAGATAACTGGTGCTGAGAGTCTACATCTGTAGCTCACGAAGCACACGTACGAATCAATCGGGTTAGCAATACGATATTAACTTGTTGCTAACTCGATTTTTATACCTGTAGGATGGGGTTGAGTTAAACTCCAGCGGAGTGGGTGACTGCTCTGCTGGTCTTTAGAACCGTGCTTGAAGCTTGTCACATCACATGGCTCCTCAACAACTGAGTGTTTGTCATGCATACCTGAATGAACTTGGTCGTGGCAGTGCAGCACCAAGCGCAGCAAGAGCGCTCACGCTCGCTCGAGTTAAAGCACCGCAACCGCATTGCTACCAGCGTTTACGATGTTTCCTGGTCAAAGGGGAGAGCCAGTTGGTCTTGTCCCGCCAGTCGTTGACGTTCCTGCGCTATCTCCACTTGCCGCCTCACTTTGACCTGGTTCAACACCCGCTTGATGTAAGCAATCCCCTCCTCTTGGGTCATATTTTTCGTCTCTGCGTAACTCAAATCCTCACCAGGAAAGCTATTAGGCAGTGCATTAGATTAATGTGGGATAGGTGGCAATGTCATGCCAATGCCACGATCGCGTCGTTAATCCTGCTCGTTGAGCAGCAGTGTTTTTGAGTCGGCTGTGTTGCCAAATCCAGTTGAAGTAA
>JAESFU010000429.1_pt1 | contig 24141 bp, 22 predicted proteins | sample 9269461 | NCBI WGS metagenome assembly JAESFU01 (sample SAMN14502556, study PRJNA617107) | algae metagenome | isolation source: Stenomitos rutilans HA7619-LM2 and co-occurring heterotrophs from cave walls | place: USA: Waikapalae cave, Hawaii | collected 2009-07-28
CCGGTTTTTGTTCTTCTGCGTTTACTTCTTCGGATAATGTGGCTGGCCCTTCGCCCACTTCGTTCTTTTGGACAGGTGGTGCAATACGCGGCTTCATGACCGGGCGTGGTATGACGGGCTTTGCCGGCTTGGCAACTTCCGGAGGGACATTGGAAGATTGTTCTTCTTTTGTATTTTCCGTATTGCTGTCTTCTGTCTCAACCGGTTTTATTACGGGCTTTGCGATCACGGGCCTGGCTACTACCGGTTTTGGTATGGCCGGTTTGATGTGCTCCTCCTCACCTGAATTTTCTTTTTGTTCTTTTACAGGCCCCGCAATTTTTGGTTTGAATGCCGGGCGCGGTACAGCGGGTTTCGGTTTAACGGTTGTTTCCGTGTCCGTTGCTTTTATGTTGGGCACTTCCGGCTGTGTTGTGATCTCTGTCCCAAGCGAAGTTTGTTTCGTTAAAGCATCGAAAGCCAATTGATATTTTCTTCTTACAGGATTTATCAGATATAACTTCTGCGCAGTAAAACTATTGGGGTGGATCTGTTCGAACTCTTCTTTCCATGCATGCCATACCGAAGGCTCTGCTTGGAGAAAAGCTGCCGAATCGATCTTCTTGGAGAGTAAGTATGTTTCGAAATTCACGGGTGCTAATTTAGTGTAAAACCATTGCGAACGACTGATCGGTGATTGCCAATTTTTGGTAATTTCGCCCGGCATAAAATGAACACGCGCAAAGCGAACTTAACGTCAACGACATGGGAAATCAGAAAATTCTGGTAATAGGTGCAGGCGGTCAACTGGGAGCTGAGTTAACACAAGGTCTTTGGCGTGTACACGGCAAAGAGAATGTTACGGCTTCGGACATCAGACCCGCCGTAGGTGTGTTGAGCACCGGCAACTTTGAAATTCTCGATGTCTTACAGGATAACATCTCCGGGTTTATCGGCAAGCATAAATTTACGCAGGTCTATCACCTGGCGGCGGTGCTCTCTGCCACGGGTGAGAAGAACCCCAAGCTTGCCTGGCAATTGAATATGGACGGACTGATCCACGTATTAGATGCCGCCGTGGAACATCAGGTAGAAAAAGTATACTGGCCCAGTTCCATCGCGGCGTTCGGTCCTACAACCCCCAAGATCAAAACTCCGCAGGACACGATTATGGACCCCACCACGATCTACGGCATCAGCAAGCAGGCTGGTGAGCGCTGGTGCGAATGGTACTATAAGAATAAAGGACTCGATGTAAGAAGCCTGCGCTATCCGGGACTTATCGGATATAAAACAAAGCCCGGCGGCGGCACTACCGATTACGCGGTGGACATTTTCTTCAAGGCATTGACGGATAAAAAATTTGAATGCTTTCTGAAGCCGGATACGTATCTGCCCATGATGTATATGGACGATGCGGTGAAGGCTACGATTGATCTGATGGAAGCGCCTGCGGAAAAAATAAACGAGCGCGGCAGTTACAATGTGTCCTCGATGAGCTTCTGTCCCGCGGAGATTGCTGACGAAATCCGGAAACACATTCCTGATTTTGAAATTACCTATAACATCGATTTCCGTCAGAGCATTGCCGATTCGTGGCCACGGTCTCTGAACGATTCGGCTGCGCGCATCGACTGGGGCTGGGAGCCGCAATTCGATCTGGCTGCGATGACGGAAGACATTCTGAAAAATCTTCCGGCATTGCTGTAGCCTGTTACGATTGTCCTATTGAACAATTACCCGTACGATGCTGGCGTCGTTGTCCAGATCCGTTTTTAACCTTACGAAGTAGTTTCCGGGTTTAACCGATGCAGGGATTTCTACCGAAGTTTTGGCATCGGATATTTTCTGTTCGAATACCGGGTAACCCATATTGTCCAGCAGTTGCATGTGTACGTTTGCGGCTGCGTTATAATCGCCAAGCTCGATGGTGAATGAATGGTGTACGATGGTCGGGTATATTTCTAGCTGACCGGACTTGTTTCCCCATTCGGCTGCGATCACGGAAGAATATTCAAAAGCAAAATCCAGGTCGACACTTTTCAGGCGGTAGTAATTTTTACCGGCGTTTGGCGTGGCATCGGTAAATTCATACAGGGCCTGAATGTCCAATCCACCTTTTCCGCTCACTTTGGCGATGGTCTCAAATTTTAAATCTGTGCCGGCGCGTTCGAGCAGGAAGTAATCGAAATTCTTTTCCATGGTGGTTGTCCAGCTCAGTGCTATTCCCCGCTCGTCTACTTTTTGAATGATGAATGATTTCAGTTTGATCGGCAACGGCGAAGCGTTGTTGGTAGAGCCGATGTAAAAATTGCTGTTTATCTCCGCAAGGGACAAGCCTGTCCTTCTGGCTGAAAAATCTGTAAAAGATCCGGTGGCAGGATCGTTTGTGCCCACCACACTGTTTACGCGCATCAGCCGGAGGTGATTTAAACTGGTTACGGTGCCGAAGCCCGTACCGCCGGCTTTCATGAAGTACGTTCCGCCGGCCAGTCCATTGCCGGAGGCTACTGTCCAAAAAGAGTTTGCGCGGCGTATAATGCGATTGGCAGGGTTTGGATCGTTGATGGCAAGCCCGGTTGTACCGCCCGATACGAGGGTGTGCGAAACGGAAATGGTACCGCCCGTGGAAGGCGCCGTGGAAGGAAACCAGATGGTCATGCCGCGCATATCGGCGCTTGTCCCAACGGGGAAGAAATAGCCGTTGGTGTTTCCGTTGTCTGCTGCATTTTCAGCAAGGGTCCATGTCCTTAGCCAGCGCGCGAATTTTCCGTTGATGACTTTTCCGGCTGTGTAGGTCAGCGTGCCGCGGTTGTTCACATCCGCCCCCAACGTCAGGGTTCTACCCGACGCATTGATGGTGCCGGCGGTGAGTGTGAGCGTACCTGTTACGGTTACATTTTTGGTCAGTATAATCTGGCTGGCAGAAGTATTGTTTACCGAGAGGTTGGTCAGTGTTAAATCATTACCGGAGAGCGTCTGCTGTCCTGTTCCGCGCAGGAGTAGTGTACCGCCCGAACCCGGGAACGTACCCAGCGTATTGATGTCCCTGTAAACACTCAGGGTATTACCACTTAATGTGATGTAGGCACCGGTGCTTACGATTATATCGCGTGCGGCAGCAGCAGCATTTACATCCGGATAGCGGCCATTGGACACTACGGGAATAATCGCATCGGTTGTGTTGGTGGGCTTTGTATTGGCACACCAGTTTGAATTTGTATTCCAATCGGTATTGGTTGCCCCTGTCCATCCGCCAGCGCCCATCACGGTTATTTTTACAGCAGCGGAGGTGCTGGTACAACCCGACAGCGTAACCTGCCTGCGATACCAGATGGTAACGGCCGGCACACCCGGTGAGAAGTTCGCGGTAGTGATGGCGGTATTTGAAAAGCCTGTAGTGGCCGAGGTGATGCTCGATTGCCAGCGATAGGTAGCACCCGACACTACGTTACCGGTTAAGGTGGCGGCGGTCGACCCGGTGCAGACGAACTGACTGGCCGCTATTACGTTTCCAAACCCGCAAGTAACGCCAAGTCCATCCATAAAATCCTTGAGGGGTGGATCGTTGGCAGCAAGGTCCTGTTCATTTTCCGTGTTGTTCGGAAAGGGCGCTCCGGCACTATCAACAAACGGAGTGTCATCGTAGATATACAGATTGGGACCACCCGAGATGGTACCTTCCCAATGGACAAACTCACCAACCAACACGACGTTTCCATCGTTTTGAAGTTTCGCACCACCGGATGTTGTCGACGTAAAATCTCCCAATACCACCAGCAGGCCACCGGGTTTCACCACAATGCCTTCGTTGGCAACGGTAAGACTTCCCCTGATAACGAGCGTATCGTAAATATTCAGAACACTACCACCGGTAATGGTCAGATCGCCGGTGCGGGTGATGTAGCCATATACGTCCGTGATCTGTCCACCACTCAGCGTAGTAGCGGGTGGCGGATCGGCCATCCAGGCTTGTTGTTTCGTCCACGACTGGGAGTTTTCCCAATCGCCGGTGTAGTTATTTTTCGAAGTGTAGTAAAGCTGGGCAAATGCGTTTGTTATGGCCAGAAGCATAACAAGAAGAAGAATCGACCTTTTCATAAAATCTGCGCGGCAGGTTAGTCTGGGTAGTTGCTGTTGATTTGCTCTGCGTTTACCCACACACACGGCAGAACTTCGTTGCAACTTACAATAAGCTGGCCGACTTAAATACACAATTTGGGGCGAGTTATACTCACAGTTGTTCGTAAGAGAAACTTCCAATTATGTTTCAGGCATCTCATGAAATAATATTTGATTTCCCCCTGATAAATAGGATAATATTCTGTTTCGTGCAGATTCACAAAAAATCTATTTTTTTGAATGTGTGACAGGCCGGCACGCCGGGTACATCCCCAATAAACCCAAATCAGGACAAACCGGGCGAATGCTGGGAATAACCCCGGATAAATCTTGCTCGCTGACCAAAAGCTGAATAGTTTCGAACAAATCTATTGATCGCTTATGCCGCTTCTGCAAACGCTCGACGCACACGGAACACTGACCATTACCATCTCACGCCCCGAGGCGATGAACGCCCTGAATCAGGAAGTCTTAACCGACCTTTCTGCCATTCTCGACAAAGCCATTCCGGACAACGCGGTGAAAGGAATTGTATTGATTGGTGATGGCGCCAAAGCTTTTATTGCCGGTGCCGATATAAAAGAACTTTCAACACTCACGCAGGCGGATGCGCAGGCGCTTTCAGAAAAAGGACAGCGGCTGTTCAAGCGCCTGGAAGATTGTCCTAAACCGGTGATTGCTGCCGTAAACGGTTTTGCCCTGGGCGGCGGCTGCGAATTGGCTATGGCGTGCCACCTGCGCATTGCCACTGAAAACGCCAGGTTTGGACAACCCGAAGTGAACCTCGGCCTCCTCCCCGGTTACGGTGGCACGCAACGCCTCACACAACTGGTAGGCCGCGGTAAGGCGCTTGAGCTGATGATGACTGCCGATATGATCTCTGCACAGGAAGCCAAAGCCATTGGACTTGCCAACCACGTAGTAGCGACGCGCGAGGAACTGGTGACGCTCGCCGATAATATTCTTCAGAAAATTTATACGAAAAGTCCTGTGGCCATTGCGCACGTTGTGAAAAGCGTAAACGCCGGTTTCGCCTTTGAAGCACACGGCTATAAAACGGAAGCCGAGAGCTTTGGCGCCTGCACAACGACGGAAGATTTTAAAGAAGGCACAACGGCCTTTATTGAAAAACGAAAAGCTAATTTTACGGGCCGCTAAGCATACGGCATCTATTGCGCATGGGTCTTAAAAAGCTGGCCGGGGACACGGTTTTATATGGATTAGGAAGCATCGTTCCTCGCTTCCTTAACTTTCTTCTGGTGCCGCTGCACACAGCCGTATTTCTGCCGGATGATTATGGGGTGATCACCAAACTGCTGGCGTACGTGGGCGTGGTAAACACGATCTACATGTTCGGCATGGAGACTGCGTATTTCCGCTTTGCCACCAAAGACCCGGCGAATGAAAAGAGAATTTTCAACCTGGCACAAACGGTGGTCATCGCTATCAGTCTTACGTTGTCCATCTTTCTGGCGCTGTGGTCTGAATCGGTGGCTACACTCATCAACTTGCCGGGCCGCGGCAATCTTATTATCTGGCTGGTGGCCATCATGTTTATGGATGCGCTGGTAGCTATTCCGTTTGCACGGCTGCGACTGCAAAAGAAGGCGCTGCTCTTTGTTACGGGCAAACTCATCAACATCGGCATTCTGGTGGCGCTGAATATTTACTTCCTGAAATTCGCGTATGTCCCGGAGCGCGGCGTGGACTTTGTGTTTATCGCTACACTCACCGCCAACGCTTTCTATGTCCTTTTCTTCATCAGGACACTGTTACAATGGCGTCCTGCTTTCGACAACGAGATTTCGCCGGTAATTTTCAAATACGGTTACCCGGTAATGCTCACCGGGCTTGCGGGCATGACGAGTGAAATGTTCTCGCGCATTACGCTGGATGAATGGTTGCCCGCCAATTTCTACCCGGGAAAAAGCCGCGGATACGTAACTGGAATTTTCGGCGCATGCGCCAAGTTTTCCATTCTGATGAACCTGGCCATACAGGCATTTCGCTATGCCGCCGAACCTTTCTTTTTCTCCAATGCAGCCGATAAAAATTCGCCGCAGTTGTTTGCGCGCATCAACCACTACTTTATCATCACCTGCTGTTTTCTGCTGCTCGGCGTCAGCATCAACATCGACGTTCTGAAATATTTTCTGGCCAACGAACAGTACTGGCAAGGGCTCAACATCGTGCCCGTGTTATTGCTCGGCTATCTTTTTCTGGGTGTGTATTATAATCTTACGGTGTGGTTCAAGCTTACGGACAAAACGTACTACGGGACTATCATTACCGTAATCGGCGCGGTGGTAACGATTGTGTTGAACTATGTCCTGATTCCGCACTACGGCATTATGGGAAGCAGCCTGGCAACGCTGGCGTGTTATGGACTGATGATGGTACTGTGTTATTTCTTCGGACAGAAGTTCTATCCGATTCCCTACAACGTTGGCGGCGGGTTGGTATACATTTTTACAACGATGATGCTTGTGTATATTGTTCAACTCTTTACCTTTTCCAATCAATGGCTTGCAACTGGCTTTCACGGAGCCGTTATACTGGTGTATATCATCCTGATATTTTTAATCGAAAGAAAATCCTTCAGACAAGTAGTGAGGTGATTTTTCCCTATTTTGCCACTGTGTTAACGGCTGGCAATCATCCGACGACATTTAAAAACCAATCATAATCCTCTCTATGAATATCATTATCCCTATGGCGGGCCTGGGTAAACGTTTACGTCCGCACACCCTTACCGTTCCCAAACCTTTATTGCCCATCGCCGGAAAGCCCATCGTTCATAGACTGGTGGAAGACATTGCCAAGGTGTGTCCCGAGAAAATCGATACGATCGGTTTCATCATTCACCCAAGCTTTGGTAAAGACGTAGAAGAAAGTCTCAAGGACATTGCGCGCCAGGTTGGTGCTACCGGAAAAATTTTCTACCAGGAAACTGCACTCGGCATTTCGCATGCGCTGCTGTTTGCCAAGGAACTTTTCACTGGCAAAGTGATCGTGGCATTTGCCGATACGTTGTTCAAGGCGGAGTTCAAACTCGACACCAGCAAAGACGGAATCATCTGGGTGCAGCGTGTAGACGATCCTTCACAGTTTGGGGTTGTAAAGCTGAACGATAAAAACGAAATCACAGACCTCGTAGAGAAACCTTCGGAGTTTGTTTCAGACCTGGCCATTATCGGCATCTATTATTTTAAAGATGGCGCCGCACTGCGCGAGCAGATGCAATACCTGATCGATCACGACATCAAAGAGAAAGGCGAATTCCAGTTTACATCGGCCCTGCAACGACTCAACGCCAACGGCGCGAAGCTCGTACCCGGACAGGTAACGGAGTGGCTCGACTGCGGCAATAAGAATGTAACCGTACAAACCAACCAGCGCTACCTGGAATTTATCAAAGATCAGAAGCTCATTTCCGAAAAGGCGAAGCTGATCAACTCGGTTGTCATCGCCCCCTGCTTTATCGGCGAGGGTGCTGTTATCGAAAATTCGGTGATCGGCCCGCACGTATCGGTGGGTGAGAATACACACGTAAAAGACAGCCGCATTACCAACTCCATTTTGCAAAAGGAGGCTAAAGTTTCGCACGCCATTTTAGAGAACAGTATGTTAGGGAATTTCGCTATTTTTGAAGGCTCATCACTCGACTTGAGTGTGGGTGACTTCAATTCTATAGCGTGACCTCCAAACGATTCAATATAATCCTCATGCTTTTGTTGCTTCTGGTAGTATTACCGGAAGCAGCACAGGCACAACGCAAAAAGAAAACACAGGATGTGCCGCTGGCGTCGGGCATCAAACTCCGCGAAGCCGAATTCTATTTTACCGAAGGCGAAAAGTTTTTTATTCTGGAAGACTACGCCAAGGCCCTCCTCTACTACCAGCGCGCGCTGGAGATCACTCCGGACAACGCCACCATCTATTACAAGATTGCCGAAGTACTGGCGCACAGCAACAAGCAGGAAGATCAGCAGAAGGCGCACCTCAACATTGAAAATTCGCTGCGACTGGAAAAGAAAAACAAGTACTTCTATCTGCTCGCCGCCAACATTTATAACAACCTCACCAAGTTCGACAAAGCAGCCGAAACGTATGAGACACTGCTGCGCGAAGTAAGCGGCACCGAAGAGTATCTCTACGAACTGGCGGCCGTGTATCAATACGCCAACAAGCCGGAAGAGGCCATCAAAACCTATAATCGAGCCGAGAGCATTTTAGGCATTAACGAAGTCTCATCCATACAGAAGCAACGGCTGTATATGGACCTCGGCAAAAACAAGGAAGCTATTGCAGAAGGTGAAAGACTGATCGCCGCTTTTCCGGATGATGAGCGTTACATGATGGGCTTTGCCGAAGTGCTGTCCCAAAAAGGATTGCGCCCGGATGCCATTCAATACCTGGAAAAATTTGTGGCCCAGCATCCCGATGCCGGCAATGCCACCATGCTACTGGCCGGTTTATACCGCGACAGCAATCAGGAAAATAAAGCACGCCCGCTGTTGAGTGAATTGTTTGATAATGCTTCTATAGACATTACGAGCAAGCTGATTATGCTTGGCACCTACAACACCGAACTCAGCCTCAAAAAAAATAAAACCGCGGACACCTCACTGGAAAATTTCGTGACCGGTCTTTTTCAGAAGCTGGAGCTGAATCATCCAGACGATCCGCGTGTCCACATTGTGGGGGGCGATCTGTACCTCTCCACCGGTAAACCGCGCGAGGCGCAGAAGGAATACATCAAAGCCATCGAGATGGGGAATGTGAATTTCGAGGTGTGGGAAAATCTGCTGTTTCTCGAAACACAATCTGACCAGTGGGACAACGTTATTAAACATGCTGATCAGGCGCTGGAGCTTTTTCCGAACCAGGGCATGATCCATTACTTTAACGGCTATGCGCAGCTGCGCAAACGCAACTACCCGGAAGCGATCGTATCGCTGGAGCAGGCCAAGCGTCTTTCCACCAGCAACCCGACCATTGTGGTGGAGATCAACAGCATGCTGGGCGAGTCGTACAACGGCAATAAGGACTATGTGAAGTCCGATCAGGCGTATGACGACGCCCTGTCGCTGAACCCGGCAAACAGCTCGGTACTGAACAATTACAGTTACTACCTGGCCTTGCGAAAGGCGAACCTGGAGAAAGCCGAGAAGATGTCGGCACAGTTGATCCGGGACAATCCGGACAACGCTACGTTTCTGGACACCTACGCGTGGGTATTGTACACGCGCGAAAAATACAAAGACGCGCGAAAAATTATGGAGCGCGCCATTGGCACGGGCAAAGCCACGGCTACGCACTTCGAGCATTACGGTGACATTCTCTTCAAGCTCGGCGATGTAAACGCGGCAGTAGAACAGTGGGAAAAAGCCCGGGGCCTGAATGCCAACAGTGAAATACTAAATAAAAAAATTGCGAATCGGAAGATCTATGAATAATCACTTGCGCGTTTTGCTGCTCGGGGTCCTCGTTACGATGATGGCCTGCAGCAAAAAAACTTTCTCGCCTGCCGCTCTGTCCTCAACGCCAAAACCCACCCTTAACATCGAAGAAATAGACTTCGAATATTTTCAGGGAAAGGCGCGTATGATGTTGCGCGATGCCAAGAAAGAACGCGAGGTAAAGGCAAACATCCGCATCCGTAAGGACAGTGTTATCTGGATGACATTCTCGGTAATCGGTGTGCAGGGTGGCAAGGCACTCATCAATAAAGACTCCATCACCATCGTGAGCAACATCGATAAAGAATATTATGTGTTTGACTATGCCGAGCTCAGCAAGCGCTATAATTTCAACATCAACTACGATGTTATACAGGCGGGAATGCTGGGCAATCTGATTATGGACCGCAAGGACGAGGACAGCATTCGCCAGGAATCGTCGGTATACATTTTAAAACAAAAGTCGGGGTCGGTAGACGTGACCAATTTTGTAAATGCCGCGAGCATGAAGATCGAAAAGGTGGAGATGAAAGAAAGCAACAGCAGCAATTCGCTCACCTTCAACTACTCCAATTTTCAACCGGTGGGCAACCGTATATTTCCCTACAACGGCACAATAAATCTTTTTTACAAAACGCTGGCCGGCTTGCTCAACACCACGATCATTTTTGAATACAACAAAGCCGAAGTTGGTGATAAAGAACTCAAGTTTCCGTTCAACATACCGAAACGATATGAGCGCAGGTAAGCTGGCGATCAGTGTCCTGCTTCTCTCCTGTCTTGGTTTTTCCGTAGCGGCTCAGAAAAATAAAAACCAGCTGCAGAAAGAGAAGCAGCAAAACCTGGAGAAGATCGCGGAGACCGAAAAAATTCTTTCCGAGAATTCTGCGAAGAAGAAAAACTCTATCGGCGAGCTCAACGCCGTGAAACAGCGCATTGTGCAGCAGGAAAGTCTCGTCAATTCCATTAAAGGCGAAGTACACCTGCTTGATTCGGAGATCGGCGAAAACAATGATATTATCCGCGCCCTGGAAGACGACCTGCGGCGACTGAAAAAAGAATATGCGTCCATGCTTTTCGCCGCGCAGAAAGCCAACAACAGTACCACGCGCCTTACCTTTTTATTCTCGTCAGAATCGTTTGACCAGCTGGTAATGCGGCTGCGCTACATGGACCAGTACTCTGAAACCCGAAAATTGCAGGGCGACCAGATTATAAAGGTTGCCGAACAGCTCGGGGGACAAATTCGCGAAATAGAAGTGCGCCGCACGGAGAAGAACAAACTGCTCTCGGAAGAAGAAACGGAAAACGCCAACCTGGTGGACTTGCGCAAAAAGCAAAACTCCATTGTAAAGTCGCTGGAAAAAGAAGAGCGAAAACTTAAAAAGGACCTTGAAGCGACCAAAAAGGCTATTGCGGAATTGGACAAGCTAATTGATGACATTGTAAAAGAAGAAGCGGCCCGCGCGGCGAAGGCATCTTCCAAAACTTCTAACGCAGCGGCCATTGTATTATCGAATTCGTTCGAGCAGAATAAAAATAAATTCCCATGGCCCGCCGCCGGATTTATATCGCAAAAGTTCGGCAGACAGAATCACCCTGTGCTGAAAGGCATCGTGATCAACAACAACGGCGTGAACATTCAGACCAAAGAGAACGAAAAGGTGAAATGCATTTTCGAGGGTGAAGTGAGCCGTGTGGCATTTATTCCTACACTTGGAAACACGGTGATTATAAAACATGGTGAATACCTTACCGTATACGCCGGGTTAAAGGATGTGTCTGTGCGATCGGGACAGAAAGTTTCTACCAACCAGGAGCTTGGAAAAGTTTTTATCAACCACGATGGTGTCTCGGAATTGAAATTTCAGATTTTCAAAAGCAGCACAGCACTCGATCCGCAGATCTGGCTACGTAATCTTTAGGACAATTATTTCTATACGTGTGACAACATTCGTTTTTACGAATGTATTATTTCTATCACGCTCTGGCATTTTACACGGAAACGGATTGCCTTCTGTCCCAATAAAATTATACTGTCCACATATAGGCTGTTGGTAGCGAGTTTGTTAACTTTTTGCTTGAAAGTAAGCGTTACTACATGTATGTAAAAATGTGCAAACACGGATATGTAATTTTTTTTAAAGTTTACCAGTGTGAACATTTCGTTACTTTCAAAAAATGACAGTGAGAAAATGGACTTTTGTGTAACTATACATTCATCCATTTATACACTATGAGTACTGTAACGCTTTTGAAAGAACCTTTTGTAGAAATCTCCTTCAACAACGCAAACAACCTGATCTACGCGAAGTGGATCGGTTTTTTGAAATACGATGAAGTAAAAAAAGGATGCGCTTTTATGACGCGTTACATTAAGGAACATAATCTGAAAAGTCATTTGAGCGATCACCGCTCCCTGAAAGTTCTTTCGAAAGAAGTTCAGGACTACCTGACGAAAGAATGGTTTCCGGAAGTGGAAAAAATAGGACTGACAAAAGTTGGCGCCGTAGTAGCAGACGATGTTTTTGCCGCCGCTACCGTAAACAAAGTAAACAGTGAAGCCAAGGTTGGTAAACTCACCATCAACATGTACAATTCCGAAACGGATTGTACGAAATGGCTTTTGAGCTGATCGGACTCTGATCGGCAATAGTACGCACAACAAACGGGGCATCCCCAAACCACCCTGTTTGTTGTACATGGGAAGTTTCATTTTACTCTATTAAAGACCCTTCTATGCAACAGCGACCATCATTGCCGTTTATGATATCGGATTGGCTCCATCATCCGGAAGAAATACAGTTACTCGATCCGCTTGGATTGGACAAGGGGATTGAAAAATTGCATGCACTGAACCGTGCTGCGGACACAGCCGAGCTTGTGCGCATGCTCTATCGCCATCTGCCGGTGCCCGATCAATTGGACACGTTCAGCTACAGCGAGTCCATCGCCGCCATGCGCGACCTCGGCATTTTTATCGGCATACTGAAGCGACACAAGATTGAACCGGTAGAGGCTGTGCCCGAACTGGAATATGTGCTGCTGGTGCTGATGGTAAAAACAGGTTTGCCACCGCGGGACACATTGATTCATTATACGGTATGGAACCCGACCGGCGCCAGAATGCGCACCTACACGGGACTGGAGGACGAAAAATTTCTGATTGAGAGTATTCGCGTAGCGTATCCTTCGCTGCTGGAAGCATGTGCCGCCATGGACAAGTTGTATGAACTGCCGCTGGACTCGCACGAGTTCGAGTTTCAGGCGAACGTAATACGCGAACAACTGGAGGGCATGGTGCAGGGTGTGGTACTGGCCAAACGAAAAGTATCGCCGGGCGTTTTTGCCAACGAGCTTCGCTTCTACTATGACCCGATTAAAGTTGATTACAACAAGGAGTACCTCGGCCCGGGTGCCGTGGAGATGCCGATGTTTGTAGTGGACCACTTGCTGTGGAGCAGCGATTGTCCCGATGCAACGTATTCTGAATTTAAGGAAGGTTACCTGCCTTACAACTTACCGGCTATACGCCAGATCTACCACCGCTACACGGGCAGACCATCGCTGGTAGCGCGGGTGGAAGATGCATTGCGGAAAAATCCCTGCAAAGAGAATCTGCGTGCAGCCATTGCGTTGTCTGGCATTCTTACCATTCTGAAAAGCTTTCGCATGCCGCATAAAAAACTGGCAGAGAGTGCCTACGCACACAGCGAAGAACACCACCGCCAGCAGGGAAGCGGCGGCTACTCGGTGGACATACTGGAACATATTATCAACCTGCAACACGAAAAAACAGCGCCACTCCTGGCACTGACGCAAGAAGTGCGTAAAAAAGTTGTATTCGTTTAATCAACATGCCATCTTTATAGCAGGTTATAGTCGTTGCAACAAGAACTGTTGATACATGGAAAAATATGTAACCAGACTGGCAGCGGTCGATACATTGATAAAACGCAAGGCCACCGGGACACCGAAAGATCTCGCGATGAAACTGGATGTGTCCGAATCCACCATTTTCAGAATACTGAAGCTTATGAAAGAGACGATGAATCTTTCGATTGAGTGGAGCGCCGAACATACAAGTTATGTGTATCGCCCGGACAGCGAGAAGTTCAGTCTGGACAAGCTCATTCTCTCCGCACACGAATAGCGCGCCGGCACTGTCCGCAACAACATTTCCGGTATGGCCGGAAAAATCTTTATCTCTCTTATTAAATCATGATTAGAAATGGATTTGCGGTACTGCCGTAAGATTTGTTTCGCCTGTAGCCATCACGCTGCGTTAGGGATTGGATGGAAAGCCCGAAGTGCGCGGGGCGTGTGTGCTGGCCGGACTTGGAAGGAAAGCCCGGCCGAGGCACGAGGCAACGCCCGCAAAAACGCGATCGTTACAAGGCTCTATGCCTTAAATTTTACTTAAGATGCGGCGGCCTCTTTAAAACTGCTTTTTACCTCTCACCCAAGACGTTTGACGGTACCGTTTTTTGCTCTACTTTTGTTGTTCGATTAAATTATTTAAGCCATGAACGCAACATTATTGTTTTTGTCAGGGGTTGGTTTCCAGGAAATTCTTCTCATCGGACTCTTCGTACTGGTATTTTTTGGTGCGAAAAAGATTCCTGAATTCATGAAAGGTCTTGGAAAAGGCGTGAAGGAATTTAAGGACGCCGTGAAAGATGTGAAGAAGGAAGTTGAGGAAGGTGGTAAATTAGAAGACGGCAAATAGTATTGAAAACCTACGCTACATTTCGCGAAGTACAGCACGAACTGCAGCGAGGCGTCCTCTCGTGTCGGGATCTGGTTAACCATTATCTCGGCAATATCAGAAAGAAGGCTCATCTCAACGCGTTTCTGGATGTGTATGAAGAGGAGGCTCTTCAGCGCGCAGCAGCGATAGACCTTAAAATCAGTCAGGGCAAAGCCGGCAAACTCGCAGGCCTTGTTGTGGGACTGAAAGATGTTTTAGCTCACAAAGACCATCCACTACAGGGCAGCAGCCGTGTACTGGATGGTTTTATTTCTCAATTCAATGCCACCGCGGTGCAGCGACTGCTGGACGAAGATGCGATCATCATCGGCCGACAGAACTGCGACGAATTTGCGATGGGCTCCTCGAACGAAAATTCTGCCTTTGGTCCTGTGCTGAACGATGCCGACAATACCCGCGTGCCGGGTGGATCGTCGGGCGGCTCGGCTGTGGCCGTGCAGGCGGACATGTGCCGCATTTCGCTGGGCTCCGACACCGGCGGATCGGTAAGACAACCCGCGGCGTTCTGTGGCATTATCGGACTCAAGCCTACCTACTCGCGCATTTCGCGCTACGGGCTCGTGGCCTACGGATCTTCTTTTGACTGCATCGGTATTTTTGGAAAATCGGTAGAAGACGTTGCGCTGGTGCTGGAAGTAATTGCCGGCGCCGACGAAGCTGACAGCACGGTATCGCAACAACCGGTACCCGCCTACGCAACAGACCTGACGGTGGCGACAGGCAAAACCTACAAAGTTGCCTACGTGCGCGAAGTGGACGCATCGGAAGGTTTGCAGCCGGAGATACGCGAAGCGATACAACATAAAATTGGACAAATAAAGGCAGCAGGACACTCGGTAGAGGTGATTGATTTTCCGCTACAGGAGTATGTGCTGCCCACGTATTATATTCTGGCTACGGCGGAAGCCAGCTCGAACCTTTCGCGGTATGACGGCGTGCGCTATGGACATCGCAGTGCGCAGACAACGGACCTGAGTTCGATGTACAAGAAAAGCCGCTCGGAAGGATTTGGAAAAGAAGTACAGCGACGGATTATACTCGGCACGTTTGTGCTGAGCGCCAGCTACTACGATGCTTACTACACCAAAGCGCAGAAGGTGCGCCGCCTGATTCGCGACAAGACAAAAGAACTTTTACGGCAGTACGATTTTATTGTCATGCCGATTACGCCGACAACAGCATTCAAGCTGGGAGAGCTTACGGATAATCCCCTTGAAATGTACTTGGCGGACTTATTTTCCGTTCAGGCTAATGTGGCGGGCGTGCCGGCCATTGCTGTGCCCTGCGGAAACGACAAACAAGGATTGCCCATCGGACTGCAGCTTATTGCAGATGATTTTGAAGAATCAAAGCTTTTACATTTTTCAAACGCATTATTAAACATGAACTGAGATGAGAAGAATTATTCTCTTAACAGGCTTCATCACTTTTTCAACTTTAACCTTCGGCCAGGTAACGCAAGTGCAACCTGACTCGGTGGTGGTCGATTCGCTGGAAGTAGCTGTAGCCGAAGAAGAAATGCTGTACAAGGAAGATACGGCAGACTTCGTGTATTATGCCCTGCCCACAGACCTGGAGTATATTCCGGGTGATGATGACCCGGCGCTGATACAGGACCGCCTCGCATGTATTGAGAGCCGCATCCCGCTTCACTACAATGATCGCATTCACGCGTTCATTAATTATTTTACGGTGCGCGACCGGGAGTACACTAAAATGGTGATGCGCCGCAAAAATCTCTACTTCCCCATCTTCGAAAAATACCTGAAGAAATATAATCTGCCCGATGAGCTGAAGTATCTGTCCATTATTGAATCGGGTTTGAATCCGCGCGCCATTTCACGCGCACGGGCGGTGGGCTTGTGGCAATTTATGTCGGCCACAGGCAAGTTTTACAGTTTGGACAATGACTGGTTTATTGACGAGCGCATGGACCCGGAGAAATCGACCGAATCGGCCTGCCGCTACCTGCGCGACTTGTATAATATTTTTGATGACTGGGAACTTGCACTGGCTGCGTACAACACGGGACCGGGCAATGTGAAACGCGCGATCCGCCGCTCGGGCTACAAGCGTTCGTTCTGGGAAATCTATCCGAACCTGCCGCGTGAGACAAGATCATATGTGCCGCAGTTTGTGGCGATCACGTATGCAATGAAGTACCTGGACGAGCACAACTTCTACGACGAGGGCGACGAGCGACTGGTAACGTCGGACACGATTCATGTAAAGAGTTATTTGCACTTTGAGACATTCGCCGGACTTACCAGTGCGTGTCTGGAAGATCTGCAACGGCTGAATCCATCGATTCAACATAACGCATTGCCGGGCTCAAACCGCGCGTATGTGTTGTATGTTCCCGCAGAGTCCAAAGAAGTACTCGCGTTGAATCGCGTAGCGATATTGGACTCGGCTTCTAAAGTCGGCAAAAAAGAATTGCAGGCATTGGCGCACAACAGTGCCGGTGCCACGTATGGCCGCGATCGGGTGGTATACAAAGTGCGCAGCGGCGACGTGCTGGGCTCTATTGCCATGCGCCACGGCGTGCGGGTAGCAGACCTGAAAAAATGGAACAACCTGCGCAGTAACAATATTCGCGTAGGACAACGCCTGAACGTTTGGCAACGCGGCGGAAAATCATCGGGCAGCAACACGATGATGGCCTCTGCAAAAACGACAACGCCCGTGCCGGTACCGGACTCCAAAACGTACACGGTTCAACCCGGCGACACGCTGTGGAATATCTCCCGCAAGTTTGAAGGGCTTACGATTGAAAAAATCAAGTCCATGAACAACCTGGACAACACCAAACTGCAACCGGGACAGAAATTGATTATCGGTTTGTAATAAAAATTTCTCTCGAAAACAAAAGCTCCTGTCTCGTTGAGACAGGAGCTTTTCTTTTATAGGACTTACTCAATGCTCCGTGTTCTCTGAAAACAGGTGACTTCTTCGGAGCCTATTCTTTGCATTATTCTCTACAGACAGCAAGCTTCTGCGAAGCTGAAATAACACATTTTTTATGATCCCATATTTCTCATTCGATTTCAGAACTCCTTAACTGGAGCCTTGTTGATAAATCAGAACAAAGCGGTATGCTTTTCTGTGAGAGAATAAAAATCCGGACGGAAAGAAAATCGAAGTTGACTGCTACTTCCGCACAATAAGCTTGCGCGTCATCACACTCTCGTTATCGAGGTAGAGTGTGTAGAAATAGATGCCGGCGCTGAGGTCGTCTACTTTGATGCGTACACGGTTTTCGGAAAAGAGTAACGGATAGTCGCCAATGGGATTGCCCAACAGGTTGTGCATAACGATCTTGGCCTTTACGCGATCACTCAGGATTTTATAATCTACGAAAGCGTATTCGGATGTTACCGGGTTGGGGTATACATCGTGGATATTAATGAAGCGCGACGAATAGAGATTGGGACGCTCAGTCTTCTCTTCCACGGTGAAATTTACGGTGAACTCAACCACATGCGCCGGATTGGACCGGCTGAAGGCCACGTAATGAACATTACTTTCTTCGGCGGACAGTCCGGCTTCCAGGGCGATCTGAAAATTATTGAGTGTTTGCCCGGGTTCGAGCTTTAGTACAAAGTCTTCAGCTTTCGGATCGAGACAATTATTATCGAGGCAATAGAAATTTTTCTGGCTGCTGCCGATCTGTGCATTTACTTTTCTGACGATAACGGTGATGGTTTTTTCGGTGGTGTTCCGGAAGCGAACGGGAGCTTTGATGGTTTCTCCGATGAGGCCGCGGTGGGTTTCCTGCAGGCTGACGACCTCAAACCCCTGGCCGTTTACCAAACGACAGGAGATTAAGATTATGCCCAACAGTACCAGTTTCCTCATAGCCACTACATAGTGGTACAAAAGTTAAACTTTTATATTGATAGTCATAATAGAAGTAAAAAATTTTCGTTAGCAGCACCACGAAATTTTTATCACAAACGTTTCCGGTCGTGTGTGAGGTTGGCTGGCGACGCTACCGGTGGTGGAACAACATCTTCGCGCGTGGGTTTTTCTGATCCGCGCCAGGAAAAACCTTTCAGCTTTACGTCTTCGATTTTCAGTTCGTGTGGCGGAATAAAGCTGGCCTCGGGACGCACCAGGAATGTAAGCTTGTGCACCTTTCCTTCCTGGAAGCGGATAATGATATTGCTACAGATAATTTTGTTCATGCCCATCGAGGCGTTGGTCTTTTCGTCAAGGGCGAAGTACAGGCTCTCCCCATTTCCCTCCACATACACGTGGTCTATTTTGCTTTCCCTGAAAAAAGTGGTCATGCGCCTGCCTTTGATCTGATTGAAGTTGATTAACGTATCCTGCGAAATCACAAAAGAGTTGGACACCATGAAAATGCGGTCGATGGTGTTGTTCTTGATCAGCATGCGGATGGAGTCGGCCGTCATCTGGTTCGCATCCGACCAGAGTACCGGGTTTTTATAGAAGTAAATGGTAGAGTCCAGGGATCGATATTCGAGCGAATCTGCGATGCCCTGCATATCGGATTTATAGATGCGCACATTCTTGTAGGCGAGCAGTCGCTTCCTGGCAGGGTCCGGGCTATCGATGGAAACCAGCGTATCGGCGGCAATAAAAAGTGTGTCGTTGTTCTCGGTGACTTTAGCCAGGTATGCGCGGTCATATACTTTGGCAATTCCCTTTAGCCTGTTGTACTTGGTCTGCTGACCGTAGATGATGAGGTTCTCCTTCTTGTACTTCATCTTCACATCGCCTTGCAGATAATAAATTTTCCGAATGTCGTCCAGCTTGTTGTTGATTGCTTCCAGCGTATAGTCCTGCGTTTCTACGTTACTGATCTTAAGATCGGATTGCTTGGTCGTTGTCTCATAGAATCCGCCTTCGTAGTTGGCAATACTGCTATCGCTTTTCACCACGGTGGTGGGACTAACAAAATAGATGATCTTGCTGCGCGAATTATACTGAAGGCTATCTGCCGTCATGGTATAGTCCGGGTTTTTAACATGGACATTTTTCTTGAACGATGCCAGGTTAGAGTTTACATTGTAGTAGCCCTTGTTACTGGTCAGCGTATTGATGCTGTCCACCAGCCGACCGTTGTTAAAATAATTGGCCATGTTGGTGTTTCGATCGAAATCGAGGAAGTCGGTATAGAGCTTGGCGGTGGCGAGCTTGGTGAACACCACGTTTGTACGCAGCTTGGCTTTTTTGGTGTTCCCGTCGTACTCCAGTTTGCGCCCGGTGATCGTTACTGAGTCGCCCTCCAGAATTTTCACTTTGCCAAACGCCTCCACGAAATTCTTTTTCTTGAAAAAGTAAGCGGAGTCGCAATAGATGGTCGTATTATTTTGAATCAGGATAACATTGCCGATAAGCTTGTCGAATCGTTCGCCGCTCGGGTCCTTGCTGCCGCGCAGCTGATCGGCCTGCTTGAGCTTCACTTTCTTTTGCGCTGCAGCAGGCTGTGCCAATGCCAGCAGCAGGCCTACGCCCAGTGCCAGTAAACTTCGTGATATCAGAATGCCATTCTTCATAAAATCCGGTGCAAGCTAAACGATAATGATGAAAGCTTAAAGTAAGATCTGAAGGTGCCGGCGGCGAGCGATCTGCTTTTTTCGGCCGGCGGTCGTTCAGCTTTTTCTTACCTTTCGCCCGTGCTTGAGCAATTACTGAACCACATCCGCAGCCATGAGCTCTTCGCGCCCGGCGACAAAATTCTGCTGGCCGTGAGCGGCGGCATCGACTCCATGGTGATGTTGCATCTGCTGCACCACGCCGGTGTTACCGTAGGTGTTGCCCATTGCAATTTTCAACTGCGAGGCAGTGAATCGGACGAAGATGAGAATTTTGTGCGGCGAATTTGCCAGGCACTTGATGTTCCCTTTTATACCACGCGCTTTCATACCGAAGTGTATTCCGCCGAACACAAGCTCTCCATACAGATGGCTGCGCGCGAGCTTCGGTACGCCTGGTTCAACACAATTCTTGCGCAGCAACATTATACGGCCATTGCCACCGCGCACCACCTCAACGACTCACTTGAGACAGTACTGCTGAACCTGATACATGGCGTCGGACTTGACGGACTTACGGGCATCGCCGTAAAAAATGGCCCGGTTATCCGGCCATTGCTGTTTGCCACCCGGACACAAATAGAAGAATACGCGCACGCGTATACAATACATTGGCGCGAAGACCGCAGCAACAAGACAGACGATTACCAGCGGAATTTTATCCGGCATCAGGTTGTGCCCAGACTTCAGGAGATCAATCCATCGCTGGAGCAAACTGTGCAGCGCGGCCTGCAGAAACTGGCAGGCGATGCGCATCTGGCAGCATTGGGACAAGCTCAATGGGAGCAAGTATATGTAACGCATCGCCCCGAAAAGACACTCATTGAAAAGAAGGGCTTGCAGCATCACACTCCGGCCTCCGTACTCTGGCGTTTCCTGAAAAAAATGAATTTCAACCTGGACATCTGCGATGACATCGTCTCCGTCGTTCATCAACAGCCCGGGAAGAAATTCTTTTCATCATCGCATCAGCTTGTGGTGGATCGCGAGCACATAATCATTACACCTTTACAGGAGCACTGGCCCGACGTAACGATCCGTTCGTTTCCGGCAGCGTATCAGCTTGGTATTTTTTCGCTTGCGGTTACAGTCTCTGATGATGTGGCAAAATCAACCGACACACAGCTTGCCTCGCTGGACGCAGACACCATTACATGGCCACTGACCTGGCGCGTATGGAAAGCGGGCGACACTTTTCAGCCACTGGGTATGAAAGGGCGCAAAAAAATCAGCGACTTCCTAATAGACAACAAGATACCTGTATCCGACAAGCAGCACGTTACAGTACTCGCTTGCGGTGATGACATCGTCTGGGTGGCGGGCCATCGCATCGATGATCGCTATAAAATTACAGGTAACACAAAACGCATTGTGTGTTTTCACTTGTCATCACATTTTCCGCGTTAAGCTTTTGTTTTGCCAAGGCTAATGATAACTTAGGGACAGTTTAGCAGACCTGTGATGCAGCCTTGCGAAACCTTAACCCAAATTTTTCCTGCCGTTTGAACCTGTTAATGACCTGACTCTTTTATTTTTTCTGTGATACACAAACCATAAATCTAGACGTATGAAAGTAACCGTAGTAGGCGCCGGGAATGTAGGCGCTACCTGTGCCGATGTATTAGCATACCGTGAAGTTGCCAATGAGATTGTGCTGGTGGACATCAAGGATGGACTGGCCGAAGGCAAGTCGCTGGACATCTGGCAAAAATCACCCATCGATCTGTACGATAGCCGTACCATCGGCGCCACCAACGACTATGCAAAGACTGCAGGCTCCGATGTGGTTGTGATCACTTCCGGTCTGCCGCGCAAGCCTGGCATGAGTCGCGATGACTTAATCGGAACCAACGCAGGCATTGTAAAGTCGGTGACTGAAAATATTATCAAGCATTCGCCTAACGCTATCGTCATTGTCGTGTCCAATCCACTGGATGTTATGACGTATCAGGCACACCTCACCTCCAAACTGCCCCGTACACGCCTGATGGGTATGGCCGGTATATTGGACACTGCCCGCTACCGCGCTTTTCTGGCAGAAGCCCTGAACATATCTCCTAAGGATATTCAGGCCATGCTCCTCGGTGGACACGGCGATACCATGGTGCCGCTTCCACGCTACACTACGGTATCCGGTATTCCTGTAACAGAGCTTATCGACAAGGACAAGCTCAACGCTATCCTGGAACGCACCAAAGTTGGCGGTGGCGAGCTTGTAAAACTGATGGGGACATCCGCATGGTATGCACCCGGCTCTGCCGCGGCACAAATGGTTGAAGCCATCGTAAAAGACCAGCGTCGTGTATTCCCGGTATGTATGAAACTCGATGGTGAATACGGCATTAAAGATTGCTACCTCGGTGTGCCGGTGGTATTGGGCAAGAACGGTATCGAACGCGTAATCGAACTGGATCTGAACGCAGAAGAAAAAGCATTACTCGAAGCCAGCCGCAAAGCTGTAAGAGAGGTAATGGATGTATTGGACAAGTTGGGATAATCGATCCCTGATTATAAAATTATTTTGATTGAAATGGCTGTCGTAAGATGGCCATTTTTTTTGCTTTATTTTAGCAACACCTCTTAAAACAAAATCAGTTAAAACAGGAAGGCATTACTTCTATGGAACCCTGGCAAAACAAACTTATCAGCATTTTTAAATCGCAGGTAAATCTGAATGATGTGGATGTTGAGGCGTTGCTTCGGCGGTGGACACATGCGCGAACACTAAGGCGTAACGACTACCTGATTGAGAAAGGACAAACTGAACTCCATCTCTTTTATGTCCGCGAAGGTGCCATGCGCATTTACTATCCGCATGAAGAGGAGGAAATTTGTGTCGGCTTCGCGTACGATCATAGTCTGATTTGTTCGTATCCATCTTTTATTCAGCAGAAGCCTTCGGGATATTTTATTCAGGCCTTGCGAAAAACGGAGGTTGTGTCCATACACCGAAAAGATTTTTATGCATTGTTTGATGACCATCGGCTTGTTGAGCGTGCGTGGCGCATGTTGCAGGAGGAAGCTCTTATGGGAAAGATTGAGCGTGAGACGGAGATGCTCACATTTACACCGGAAGAACGCTATATCCGCCTGCAGGCGCGAAGCCCGCAGTTGTTTCAGATCATTCCCCGAAAATATATCGCATCGTACCTGCGGATGACGCCGGAAACATTAAGTCGTCTCAAACCCGCGTGAACACGAATTCTTGATCTGCGTCAATTTTTAGCCCGGCATCGCATTCTACTTTTGTATCGGAAGGACAGAGCGTTTTAAAAAAGCCATGTCAATCCGCATTAAAAAAATTAAATTTATTCTGCGATGAAATCTTCTATCCTGCTCTCGAGTCTGTCTCGCGATGTTGAAAACATTTTACAACAGGTTCAAAACGATTTTACCGGTCTCTCTCACCATGAACTAAACGTCAAAGAGAATGCCCATTGCTGGAGCGTGCTGGAGTGCTTCGAGCACCTGAATCGCTACAGCCGGTTTTACCATGCGGAGTTTGAGCGCGCTGTTGCCAGTGGCATAAAAGCCACAGCCGACGGAGAGGTCAAATCAAGCTGGCTTGGTAAAAAATTCATCGACATGATGCGTCCGCAGAATCAAAAAAAGCAAAAGACTTTTAAACAGATGAACCCGGCCAACAGTATACTGAATGAAGGAGTGCTGGAGGAATTCATTCAGCATCAGCAAAATTTACGCTCCATTTTGCAACAAGCCCAAAACGTTGATCTTGTAAAGACAACCGTTCGTGTTGAATTTCTGCGATTGCTAAAAATGAACCTGGGCGATGGTTTACAATTTATTGCTGTCCACTTGCAACGACACATGCTGCAAGCACAACGAACGCGCGCTGCATTATCCAAACATCCGGAGACCTTCTTAAAAGTATAGTACGAAAATAAATTCCAATGTCCTATTTGTAATTCGTTGGCTAATTCATTTATTGCTCTTGCGAACGCTATTCACTACGAACATGAGTTCGTTAGCTGCAGCGATATAATCCATAAATCAATTACCCATGAAAGCCAACAAAGAAATTAAACGCGATGGACAAGGTGCTGCCAAAATCTTTGATGATCGTAGCGTTGAGGCGGATTACAGAACGTTAGTTCCCATATTAAAACCAGGACTTCGTGTACTCGATGTTGGCTGCGGGACAGGTGCTATCTCGAAAGGCATCGCTCATTATGTTGGACCAACGGGACATGTTACCGGTATCGATCATACGGCAGATTTCATT
>JAESFU010000430.1_pt1 | contig 24040 bp, 34 predicted proteins | sample 9269461 | NCBI WGS metagenome assembly JAESFU01 (sample SAMN14502556, study PRJNA617107) | algae metagenome | isolation source: Stenomitos rutilans HA7619-LM2 and co-occurring heterotrophs from cave walls | place: USA: Waikapalae cave, Hawaii | collected 2009-07-28
CGCCCACTATCGCAGCAAGGTCGAGATCGACACGATGCGCACCATCAAGCGCGCGCTGGATCCACAGAACCTGATGAACCCGGGAAAGATCGTCCGGGTCTAGGACTCATTGGAGCGCGCCACTCCCGTGGCGCTCATGAAAGGGGGCCCAGGAGTGGCGCGCTCCATTGATAAGCCGAGTCCGTTCTACGGCCGCGGCGTACGGTCGTTGGTGCGGTCGACGATCTCGAACTGGACGTCGGTTATCTTGCCGTCGTGGTGACGGGTCGGCGGCGCGGGCTCCACGTCGCGGCGGAAGAAGCTCAGGATCCAGCGTTTGGCCCTGAAGGCCAGCAGCAGCACGAGCAGGATTGCGGCGACGCCCGCGATCACGGCAAAGCCCAGGACTGCCAGCACGACGAAGCCGATCAACCCGAGGATCGCCTGGATCCAGACGCGGGGTGGCAGGCGCGACAGCATTTCGAGGAACTGCTTGCCGTTCATGTCGCCCAACGCTTTTCGAAGTCCCAGACTTCCGCGAAGCCCATCAGGCCGTGGATGTCGTCGTACTGGGCGGCCGGATCGCCGACGCTCGTCCCCGCTTCCTTGAGATGCGCAAACGACTGCCGCATCGCCTCCGCGGCCACGGTGAGGCCCAGCACCGGATAGATGGCGAGGTCGAAGCCCCACTTCTTCAGGCGATCGACCTCGGCGCGCGGTGTCTTGCCGAACTCGACCATGTTGGCGAGCAGCGGCTTGCTCACTTCCTTGCCGATGCGTTCGAGCTCGGCTTCGCTCTCGGGCGATTCGACGAAGATGATGTCGGCGCCGGCCTCCTCGTAGAGCTTCGCGCGGCGCAGCGCCTCGTCGAGCCCCAGCGCCGTGCGCGCGTCGGTGCGCGCCACGATCAGCGTCTCGTCGTGCCGGCGCGCATCCGCCGCGACGCGAATCTTGAGCGCCATATCCTCAGCGGGCACCACGCGCCGCCCCGGCGTGTGCCCGCACTTCTTGGGCATCTCCTGGTCTTCGATCTGGATCGCCGCCACGCCGGCCGCCTCGTAGCCGCGGATCGTGCGCTGGACGTTCAGCAAGCCGCCATAGCCCGTGTCGGCATCGGCGATCAGCGGCGTCTCGACCACGGAGCAGATCATCTCCACGCGCCCCAGCATGTCGGAATAGGTCGCGAGGCCCGCGTCCGGCAGGCCCAGCATCGAGGCGGTGGCGCCGTAGCCTGTCATGTAGAGCGCGGGAAAGCCCATGCGATCCGCGACCCTTGCGGAAATGCCGTCAAAGATGCCCGGCGCCAGGATGAATTCGCCCCGCGCCAGGAGGTCCCGCAACTTCGCTGCCTGTCGATTGCCTGCCATGTCTCTCTCCTCGCCCAGGAAAATGACGGAGTTGTGTCGACAGGACCAGTCTTACTGCAACGAAAACGGCCGGCGATCAGGGACCGCCGGCCGTACCGTTCATGAAAGCGTCTGCCGATCAGACCGAGACGGGCTTCAGCTCCTGCGAGCCCGCCGACTTGCAGAAGGTCGTGGTCTCGGTCGAGGTCTGGCCATTCTTGGTGGCCGTCAGCTCGATCGGGCGGCAGGTGCTGCCATCCGCGCGGCTGGTCGCCGGCGCAACCGGCTTGGCGCTGACGATAGTCGGCGGCGCGGTCGTCGCGCTGGACGAAGAGGTCTTGGTCGGCTCGACCGTGTAGGTGGTCGGCACATTGTTCTCGGCGACGAACGCATACTGCGTGGCCTCGGCCAGGCGACGGCGTTCCTGATCGTCGAGCGCGCGTCCCACGAGATTGCCGGCAAGGCCGCCGACCAGCGCACCACCGACCGCACCGCCGACCGACCCAAAGGCCAGGCCACCCACGACACCGCCCAGCGCCGCGCCCATGACGGTGCCGGTCGTCTGGTTGTTCGGCTGACCGCGATCGTCCGTGCAGGCAGCCACGAGCCCGAGGGCTGCGATCACGCCTACGATCCGGACGACGATCTTCCTGCCGGAGAAGAAGGCCGTGTCAGCAGTCACTGCAGTCATCTGGTGCATCTCCTTTTGTAATCAGGGACAGTCACTCTACTCCAAAGATATTGCTTGCTGCCACGAGCATCGTCCTCCGCATCCGCATAGGAGCGCGGTGCATCGCATGAAGCCAGCAGCAGACCGGTGCGGACCAACACGAGCGCGAGATCGTCGCGATCCGAATCGGGAATATCCGCCAGCGAGTCCTTGGCGCTCCGTTTGGTGATCAGGCAGCGATAGAGCGGCGTGCCGTCGGTCAACCGATCCGTCTGACGGCAACGCAAGTTGCGTGGTTGCGATGCGAGCGAATCGGCCGCGAGCTTATGCAAGGCGGGATCGTCAACGCTGTCGACACCCTGCAGTCTGATCTCCGCAGGCCGGTCCTTGAGTCCGATCATCATCAGAGTCTTGCCGAAATGGTCGAAGTTGCCGGCGACGAACTCGGTGGCCTTGCGTGCATCCTCGATCGCCTTCTGGCGTGCTGCAGCCTCCTCGGTGGCCTTGCGCTGCGCCTCTTCGTCGGCGCGCTTTCTCTCGGCGATCTCGGCTTCGATCTTGCGGCGGGTATCCTCCTCGAGCTGACGTCGTGCCGCCTCGGCTTCCGCCCTCTGCTGCGCTTCGAGATCGGCCTTTGCCCTGGCGTCCTGCTCAGCCTTCGCCTTGGCTTCCTGATCCGCCTTGGCTTTGGCCTCCTGCGCGGCCTTCTCGGCGCGCAGCTGCTCGGCTTCCTCAGCCGCCTTGCGTCGCGCTTCTTCCGCCGCTTCTGCAGCGGCGCGCGCCTTCACCATCTCCGGATCGGGCCCGCGCGTCGCCATCGCGTAGTAACCGCCCCCGCCGATGGCCAGCAGCAACACCGCGGCGATGGCCGCCCACAAGCCGGTCTTGCTCTTGCGCGGCGGCGGGGCAGGATCGGCCGAAACGGACGGCGCCACCGTCGCGGGTCCGAGAACGGACACGCGTCCGGCCGGCACCTCATCGGCCTTGCCCAGGACAACCGTCGCATCGGCCTGGGGTGCCGATGTCATGCCGAGAATCGGCCGCCAGCCCGCGATGGATTGCGGCCTGTCGCGCGCCGCCACGGTCAAACCGGCATCGACGCCAGCGAGGATACCCGGCGAAAAGCCCGGCGGTGCCATCTTGCCGAGCGGCTCGTAGCCGTCGTCCAGCATGCGGTCGAAAGCGTTGGGCGGCGCCTTGCCGGCAACGGCGTGATAGATCGTGGCGGCAAGGCCGTAGATGTCGGTCCACGGTCCCTGCTTCGCGGACGTCATCTGCTCGGCCGCTGCATAGCCCGGCGTGAAGATCGCCGTCATGGCCGCCGTGCGCCCGACCATGGCCGCGCGCGACGCGCCGAAATCGATCAGGGTCGGATTGCCCGCGGCATCGAGCAGGATGTTGGCCGGCTTGATGTCGCGATGCAGGAAGCCCGCCGCGTGGACCTGTTCCAGACCATCGAGCAGCGGCCACAGGATGCGGTCAATTTCCTCGGGCTTCAGCCTGCCGCCGTTGTTGATGCGATCCTCGAGCGTGGCACCGCTCAAGAGCTCCATCACGATGTAGGCCGTGCCGTTGGCTTCGAGGAAATCGAAGACCTGCACGATGGCCGGCACACGATGGAGGCTGGCGAGCGTGCGACCTTCCGTGACGAAGCGATCGCGTCCCCAGCCGAAATCGTCGGCCATCTTGGTGGTGCGCGGCAGCACCGTGGAACCGTCCTGGCGCACGGCCAGCGCCGACGGCAGGTATTCCTTGATCGCCACTTCGCGGCCGAGTTGGACATCGCGGGCGCGATAGGTGATGCCGAAGCCGCCCTGTCCCAGCACCGACACGATCTCGTAGCGGCCGATCGTCTGGCCGGCCTTCAGCGAGACATAGTCGACCTCGGGCGGCGTGGCGCCAGACATGGTCGTGGGCTCGTTCATGGGCGTTGCGCGCCGCTAGGTATGCTGGACGATCAGCTCGACATCGCCGAGCCGCAGCTTGGATCCGGCATGGAGCGCGATCGGCGTGCCGGCCTTGAGCACGGTGCCGTTGACCGCCGTGCCGTTCGTGGAGCCGAGATCCTCGACCTGCAGCGCCTCGCCGGCGACGCTGAGCTTGGCATGGCGGCGCGACACGGTCGGATGCGGCACGACGAGCTCGCACTGGTCGGCGGCGCGGCCGATGCACATGCCTTGCGCCTGGCCGACGAGCTTCTCCAGCGTCACCTCGAACGTGTGTTTGCGACCTGCCGAGTCCGGTCCCTCGAAGCGCAGCGTGATCTGCGGCACCATGCGCGTCGTCGTGCCCGGGGACATGAGCTTCGCCTGCCGCACGTGGAAGACCTGCACCGAGCGACTGACGTTCTTGAGCTGGTGCTCGCCACCGTCATGGAAGACATATTCGGTGCGCAGTTCAACGAGATCGCGGACAGCGCGCGACACGGCGATGCCGCCCGGCTCCGCCAGCGTCTGGATGCGCGCCGCGAGGTTCACGCCGTCGCCGAAGATGTTCTGGTCCTCGTCGTCGATGATGACTTCGCCGAGATGAACGCCGATGCGGAACAGCATGCGCTGCTCTTCGCTTAGCTGGTCATTGAAGCGGGCCATCCGCTCCTGGATGTCGATCGCCGCGGCGACCGCAGACACGGCCGAGCCGAACTCGGCCAGCATGGCGTCGCCTGCGGTCCCGACCAGGCGGCCGCGCCCGGAATCGATGGCCGGGCGCCAGACCTCGATCTGGGCCGACTTGAGGTGGCGGAACGTGCGTGTCTCGGCACCTTCCATCATCCGGGTGAACCCGGCGAGGTCGGCATGGACGATGGCGGCTAGGCGGCGTTGCATGGTCTCTTCGGTTCAGCGGCACTATCCCGATCTACCGCCGCCTGCAAGATACCTCGCCCGGCGGCCTTCGGCACGGCCCCTAATATTGCCGGCATCCTGCATTGAATCGCGGCAATCTTGCGACCAACGGCATCATTTTGATGCCGTTGTCCTGTCACTAGCGGCCCTTGAAGGACGGGGTGCGCCGCTCCCCGAGCGCTGCCAGCCCCTCCTTGAGATCGTCGGAGGTCGCGCAGGCGCGCTGGGTCTTGCGGATCGAGGCCATGTCGGGGGCTGCCTGGGCGAACTGCTCGATGGCGCGCTTCATGCCCGACATCGACAGCGGCGCGAGGCCTGCGAGGCGGGCGGCCTTCTCCGCCACCTTGTCCGTGAAGTCGGCGCGTTCGACCAGCCAGTCGAGATATCCGACGGCCAGAAGCTCGGTGTCGTGGAAATCCTCCGACAGAAGGAAGGCGCGCTTGGCGAAGCTCGGGCTCACCTTCTGTGTGTAGCGGCGCAGTCCGCTCGGATAGTAGTGCAGGCCAAAGCGCGCGGCCGGCATGAAGAAGCGCATGCCCTTCACGCCGAGACGGAAGTCGCAGGCCAGCGCGAGATCGGTGGCGCCGCCATAGACCCCGCCGTTCAACGCGCAAAGCGTCGGCATGCGCATCGCCTCGATGCGATCCATGACGACTTCGAACGTGTTGTCGCCGCCCTCGTCCTTGCGCTCGCCGGCCGGGATCGAGCCGAGGTCGTAACCGGAGCAGAAGGTCTTGTCGCCGGCGCCGGTGATCACGGTGGCGCGCACGGCGGGATCGGCATCGGCCTTCTCGATCGCCTCACGCAGCAGCTTCAGCCCTTCGGGGTTGAGGCGATTGTGCTTGGCTGGATCGTTCAGCGTGATGGTGGCGATGGGGCCGTCGATCGACAGCAGGACTGTGTTTGTCATGTGGCCTCCAAAATAGCCGAGCCGGTCGCCAAAAGCGACCGAGCGCGGCATATTGCGGACCGGAGGAATTCACATGACTTACACTGCCCCGCTGGCCGACATGCGTTTCGCCCTGCGCGAAGTCGCCGGCCTCGCCGGTGTCGCCGCATTGCCGGGTTACGAGCATGCGACGGACGACACGATCGACGCTGTGCTCGAGGAAGCCGCCAAGCTGGCCGGCAACGGCCTCGCCCCTCTCAATCGCGAGGGTGACAAGGTCGGCGCCAAGCTGGAGAACGGCGTGGTGCGCACCGCGCCGGGCTTCGCTGCGATCTACAAGGAGTTCGTCGAGGGTGGCTGGAACTCGCTCCCCTTCGATCCGGAATTCGGCGGCCAGGGTATGCCGTGGCTGCTGGCGACCACGGTGCAGGAGATGTGGCAGGCCGCCAACATGGGCTTCGGCCTGGTGCTGCTGCTGAACCAGGGCGCGATCGACGCCATTCATCATCATGGGTCGGCGGAGCAGAAGGCCGCCTACCTGCCCAAGATGATCTCCGGCGAGTGGACCGGCACGATGAACCTCACGGAGCCGCAGGCCGGCTCCGACCTCGGCCAGCTCAAGAGCCGCGCGGTGAAGAACGGCGACCATTACCTCGTCACCGGCCAGAAGATCTTCATCACCTACGGCGAGCACGACATGGCCGAGAACATCGTGCACCTCGTGCTGGCGCGCACGCCCGACGCGCCGGCCGGCGTACGCGGCATCTCGCTGTTCATCGTGCCGAAATATCTGCCGAACGCCGACGGCACGCCGGGCAAGCGCAACGACCTGCGCTGCGTGTCGCTGGAGCACAAGCTCGGCATCCATGCCAGCCCCACCTGCGTGATGTCGTTCGGCGACGATGGCGGCGCCGTCGGCTATCTCGTCGGCGAGGAAGGCCGCGGCCTCTCCTACATGTTCACCATGATGAACAATGCCCGCCTCTCCGTGGGTATCCAGGGCCTCGCCATCGCCGAGCGCGCCTACCAGCAGGCGGCGGCCTTCGCGCGCACCCGTGTGCAGTCGAAGGACGATGGCAGCGCCGCCCCCGCTTCCGTGGCGATCGTCCATCATGCCGACGTGCGCCGCATGCTGATGAGCATGCGCGCCCAGATCGAGGCGATGCGGGCGTTGGGCTACTACACCGCCGCCGGCATCGACGGCGCGCTGAAGCAACCCGACAAGGCCGCCGGCCGCAAGATCCAGGACCGCGTCGATCTCCTCATCCCGATCGTGAAGGCCTGGTTCACCGACCTCGGCAACGAGATCGCCTCGACCGGCGTGCAGATCCATGGCGGCATGGGTTTCATCGAGGAGACTGGCGCGGCCCAGCACCTGCGCGACGCCCGCATCCTGCCGATCTACGAGGGCACCAACGGCATCCAGGCGCGCGACCTGGTCGGCCGCAAGGTGGCCAAGGACGGCGGCGAGACCATGCTGGCGCTGGTCGCCGAAATGCGCGCCACGGCCGAGGAGATGAAGGCCGCGCCCGGCGACGATATCGAGGCGATCCGCACCGGCCTCGTGGCCGCGGCCGACGCGCTGGAGGACGCCACCAAGTGGGTCGCCCAGTCGGTCAAGGCCGAGCTGGTGAACGCGCTGGCAGGCTCCGTGCCGTTCCTGCGGCTGGCGGGCACGGCGCTGGGCGGCTGGCTGCTGGCCCGCAGCGCCCTGGTGGCGCAGACGCGGCTCGGCCAGCGCGACGGCGATCCCGCCTTCCTGGAAGCCAAGCTGGTGACCGCGCGCTTCTACGCCGAGGTCATCCTGCCGCCGGCGCTGGCCCAGCTCGGCCCGCTCAAGGCGGCGGGGCGGACGGTGTTCGTACTCTCGGAAGAGCAGTTCTGAGCGCGCACAGCGCCAGCGCCGCTCCGGCGATCAGCAGCGGCGCCCGAATCGACAGCCCGTAGAGGGCCGTGCCGCTCAAAGCGCCGGCGATCCAGCCTGCGGCCATGGCGGCGTGCAGGCGGCCCGCAACCAGTCCCTGCCGGTGCTCCCCGCCCAGCCGGGCAGCCTCGGTCATCAGGCCCGCCTGCGCCAGCCCGTAGCCGACGCCGAGGACGGTGAACGCCGCGATCAACACGTTCGGGCCTCGCACCACCAGGGCGCCCGCGATACCTGCCAGGCAGAGGACGAAGCCCAGGGCCATCATGTCCCTCGTGTCCATCGCGAGGGCCCGCACGCCGAAGGCCTGCATCAGGAAGGCTCCGGCGGCAAACGCCGCGGACGCAAATCCCGTCGCGCGGATCGCCGCTTCGGTCTCCAGCCCGAATCGGTCCTGGACATAGAAGGCCGTGGTCGGCTGCATGGCACCGAACCCCAGGACCATCACGAAGGCCAGCAGCGCATAGGCTGCGAGACCGTCGACCGGCGCAGCCTCCGACTGCGCCATCGCAGCCGGCTGTGGGCCCTCGCGGACGCCGGTCATCGCCAGGGCGGCCAGGGTGACCAGCAGGGCGGCCGCGACGACCGGCCAGGCGAAACCGAAGCCCACCAGCATCGCCACGAAAGCAGGGCCCAGCACACTTCCGACGCTCACCGCCGCCCCGATCAGGCCAATGCCCGCCCGTCGGCGCTCGCGCGGCCCCGCTTCGACCATCCAGGCAATCGCCGCCGGCTGTATCCCACCGGCGAACAGTCCGTAGACGATGCGCGCGGCCAACAGTCCGAGGAAGGCATATGGCAAGAGCGCCGCATAGAAGGCCGCGAACAGGGCGAGAGACAGTCCGGTCGCGGCAAGTCCCGCGGCCATGACCGCCCTCCTGCCGAAGCGATCCGAGAGGCGTCCCCAGGACGAAGCCGTCAGAAAGAACAGCACGCCGGAGGATGCGAAGATCGTACCGACCTCGAACTCACTGAGTCCGACCGCGCGACCGAACAGGCCGAGCGTTGCGAAGACGGCCCCGTTCGCCATGGTGGCGGTGAAGACGGCGAAAAGAACGATGGCGACTTGCACGCGCACAACCTCGGCTGAACGCGCGCGGCAGGGAAAACACAAATGATTGCCGCGCGTTACCGATCGTTGCGGTGTGTTACAGCGTCTTCACCATATGCACGCGGATGTGGGCATCCTTGCCGTGGTCTGGTGGGCCGCGATGGACGATCTCGAAGCCGTGGCTGCCGTAGAGCCTGATGAGGTGATCCATCATCTCGGCGGTGACGAGCGTCAGCGTACGGTCGCCCCGCGAACGGGCGACCTCGTCCAGTCGCTGGAGCAGCCAGCGTCCGAGGCCGGTACCCTGCTTCGACGGATCGACGGCAAGTCGGTCGAGAAAGAGCTCCGCCTCGCGTCGCTCGGTGGCCGCCACGCCCACGACCCGGCCGCCCTCGTCCGCCACGAACACGTCGCCGCGTTCGATGGAGGCCGGGAGCCATTTGTAATAGTCGGCCGGGATCTCGCGTCCGAGCCTGGCAAGATAGGGCGTGAAGGCCGCGCGCAGGACGCGGTCGGCGCCGGCGAATTCGGACGGCAGCGCCGTCCTGAAGATGAAATCCATCGCGTGAGACTACACAAAAAACGCCCGGTCTTTCGACCGGGCGTCTTTGAACTCGATGTGGAGAAAGAGGCTTTACGCCGCTTCCTGCTGCTCGGCCTTGTCGGCCGACGGACCGCTGTCCTGACCCTTGGCCGAGGTGTCGCGCTCGACGAACTCGATCACTGCCATCTCGGCGGCGTCGCCGAAGCGGTAGCCGGCCTTCAGCACGCGCAGATAGCCGCCGTTGCGCTTGGAGTAGCGCGGGCCCAGCGTGGTGAACAGCTTGTCGGCAACGTAGGGATCGCGCAGGAAGCCGATCGCCTGACGACGGGCGTGCAGACCGCCGCGCTTGCCGAGCGTGACCAGCTTCTCGACGATCGGACGCAGGTCCTTCGCCTTGTGAAGCGTGGTCGTGATCTGCTCGTGCTTGATGAGAGCACCCGCGAGATTCATGAACATCGCCTTGCGATGCTCAGCCGTGCGGTGGAACTTCCGGCCGCGATTGTTGTGACGCATGACTTATTTCCTTCTACCGGCCTAGTACGGCTCTTCCAGCCGCTTGGCCATTTCCTCGATGTTGTCCGGCGGCCAGCCCGGGATTTCCATACCCAGGTGGAGGCCCATGCCGGCCAGCACTTCCTTGATCTCGTTCAGCGACTTGCGGCCGAAGTTCGGCGTGCGCAGCATCTCCGCCTCGGTCTTCTGAACCAGATCGCCGATGTAGATGATGTTGTCGTTCTTCAGGCAGTTGGCCGAACGGACCGAAAGCTCGAGCTCGTCGACCTTGCGCAGCAGGTTGCGGTTGAACGGGAAATCGTCCTGCTGCTCTTCCTTGCGGACTTCGCGCGGCTCTTCGAAGTTGATGAAGAGCTGCAGCTGGTCCTGCAGGATGCGGGCGGCGAGCGCCACGGCATCGGCCGGCATCGTCGTGCCGTTGGTCTCGACCGTCATCGACAGGCGGTCGTAGTCGGTGACCTGGCCGACGCGGCTGTTCTCGATCTTGTAGGAGACGCGCTTGACCGGGCTGAACACCGAGTCGACCGGGATCAGGCCGATCGGCGCATCTTCCGGACGGTTCGCCGAGGCCGGGATGTAGCCCTTGCCGGTGGCGACCATCAGCTCCATCGAGATGGAGGCGCCGTCGTCGAGCGTGCAGATCAGGTGCTTGGGGTCCATGATCTGGACGTCACCGGGCAGTTCGATCATGCCGGCGGTGACTTCGCCGGGGCCGACGGCGCGCAGGTACAGACGCTGCGGGCGGTCGCCCTGCATCTTCACGGCCATCGCCTTGATGTTCAGCACGATGTCGACCACATCCTCTCGGACGCCGGGGATCGACGAGAATTCATGCAGCACGTTGTCGATCTTGATCGACGTGACGGCAGCACCCTGGAGCGACGACAAGAGGACGCGACGCAGCGCGTTGCCGAGAGTGAGACCGAAACCGCGCTCGAGCGGCTCGGCGACGATGGTCGCAACGCGACCGGGATCGACGCCGGCTTCGGTGACAAGCTTCTCCGGCTTGATCAGGTCCTGCCAGTTCTTCTGAAGCACGTGGGCTACCTCTCTAGACCGGTTCATGCGGGCCCCGCAGGACCCGCGACACATTCCTCAAGAGCGGGCGGCGCAAGAGGCGCCGCCTCCACTCGAAATCAGACGCGACGACGCTTCGGCGGGCGGCAGCCGTTGTGCGGGATCGGCGTCACGTCGCGGATCGACGTCACGGCGAGGCCGACGGCCTGCAGCGCGCGCAGCGCCGACTCACGGCCCGAACCCGGACCGCGCACGAGGATCTCGATCGTGCGCATGCCGTGTTCCATCGCCTTGCGACCGGCGCCTTCGGCGGCCATCTGCGCGGCGAACGGGGTCGACTTGCGCGAACCCTTGAAACCCTGCTGGCCCGACGACGACCAGGCAATCGCATTGCCCTGCGCGTCGGTGATCGTGACGATCGTGTTGTTGAACGAGGCGTTCACGTGAGCGACGCCTGCGATGATGTTCTTGCGTTCCTTGCGACGGGGACGCGCGGCGCCGGTGGCGGCAGCAGCTTTGGCCATGACCCTGATCCCCTCTTACTTCGTCACTTTTTTCTTGCCGGCGATCGGCTTGGCCGGACCCTTGCGGGTGCGCGCATTGGTATGCGTGCGCTGGCCATGGACCGGCAGGCCGCGACGATGGCGCAGGCCGCGATAGCAGGCGAGGTCCATCAGGCGCTTGATGTTCATCGCCACTTCGCGACGCAGATCACCTTCGACCGTGTAGTCGCGGTCGATGGTCTCGCGGATGCGGATGACCTCGTCGTCGCTCAGCGTGTTCACGCGGCGCGATTCGTCGATCCCGACTTTTCCACAGATCTCCTGGGCTTTCGCCGCGCCGATCCCGTGGATGTACTGAAGCCCGATCACAACGCGCTTGGCGGTCGGGATGTTCACACCGGCTATACGAGCCAAAGTTCCAACTCCTTCAAAGACTTATGGCGCGCTGGTGCGCGCCCGTCACATGTTCCGCTGGCCCCGGAAAAGCGCGCGATTATATGTACCCGCGCCCCCGAGTCAATGGAACTCACCCTTGTCAAGTCCCCGCCAAAATCCCCGTGATCTGGCGGTAAACCTCGTCCATCGCGGCCATCCCGTCGACCTTCCGCAGCACCCCGCGGGTGCTGTAGTAGGGCAGCAAGGGCTCGGTCTGAGCCCTGTAGGCGGCCATGCGAGTCTTCATGGTCTCTGCATTATCATCCTTGCGGCGGGTGAACTCGGTCGCCCCGCAGACGTCGCAGACACCGTCGGCCTTTGGCCGCTTGAACTTGTCGTGATAGCCCGTGCCGCACTTGGCGCAGGAGAACCGGCCGACGACGCGCTCGGTCAGCGCCTTCTCGTCGACTTCCATCTCGATCACCCGGTCGAGCTTCATGTCCGTTTCGGCCAGCATCTTGTCCAGCGCCTTGGCCTGGGCCTCGGTCCGCGGGAAACCGTCCAGGATGAAGCCCTTGGCGCAGTCCGGCTGGGCGATCCGGTCCTTGATCAGGCCGACCATCAGCTCGTCGGGAACCAGCTCGCCCCGCTCCATGATGCCCTTGGCTTTCTGGCCGAGCTCGCTGCCCGAGGCGACGGCCGCCCGCAGCATGTCGCCGGTCGAGAGCTGGATCAGCCCCCGCTCCTGCTGCAGCCGCTGGGCCTGCGTTCCCTTGCCGGCGCCCGGCGGTCCCAGAAGGATGATGTTCATCGGCCCTTGCCCCGCAGCCGGGCCTTCTTGATGAGGCCCTCATATTGATGGGCGAGCAGGTGCGCCTGCACCTGGGTCACCGTGTCGAGCGTCACCGAGACTACGATCAGGAGGCTGGTGCCGCCGAAATAGAAGGGCACGCCGCCGCGGGCGATCAGCAACTCGGGCAGGATACAGACTGCCGAGAGGTAGAGCGCACCGATCACCGTCAGCCGGTTCAGGATGTACTCGAGATACTCGGCCGTGTTCTTGCCCGGACGGATGCCCGGGATGAAGCCGCCGTTCTTCTTCAGATTGTCGGCCGTGTCGGTCGGATTGAACACAACGGTCGTGTAGAAGAAGCAGAAGAAGACGATCAGGCCGATATAGGCGATCAGGTAGGCCGGCTGGCCGTGGCCGAGATAGGTCGAGAACCACTGGATCCAGCCCGGCTCGCCCGCCCCCTGGAACGACGCAATGGTCGCCGGGAACAGCAGCAGCGAGGAGGCGAAGATCGGCGGGATGACGCCGGCCGTATTGATCTTGAGCGGCAGGTGCGAGGCCTCGCCGCCGTACATGCGGTTGCCGACCTGGCGCTTGGGATATTGGACGACGATTCGCCTCTGGGCGGTCTCGACGAAGACGACCACCGCCACGACCACGACGACACCCACCACCAGGGCGATGATGAACAGCGCCGACAGGGCGCCGGTGCGGCCGAGTTCGAGAGTCTGCACCAGGGCGTCCGGCAGGGCCGCGACGATGCCGGCGAAGATGATAAGCGAGACGCCGTTGCCGACGCCGCGGGCCGTGATCTGCTCGCCCAGCCACATCAGGAACAGCGTGCCGCCGACCAGGGTGACGATGGTGACGAAGCGGAAGAAGATGCCGGGATCGATCACGACCGGGCCAGCCGTGGCCACCTGGCTCTCGAGGCCCACCGCGATGCCGTAGGCCTGGAAGGTCGCCAGGATCACCGTGCCGTAGCGCGTGTACTGGTTGATCTTCTTGCGGCCGGCCTCGCCTTCCTTCTTCAGCGCCTCGAGCGACGGCACGACCGTCGTCAGGATCTGCATGATGATGGAGGCCGAGATGTACGGCATGATGCTGAGCGCCAGCACCGACATGCGGCCGATAGAGCCGCCGGAGAACACGTCGAGCAGGCCCGCGATGCCGCCGGCATTCTGCTTGAAGATCTCGGCCAGGGCGGCCGGATCCACACCCGGGACGGGGATATAGGCGCCGATACGGAAGACGACGAGCGCGGCCACGGTGAACCACAGCCGCTTCTTCAGCTCGGTCGCCCTACCGATCGAACCCCAGTTCAGGTTGGATGCAAGTTGCTCGGCGGCGGATGCCATGGAACCTCACGCGTGAACGACACCAGGGGGAAGCGACGCCCCCGTTGACGCCGTCCGGTTCAGGCCGCCTCAGCGACGGGCTTGGGCGGCAGTTCGACCTTGCCGCCGGCCTTCTCGACCGCGGCGATCGCCGACGCCGAGGCGCCTGCAACCTTCACTTCGATCTTGGTGGTCAGCTCGCCCTTGCCAAGGAGGCGGACGCCGTCCGCGGCATTCTTGAACAGGCCGGCCGCCAGCATCGCCTCGGCGTCGATCAGCTTGCCCGCGTCGAGCTTCTTGTCGTCGATCGCCTTCTGCAGGGTGCCCAGGTTGACGACCTGGTAGCTCTTCTGGTGCGGCGGACGGAAGCCGCGCTTCGGGATACGGCGATGGAGCGGCATCTGGCCGCCCTCGAAGCCCTTGATGGCCACGCCGGTGCGCGACTTCTGGCCCTTGACGCCACGACCCGCTGTCTTGCCCTTGCCGGAGCCGATACCGCGGCCGACGCGCATGCGGCCCTTGCGGGCGCCCGGATTGTCGGAGATCTGGTTCAGTCTCATCGTAATATACCTCCGCGCCGCAGCCTCTTCGGCCTAGCGCGCTTCCTCTTCGATGCGCACGAGATGCTGCACCTTGTTGATCATGCCGCGAACCTCGGGCGTGTCCACGAGCTCGCGGGTGCGATGACGCTTGTTCAGCCCCAGGCCGATCAGCGTCGCGCGCTGATCGTCCGTGCGGCCGATATGGCTGCCGGTCTGGGTGATCTTGATGGTCTTGGCCATGGTCCGGTTCCTTAAGCCGCCGCCTCGGCGGTGGTCTCGTCGCGGCGGCCAAGCAGGTCACCGACCTTCTTGCCACGGCGCGTCGCGACCATGCGCGGCGAGTTGAGCTGATCCAGCGCCTTGAAGGTCGCCTTGATCATGTTGTGCGGGTTGGACGTGCCGACCGACTTGGCGACGATGTCCTTGATGCCCAGCGTCTCGAAGATGGCGCGCATCGGACCGCCGGCGATGATGCCGGTACCGGCCGGGGCGGCGCGCAACGTCACCTTGCCGGCGCCGAAGCGGCCCTTCACGTCGTGATGCAGGGTACGGCCGTCGCGCAGCGGCACGCGGATCAGGCCGCGCTTGGCAGCTTCCGTGGCTTTACGGATGGCCTCGGGAACCTCACGGGCCTTGCCGGCGCCGTGGCCGACACGGCCGCGCTGGTCGCCGACAACGACGATGGCGGCAAAGGCGAAGCGACGACCACCCTTCACGACCTTCGCAACGCGATTGATCGTGACCAGCTTGTCGGTCAGTTCATTTTCCTCGTCGCGGTCGCGGTCACGGGGCCGATCGCGATCGCGCGGGGAACGGCCGGAACCACCGGGTGAACGAGCCATATTCTAACTCCCGATCAGAACGACAGACCGCCCTCACGGGCGGCATCGGCCAGCGCAGCAACGCGGCCATGATACGTGTAGCCACCGCGGTCGAAGATGACTTCCTTGACGCCGGCCGCGACAGCGCGGGCGGCGATCAGCTTGCCAACTTCGGCGGCAGCGCCCTTGTCGGCGCCAGTCTTGAGCGAGCCCTTGACGTCCTTGTCGAGCGACGAGGCGGCAGCGAGGGTCACACCCTGACGATCGTCGATGACCTGGGCATAGATGTGCTTGCCCGAGCGGAAGACGCTGAGGCGCGGACGGCCACCACCAGCCTGGCGCAGCGCGTAGCGCGTGCGCCGCTGGCGGCGGGCGAAAAGAGCATTGCGGTCGGACATGATTCTCTCGCCTTTACTTCTTCTTGCCTTCCTTGCGCCGGATCGTCTCGGTCGAGTACTTGATGCCCTTGCCCTTGTAGGGTTCGGGCGGACGCAGGCTGCGGATCTCGGCCGCAACCTGGCCCACTCGCTGACGATCGGAACCGGAAATCTCGATCTCGGTCGGCTTCACCGCCTTGATCTGGATGCCCGCCGGAATGGGGATCTCGACATCATGGCTGAAGCCGAGCTGCATCTTCAGCATCTTGGCATCGGCCGAGGCGCGATAGCCGACGCCGTTGATCTCGAGGTTGATCGTGAACCCGTCGGACACGCCGCGCACGACGTTGCTCGCCAGGTTGCGCGCCGTGCCCCACTGCATGCGGGCGCGGCGGCTGTCGGTACGCGGCTTGAAGACCAGGCCCTCGGCTTCCTTGGCGACCGATACGTCGTCATGGACCGTGAGCTCGAGTTCGCCCCGCTTGCCCTTGGCCTTGAGATGCTGGCCCTTGAGCTCGATGGTGACACCGGCCGGGATAACGACCGGATTTTTGCCGACGCGCGACATGGTCAGAACACCTTGCAGATGACTTCGCCGCCGACATTGGCGGCCCGCGCCTCGGCGTCGGACATGACACCGCGCGGCGTGGAGAGGATCGAGATGCCGAGGCCATTGAAGTGGCGCGGCAGCTCGCGGATCTTGGAGTAGACGCGACGGCCCGGGGTGGAGACGCGCTTGATCTCCTTGATGACCGGACGGCCGTTGTCATACTTGAGCTCGATGCGGAGCTCCTTCACGCCGGGGCGCAGTTCTTCCTCGAACCAGCCGCGGATATAGCCCTCGCGCTGGAGCACATCGAGAACACTCGACCGGAGCCGCGAAGCCGGAGCCGTCACGCTGTCGAGGCGCGCCGACTGGCCGTTGCGGATGCGGGTCAGCAAATCGCCGACGGGATCTGTCATCGCCATGGTCTACGGTCCCCGCTTACCAGCTCGACTTCACGACGCCGGGCAGCGCGCCCAGCGACGCCAGCTGACGCAGCGCAACGCGCGACAGCTTGAACTTGCGATACACGGCCCGCGGACGGCCCGTGAGTTCGCACCGATTGCGGATACGCGTCGGCGACGAATTGCGCGGCAGGTCGGCCAGCTTGAGGCGGGCTCCGAAGCGCTCTTCCGGCGTCAACTTTTCGTCGACCGCCATCGCCTTCAGCTTGGCGCGCTTGCCGGCGTATTGCTTCGCCAACTTTGCACGCCGGTTGTTCTTCTCGACCGAGCTAGTCTTGGCCATGTGTTTCTCGCCTCAGTTCACGAACGGGAAGTCGAAAGCGCGGAGAAGCGACCTGGCTTCCGCATCCGTCTTCGCCGTCGTGCAGATGATGATGTCCATACCGCGCACCATGTCGACCTTGTCGTAGTCGATCTCGGGGAACACGATCTGCTCCTTCAGGCCCATGGCGTAGTTGCCATTGCCGTCGAACGACTTGCCGTTCAGCCCGCGGAAGTCGCGGACGCGCGGCAGGGCGATGTTGATCAGGCGATCGATGAATTCGTACATCCGGTCGCGGCGCAACGTGACCTTGGCGCCGATCGCCATGCCTTCACGCAGCTTGAACGTCGCGATCGACTTGCGCGACCGGGTGATGACCGGCTTCTGGCCGGTGATCGCCGTCAGGTCGGCCACGGCGCCATCGACGGCCTTGCGGTCGTTGACCGCCTCGCCGACGCCCATGTTGATGACGATCTTCTCGAGCTTCGGCACCTGGAAGGGGTTCTGGTAGGAGAACTCCTTCGTGAGCGCTTCGCGCACGGTCTTGGTGTAGTGGTCTTGCAGACGCGCGGGCATGGCCCGTTCTCCTAACGGTCGATGGTCTCGCCGGAGGCGCGCGCAACGCGCACCTTGCGGCCGTCTTCCAGGAACCGGAACCCGACCTTCGTCGGCTTGTCCGATTTGGGATCCAGCAGGGCCACGTTGGAGACGTGGATCGTGGCCTCGCGTTCGATGATGCCGCCGGCTTCCGCACGGCTCGGCTTGGTGTGGCGCTTGATCATGTTCACGCCGGAGACCACGACTCGGTTCTCCTTCGGGAGCACGCGCAGGACGTCGCCCACCTTGCCCTTGCTGCCACCGGTGATGACTTTCACCCGGTCGCCCTTCTTGATCTTCAGTTTCGTTGCCATGGCTAGAGCACCTCAGGCGCAAGCGAGATGATCTTCATGAACTTCTTGGCGCGCAGCTCGCGCGTCACCGGTCCGAAGATACGAGTGCCGATCGGCTCGTCCTGCTTGCTGATGAGCACGGCGGCGTTGCGGTCGAAGCGGATGGCGCTGCCGTCGGGGCGGCGCAGCGCGAACGAGGTGCGGACGACGACGGCGCGATGCACCTCGCCCTTCTTCACCTTGCCGCGCGGAATGGCTTCCTTGATCGATACGACGATGACGTCGCCGACACTGGCATACTTGCGGCGTGAGCCGCCCAGCACCTTGATGCACTGGACTCGACGGGCGCCCGAATTGTCGGCGACCTCGAGGTTGGTTCGCATCTGAATCATGACTTATGCTCCGACCGCTTAAGCCTTGGCGCCTTCGACCAGAACTTCCCAGCTCTTGGTCTTGGACAACGGGCGGCACTCGCGGATGCGGACGATCTCGCCGACCTTGCCCTTGCAGGCGTTGGCTTCATCGTGCGCGTGGTACTTCTTCGACTTGCGAATGAACTTCTTGTAGATCGGGTGCTGAACGCGCCGCTCGACCTTCACGACGATGGTCTTGTCCATCTTGTCGCTGACGATGACGCCTTCCAGGATACGCTTCGGCATTTCGTGCTCCTTAACCGGCGGCCTTCTCGCCCTGCACCGTCTTGATGCGGGCGATGTCGCGACGAATCTGGCGCGCGCGGGAAGTCTTCTGAAGTTGGCCCCCAGCCTTCTGGAAGCGCAGGTTGAACGCCTCCTTGCGAAGGTTGCCGAGCTCGTTCTTCAGCTCGTCATTGGTCTTGGGGCGCAGATCGGTGGCCTTCATGTCCCTCTCCCTCAGCCTTCGACGCCGACGCGGGCAACGAAGCGGGTCTTGATCGGCAGCTTCGCCGCGCCGAGCGCAAGCGCTTCCTTGGCGATGACGCCCGACACGCCCTCGAGCTCGAACAGGATGCGGCCCGGCTTCACGCGCGCCGCCCAGAATTCCGGAGCGCCCTTGCCGGAACCCATGCGGACTTCCGCCGGCTTCTTCGACACCGGCACGTCCGGGAACACGCGGATCCAGACGCGGCCGGCACGCTTCATGTGACGCGTGATGGCGCGGCGGGCCGCCTCGATCTGGCGCGCCGTCAGGCGATCCGGCTCCATCGCCTTCAGCCCGTAGGAGCCGAAGTCGAGGTTGAAGCCGCCCTTGGCAGCGCCGCTGATACGGCCCTTGAAGGCCTTGCGGTACTTGGTGCGCTTGGGTTGCAGCATGGTGGTTTACGCGTCCCTCTGCTCGGAGCGCTCGACGCGCGCCGGCGTACGTTGCGGCGCGGCTTCCTCGGCGCGCTTGTCGTGCGCCATCGGGTCGTGCGCCATGATCTCGCCCTTGAACACCCAGACCTTCACGCCGCAGGTGCCGAAGGTGGTGAACGCCGTGGCGGTGCCGTAGTCGATGTCGGCGCGCAGCGTGTGCAGCGGCACGCGACCTTCGCGGTACCATTCCATGCGGGCGATCTCCGAGCCGCCGAGGCGGCCCGAGCAGTTGATTCGGATGCCGAGCGCACCCAGGCGCATCGCCGACTGAACGGCGCGCTTCATGGCGCGGCGGAACGCGACGCGGCGCTCGAGCTGCTGGGCGATGTTCTCGGCGATCAGGGTGGCATCGATCTCGGGCTTGCGGATCTCGACGATGTTCAGGGCCACTTCGCCCTTCGTCATCTTGGCGAGGTCGCCGCGCAGCTTCTCGATGTCGGCGCCCTTCTTGCCGATCACCACGCCCGGACGGGCGGTGTGGATCGTGACGCGGGCGCGCTTGGCCGGACGCTCGATGATGATCTTCGCGACACCCGCCTGGGCCAGCCGCTCGCGCAGCACCTTGCGGATGTGGATGTCCTCATGGAGCATCTTCGAGTATTCGCCGCCTTCGGCGTACCAACGCGAGTCCCAGGTCCGGTTGATACCGAGCCGCAGGCCGATCGGATTGACCTTCTGACCCATTACTTGTCCTCCGCCTCGGCGCGCTCGCGCACCACGATGGTGAGATGTGCGAACGGCTTGACGATGCCCGCCGCACGGCCGCGGCCGCGCGTCTGGAAGCGCTTCATGACCAGGCCCTTGCCGACCGACGCCTCGGCGACGACCAGGCGGTCGACATCGAGGTTGTGGTTGTTCTCGGCGTTGGCAATGGCCGAATTCAGGGCCTTCTTCACGTCGCGGGCGATCCGCTTCTTGGAGAAGGTGAGCTCGTTGACCGCGGTCGCGGCCTTCTTGCCGCGGATCGTGGCCGCGACGAGGTCGAGCTTGCGCGGGCTGATGCGCACGGCGCGCAGGACAGCTTTGGCTTCGTTGTCCGCCTCGCGGCGGGGAGCGGATGGCTTGCTCATCGCGCGTTAATCCTTCGACACTTTCTTGTCACCGGCATGGCCGGTGAAGGTACGGGTCGGCGAGAATTCGCCGAGCTTGTGACCGACCATTTCCTCGGTGACATTCACCGGGATGAACTTCTTGCCGTTGTAGACGCCGAACGTCAGGCCGACGAACTGCGGCAGGATCGTCGAACGACGCGACCAGGTCTTGATCACTTCGCTGCGGATGCTCCCGCGCGACTTCTCGGCCTTCTTGATCAGGCTGCCTTCAACGAAGGGGCCCTTCCATACGGAGCGTGCCACTGTCTATCTCCTAGCGCGTCGCATGCCGGCGGCGGATGATCATCTTGTCCGTCGCCTTGTTCTTGCGTGTCTTCTTGCCCTTGGTCGGCTTGCCCCACGGCGTCACCGGATGACGGCCACCCGAGGTGCGGCCTTCGCCACCTCCGTGCGGGTGATCGACCGGGTTCATGACGACGCCGCGGACGGTCGGGCGACGGCCAAGCCAACGCTGGCGGCCGGCCTTGCCGATGACGATGTTCTGGTTGTCGGGGTTCGACACCGCGCCGACGGTGGCCAGGCACTCACCCGGCACCAGGCGCAGCTCGCCCGAGCTCAGCTTGATCTGGGCGTAGCCCGCGTCCTTGCCGACGAGCTGGGCGTAGTTGCCGGCCGAACGGGCCAGCTGGCCGCCACGGCCCTTCTTCAGCTCGACGTTATGCACGATCGTGCCGACCGGCATGTTGGCGAGCGGCATGGCGTTGCCCGGCTTGATGTCGACCCTCTCGCCCGAGACGATCTCGTCGCCCGCCTTCAGGCGCTGCGGCGCCAGGATGTAGGCCTGCTCGCCGTCGGTGTACTTGACCAGCGCGATGAACGCCGTGCGGTTCGGATCGTACTCCAGACGCTCGACCGTCGCCGTGACGTCGAACTTGCGACGCTTGAAGTCGACGATGCGCAGGCGACGCTTGTGACCACCGCCCATGTGATGGCTGGTGATGTGGCCGTGGTTGTTACGACCGCCCGTATTGCTCTTGCCGCGCGTCAGTTCCTTGACCGGCTTGCCCTTCCAGAGGCCGGTACGGTCGACGATGACCAGCTGTCGCAGGGACGGCGTGATCGGCTTGTATGTCTTCAAGGCCATTGTTCTGTCTCCCGTCCTACAGGCCCGTGGTCACGTCGATCTTGTGACCCTCGACCAGCGAGACGATCGCCTTCTTCCAGTCGCTCCGCACGCCCGGACGGCCGCGGAAAACCTTGCTCTTGCCCTTGACCGTGACGGTGTTGACCGCCTTGACCTTGACCTTGAACAGGCCTTCGATGGCCTGCTTGATCTCGGGCTTCGTGGCATCGGCCGCGACCTTGAAGGTCACCTGGCTGTGCTCCGAACCGTTGGTCGTCTTCTCGGTGATCAGCGGCGCACGAATCACTTCGTACATACGCGAACGCGAGACGGTTGCGGGGATGTACCGCTTGGCGCTCATTGCAGACGCTCCTCGAGGTGCTTCACGGCATCCTTGGTGAGCACCAGCGTGTCGCGGCGCAGGATGTCGTAGACGTTCGCGCCCTGCTGCGGCAGCACATCGGCATGGGCGATGTTGGCCACGGCGCGGGCGAAGTTCGTGTCGATTTCGGCGCCGCCGATCACCAGGACGCTGGTGACGCCCAGGGCACCGAAGTGGCCCTTGAGCTTCGCGGTCTTCGGCTCGGCCAGTGCCGCCGCCTCGACCACGATCAGCTTGCCCTCGGCAGCCTTGGCCGACAGCGCGGTACGCAGCGCGAGCTGGCGGACCTTCTTGGGCAGGTCGCTGGCATGGCTGCGCACGACCGGACCGAACGCCTTGCCGCCGCCACGGAACTGCGGGGCCGCCTCGTTGCCGTGACGGGCGCGACCGGTACCCTTCTGGGCATACATCTTCTTGGCCGTCGCCGTGACTTCGGCGCGACCCTTGGTCTTGTGCGTGCCCTGCTGGCGGCGCGAGAGCTGCCACACGACGCAACGCTGCAGGATGTCCTTGCGGACGGGAACGGCGAACACGGCGTCGGCGAGATCGATCTCGCCGGCGCTGCCGCCTTCAATGGTCTTGACCGCGATCTTCATGACCTGATCCTTAAGCCTGCGGAGCGGCTTCAGCCGCCGGAGCCGCCTCGCCAGCAGCCTTGCGCAGGCCGGCCGGATACGGGGCATCCTTGTGACGGGCGCGCTTGGAGGCGTCCTTGACGATGATGTAGCCGTTGGCCGGGCCGGGAACGGCGCCGGACACCAGCAGCAGACCCTTCTCGTCGTCGACGGCGACGACCTTGAGGTTCTGCGTGGTCACGCGCTCGCTGCCGTAGTGGCCGGCCATCTTCTTGCCGGGGAACGTACGACCGGGATCCTGGCGGTTACCGGTCGAACCATGCGAACGGTGCGAGACCGACACGCCGTGGGACGCTTCGAGGCCGTGGAAGTTCCAGCGGACCATCGAGCCGGTGAAGCCGCGGCCGATCGTGGTGCCGACGACGTCGACGAACTGGCCCGGCACGAAGTGGCTGGGCACCAGCTCGGCGCCGACCTCGAGGACCGCGTCCTTGGCGACCCGGAACTCGACGAGCTTCTTCTTCGGCTCGACCTTGGCCTTGGCGAAGTGACCGCGCATCGGCTGGGTCACGTTCTTCACCTTGGCCTTGCCGTAGCCGAGCTGCACGGCGACGTACTTGTCCTTCTCTTCCGAGCGGACAGCGACAACCTGCAGCTGATCCACCTTCAGAACGGTGACGGGCACATGCTCCCCGGCGTCATTGAAGACGCGGGTCATGCCGACCTTCTGGGTGACGAGACCGCAACGCATGGTCTTCTTCCTTCTTTCCTGGTCCGCTCTTAGGCGCCGAGCTTGATCTCGACGTCCACGCCGGAGGCGAGGTCGAGCTTCATCAGCGCGTCCACGGTCTGCGGCGTCGGGTCGACGATATCGAGCACGCGCTTGTGCGTGCGGATCTCGAACTGCTCGCGCGACTTCTTGTCGATGTGCGGCGAACGGTTGACCGTGAACTTCTCGATACCGGTCGGCAGCGGGATGGGCCCGCGCACCTGCGCGCCCGTCCGCTTGGCCGTGCTCACGATCTCGCTGGTCGACGAATCGAGCACGCGATGATCGAAAGCCTTCAGCCGGATCCGGATGTTTGTGTTGTCCATGGCCATGATGTTCGCCTTGTCGCGTACGTTATGTTTACTTTACGACTTTGGTGACGACGCCGGCGCCGACGGTGCGTCCGCCTTCGCGGATCGCGAAGCGCAGGCCCTCGTCCATCGCGATCGGCTGGATCAGCTCGACCACCAGCCGCGCATTGTCGCCCGGCATCACCATCTCCGTGCCTTCCGGCAGGGTCACCACGCCCGTAACGTCCGTCGTCCGGAAGTAGAACTGCGGGCGGTAGTTCGTGAAGAACGGCGTGTGACGGCCGCCCTCTTCCTTCGTCAGGATGTACGCCTCGGCCTCGAAGTTCGTGTGCGGCGTGATCGCGCCCGGCTTCGACAGAACCTGGCCGCGCTCCACGTCCTCACGGCCCACGCCGCGCAGCAGCGCGCCGATATTGTCGCCCGCCTCGCCCGAGTCCAGCAGCTTGCGGAACATCTCGACGCCCGTGACCGTCGTCTTCGTCGTGGCCTTCAGGCCCACGATCTCGACTTCCTCACCGACCTTCACGATGCCGCGCTCCACGCGACCCGTCACCACCGTGCCGCGACCCGAGATCGAGAACACGTCCTCGATCGGCATCAGGAACGGCTTGTCCTTGTCGCGCGCAGGCTGCGGAATGTACTTGTCCACCTCTTCCATCAGCTTCAGAACCGCCTGCTCGCCGAGCTCCGGGTTCTTGTCTTCCAGCGCCATCAGCGCCGAGCCGCGCACCACCGGAAGGTCGTCGCCCGGGAACTGGTAGCTCTTCAGAAGCTCGCGCACTTCCAGCTCGACCAGGTCCAGAAGCTCCGGAT
>JAESFU010000431.1_pt1 | contig 23987 bp, 26 predicted proteins | sample 9269461 | NCBI WGS metagenome assembly JAESFU01 (sample SAMN14502556, study PRJNA617107) | algae metagenome | isolation source: Stenomitos rutilans HA7619-LM2 and co-occurring heterotrophs from cave walls | place: USA: Waikapalae cave, Hawaii | collected 2009-07-28
GTCTGGGTCCTGGTGCGGGGCGACGGCCTTGCCGACACCATGTCGCGCTATCTTATCGATCGCATCTCGGCAGCGCCGAATATCGAGCTGGTGCCCCACTCCGAGATCGTTGAACTCGCGGGCACGCCGGACAATCGCCTCGAGCGCGTGCGCTGGCGGAACCGGCGCGACGGCAGTGAAACAGAGAAGGCAATTCGTAACGTCTTCCTCTTCATCGGTGCCGACCCGGCGACGGAATGGCTCAAGGATTGCGATATCGAACTCGACCGCTCTGGATTCGTATTGACCGGCACGGGCACCAAGTGTTCGCGCACGCCCTTGCCGCTCGAAACCAACATACCGGGCATCTTCGCGATCGGCGATGTGCGCGCGGGTTCGGTCAAGCGTGTCGGCGCGGCAATCGGGGAAGGCGCCTGGGTCGTTGCGCAGATCCACACCTATCTGGGCGACTAACCCGTCAGACGCGCCCACCACAGATCGGAACGCGAGATTTTCGATGCGAGGTCATGGCCGATCATTCGGTGCATCGCGGCGGCGACCTGCTGATCGTTGCGGCAAGCGGTCAACAGGCGCTCGCGATTGAAAGCGATGAGCCTGACAGAACCGTCCGCCGTGACCGTCGCGGTCGCGGTATTGCCCATCAGGAAGGCGATTTCTCCGACCAATGCCCCTGGTCCGAGCTCCGCGACATACGTTCCCTTGATGCGCACCGTCAGTCGCCCGTCCTGGATGAAGTACAATTCGCCGACCGGTTGGCCCTCGACGGTCAGCCGCGTTCCCTCGGCGATATCGAGCCAGGTCCCCGTCCGCAGAACGCGCGCGATCTGCGCATCGCACAGACCCTGCAAGGCGCCGGTCAGCATTTTCCGATCTGCCTTGCCAAGTTTCAGAGAAAACCGGTCGCGCGTCAGAAGCACCAAGTGGTAGCCGTTGATCGCGATGAAGATCATATCCCATGCGATGCCGGCGTAGAGACTACTGCTCGTCAGGGAGAAATACATGATCTCCAGGGCAAGCGCGATAACCGCGGTAACTCGCAGCCAGTAGATATTGGTCAGGCAGTAAGAAATGGCGAGAATTGCATAGGAAATATGGCCCGGGATATCGGTCAGGGAAAAATACGACGTCAGCGCGTCCATGATCGGATACGTCCTCGGGCGGATTCGCCGACCGGCGATCGATGCTGGATTGTTTCGAGATGGCGAAGGTAATGTGCGGCGCCAGTCTTAGGCGCCGCGCCGAGGTCTTGGCTGTGGGTTAAGTCACAACAGAGGACGAAAGCCGATGAGCCGGCCCCTCATGACTATCAGGCCGATGCGGCCGGAAGAGATTGCTCTCGCGGTCGATTGGGCCGCTGGCGAAGGCTGGAATCCCGGTTTCCAGGACGCCGCGTGCTTTGCGACGGTCGATCCGCGAGGATTCCTTCTCGGTGAAGTTGACGGCTTGCCTGCCGCTATCATTTCCACCGTCAATTACGATTCAAATTTCGCCTTTCTCGGCTTTTACATCGTTCGACCCGACCTGCGCGGCGAGGGATATGGTTGGCAAATCTGGCAAGCCGGGATGGGGCATGCCGGATCGCGGACCGTCGGGCTCGACGGCGTCGTCGCACAACAGGAAAACTACAAGAAATCCGGATTCGTCCTGAGCCATCGCAACATCCGCTATGGCGGGTTGGTGACGCCAACAAAGGCTGGAGACACACTGCCGCTCGGCCAGATCCCGATCGATCTGCTGGCGGCCGATGACAATCGCGTCTTCCCGGCCAATCGTCCGCAATTTATCGCAAGCTGGATCGCGGCGGCAGGGCATGTCGGGAGAGCGGTCCGGCGCGACGGTCGATTGGCGGGTTGGGGCGTCATCCGCCCGTGCCGCCGCGGCTACAAGATCGGCCCGCTGATTGCCGATGATCCCCAAATCGCAGCGTCGCTCTTCAAAGCTCTCACCACTGCGGTCGGCGGCGGCGAAGTCTTCATCGACGTACCGCAGCCCAACCAGTCGGCCGTTGATCTCGCCGAGACTTTTGGACTAGCGCCGGTATTCGAGACCGCCCGCATGTATACGGCGCCGATCCGGGAACCTCAGATCGACCGGATCTATGGGGTGACGACGTTCGAACTGGGATAGGCCTAGTGCCGATCGGCAACCTTGATGAGCATTTTGCCGAAATTCTCGCCCTTCAGGAGACCGATAAATGCTTGTGGGGCGTTCTCGAGTCCATCGATGACGTGCTCGCGATATTTGATCTTGCCAGCCTTCACCCAGTCTCCGACATCGCGGAGAAAATCATCGGTCTGGGCAGCGAAGTCGGTAACGATGTAACCGCGCAGCGTCAGGCGTTTGACGAGAGTGGCGCGAAACAACCGTGGCGTCTGATCGGGGCCTGGCGGCAGACTCGTGGAATTGTATTGCGCAATCAAGCCGCAGACCGGGATACGCGCGAATAAATTGAGCAGCGGGAAAACGGCTTCCCAGACCTTTCCGCCGACATTCTCAAAATAGATATCGATGCCTTTCGGGCACGCGGCCTTCAGTTTGTCGGCAAAGTCGCTCGCGCGATGGTCGATGCCCACATCGAAGCCCAATTCATCGACAAGGTATCGGACTTTCTCCACGCCGCCGGCGATGCCGACAACGCGGCAACCTTTCTGTTTAGCGATCTGGCCGACGACCGCACCAACGGCGCCGCTCGCCGCTGCCACGACAACGGTTTCGCCAGGCTTCGGCTGCCCAATGTTAAGGAGACCGGTGTAAGCCGTCATTCCTGGCATGCCGAGGACGCCGAGCGCGGTCGATACCGGCGCGAGCTTGGGATCTACCTTTCGCAATCCCTCGCCATTTGACGATGCAAACTCCTGCCAGCCAGTATAACCCTCAACGATGTCGCCCTTTGCGAATCCCCGGTGATTTGAGGCGATCACCTCGCTCACCGTGCCCCCAGGCATGACACCGCCGACCGGCGTCGGCTGTGCGTAGGAGGCCTCGTCACTCATGCGCCCCCGCATATAGGGATCGAGCGAGAGGTAGAGCGTTTTCAACAACACTCCATTTCCGGGCACTTGTGGAATGTTGCTTTCTACGAGATTGAAATTCTCGTGCGTCGGTTCGCCTGACGGGCGCGACGCGAGGAGTATCTGGCGGTTGTTCGGCATGATGCTCTTCCCTGTTCTTAGCTGCTGGGCACGCTGAAAAAGCGCCGAGCTTCTGCGAGTATCGCTTCCGGCGCGTCTTCCTGCATCAAATGTCCGGCATCGGGGACTTCCGAAAAGCGGCAACCAGGTATGAGGCCTGCAAGCTTGCGTCCCTGGGCGATCGGGATCCATTCATCGTCGCTGCCCCAGAGCAAAGAGACAGGGCATCTCAGCGTCGAATAGAGCGGCTCAATCTCATCGGTGTAGCGCTGTTCCATTTGTGCAATCTGGCGGTAGAACGCGCCCTGCCCCGGCACTCCAGTCCACGGCGCGATATAAGGTTCAAGTTCCGCCTCGGAGAGATCGCGGCTCATCGCACCACGGATATAGACGCTAAGGATGGCGCGATGAATGTAGGGCGGCGTGCCTGCAAAGGCAGCTTCATGTTGGCGCACATGCTGGACGAAGGGCGAGCCCCAAGGCCGCAGCGCCACGGCATCGAAGATCAGCATGCGGGAGAAGTCGCAGCCGTCGAGAAGATGAGCGCGCAGAACTGTTGCCGCACCGAAATCATGGCAAATGACGAAGGGCCGTTTCAAACCCCAATGCTTCAATAGCGCGGCAAGAATACGGTTCTGCACGCCGAGCGATACGTCCTGGCCATCGCGCATCTCGGATTGCCCATATCCGAGAAGGTCGTAGAGATGAATCTCGAAGTCGCGTTGGAGTTCGGGAACGATTCGATGCCAGGCATGCGACGAGAACGGCGTGCCATGCACCATGATGAGCGGCGGACCGTTTCCGACGACGTCATAGGCAACGCGTTGGCCGTCGAACTCGAATGCCTTGCCGAGTTTCATCAGCTGTGCGCATCGGGCGGTTGCAAGCCACCGACGGGGATATTCCATTCACGCCGGAGATCGTCGATCGGGCGTGCCACGTAGGCCCAGAAATCCCAGGCCGGTGCGAAGGTGTCGGTCTTGCACTGCGCGCCCGCGGCATAGGCGCGCCAAACCTCCGTAGGATCAAGCAGCCCCTCAATAGATCCGGCGACATTGTTGATCCGGACATTGAGATGAAGGCTGAAGATGACCGGTATGATGTGCCCGGCCATCGGAAAGCGACGGTGCATCGCGGCGGTGAAAGTGGACGCCAGAATCTCGCCACGCGCTGTCGTGTCATAACCGCTCAGGACATGCACGGAGTCGTGCCGGCAGGCGAAATCGGCATTGAGGCCCGTGGGATCGCCAGGAAAGCCGTAGCCATTGCGGGTGAAGTGCGCCCAGAAATGATATCCGAAGCTTGCGGGATCGAGATTCTTGAGAGCTACAAATTTTGCGACAAGCGCCGGATCGGCAGCTTTTCCCTGATAGGGCATGAACCAGGCATTGGCATCGCCGCCCTGCCATGGATGGTTGAGCACGCTGTCCAGATTCGCGCGCGTCATGTCGGCGAGCGCTTCCTGAAGTTTTTGTTGCGTGGCCTCGGCGATCTCGTCGATGTAGCGCGCGTGAATACCTAGCTTGCCCGCATAGGCAAGAACGGCTTTCAGCTTCGCATCGTCTACGGGGGCATCCATCATGGCCATGATGGTCAGGAACTTCGCCGCGTCCTCGGCAAGATTCGATCCTGCGAGCGTCTTGACCAGTGCATCGGGCGAAACTGCCGGTATGGCCTTCGCATCGACCGGCCCGTCATAGCCAAACATATAGCGCGCCGCGCCTTTGATTGCTGTCTGGTCCGCGGCAGTCGCGCCACGTCCCGTTTCAGCGATCGATCGCATCGCGCCCAAAATGGCGACGATCCGGTCCTTGCTGGCGCCTGAAATGAGAGGCCTCACTGAATCAGGGCTTGCCATGGTTGTCGTCTCCTCGTTTCAGCACTTTGCGGTCTAGTGTGATCCGGACCGAGGATCAATTCGAAATTTCCGCATTGCGCAACCGATTCCGCAATGTGTGGTGGGAGCGAATATTCTTAACACGGCTATCGACTAGAGACGGCGATAGGAGAAACGCGTTCCGCAATACAGGATTGCAAACAGAAAAATGCAACTTGCGCGCTTCCGCATTCTTAGAGGCGCATCTGTAGAGAAAGAGGCGCTAGATGGAGTTGCCTCATGATCCTCTCTCGCTTCAAATCAGAAGAAAGTGGCGTTACAGCTGTCGAATTTGCGCTCGTTGCGCCGGTTTTCATCGTCATGCTGCTCGGCATGATGTTTTATGGAATGTACTTCGCCGCAGCGCATAGCGTGCAAGAGCTGGCGGCAGATGCAGCTCGTGCGTCAGTTGCCGGCCTCAGCACGAGCGAACGCCAGAAAATCGTAGCAGACTATGTTGCAGGATCGAGCGGCAACTATCTGCTTCTGCGCGCGGCCGATGTCGTTGCTTCAGGCGAGCCGCATGCGGGAGATCCGCTTCGCTTCGACGTCACGGTTCAAGTGGCGGCGTCCAACCTTCCCACGGGCATACTCGACGCGCTATTCCCGGTCCCGTCTTCGACGATCGCCCGAACTGCGGTCGTGCGCATCGGAGGATTCTGAGATGCGCTTCTATCGTAACGAAGACGGTTCGATCGCCATCGTTTCAGGCCTTGGCATTGCGGTCCTTGTCGGCGCGGTAGCGCTTGCCGTCGACGTCGGGTCCATCCGCGTCGCCGAAAGGGAACTGCAGGCCGCAGTTGACCTTGCAGCGCTGGCTGCCGCGGGTAATCCCAATCGTGCCGAGGCACTCGCGCGTGCAACTCTCTCTGACAATGGTGAGGCGAGCCCCACAAGCCTCGCCGTAGCAGCGGGTAGCTACGACGCCGATCCAAATGTGTTGGCGGCATCGCGGTTTCAAGCCAACAACAATCCCGTCAATGCTGTAAGGGTCACCGCGACGGCTAGCCGGCCACTATACTTCGCCAGTCTCTTTACCAATGACGACGTCACTATCGCGGCAAGCGCAATTGCCGCAATGGATGCACAGGCGACCTTTTCAGTTGGCTCCCGTCTGCTGCAGCTCGATGGTGGAATCCTGAACGCGCTGTTGTCGCAAATGCTCGGAACGTCAGTATCGCTTACCGTTGTCGACTATCGCGCCATGGCTGACGCCAAGCTCGATGTTCTCTCCTCCATGGACGAGCTTGCGAGCGAGATCAATCTTACGGCCGGTACCTATAATGAGTTGATGCAGAGCGAGGCCACCGTTGCCGACCTTGCTCATGCTATGGCCACTGTGGCGCGGCGCAGCCAAAGCCCGAATGCCGGTCTCGCGCTCGATGCGCTGGCGGGACAGTTGGGAAGTTCCGCGTCATTTCCATTGTCGCATCTGATCGATCTCGGCTCATTGGGTTCGGCCAATATCGGTTCGCGTCCGCCTTCGGCAATGTCGGCGGATGTCGAGGCGCTGCGGATGATCACGGCTGCAGCGCTAGCCGCCAATGGCACGAGCCAACTTAACACCAATCTTAATGCGACTATTCCTGGGCTCACCAACACAACCCTGTCGATCGCGATTGGTGAACCGCCCCAAAACAGTCCATGGATTGCTGTCGGCGACACCGGCACTGTTGTGCGCACCGCACAGGTCCGCATGAAGCTAAACACTCAGATTGGCGGCTCGGGCCTACTCAACGGCGTGGCCATTAAGGTTCCCGTCTTTGTTGATGCAGCCTATGCCGAGGCGCGGCTCGGAGACATCACGTGCTCGGCGGGGACACCCACGAATGTCGCAGTCGATGCGACTCCTGGTGTCGCCAATGCCTGGATCGGAAATGTCTCTAACTTCAGCGACTTTGACAGTTCGCCAACCGTCAGCGCCGCGAAGCTCGTAGAAATACCTCTGCTCACGATCAGCGGCGAAGCGCATGTCAGCGCCGGAAATGTCAGCGCAGAAAGGCTTTCCTTCTCGGTGAATGACATTGCCAATCAGACCGTCAAGACTGCGACTACGCACAGCTATACGGAGTCCGTGTTCAGCTCGCTACTTGGCGGACTTAACCTTTCTGTAAAGGCTGCGGGTCTCAATCTCGGTCTTGGACCACAGAAGGCAAGCTTACTGAAGGAACTGCTGACAAACGCGGCGCCGGCCATTGACGGGGTCCTATATAGCAGCCTGACGGCACTGGGCGTTAAGGTTGGCGAAGCGGATGTCGTCGTTCATGGAGCGCGCTGCTCGCCGGCCGTCGTCGTCCAATGAGTACCGCGGCCGTCTCCATGTCCGACCTCGCTTATAATTTGCGGGATGCGATCCAACGCACTTTGCGCAAACGAAATGCCTATGGCATTGCTCAGCCGGGCATAAGTCTACTTCCGGCGCCGGGGCCAATCGTCGGTATCGTCCTCAAGGAACGAGATTTCAGTGCGAGCAAGGTTTCGGATTTTATCGACCTCGCGCGGGATCTCGTTCAGCAGATGCCAAACTACGCGGAAGGCGCAGAACCTGTGGTTATGATCCTTGACCGAAAAGTTATTGTCGGTTTCGTGCCGGGCTCCAACCTCGTTGAGATTAGGGAGTGACAACAGCAATTTAAAGTTGCCCGTTTATTAGAATCAAGTACTATTCCGGCACGGTAGAACGGCAAGTCATTTTCGGCGAGGAGTGACATGCAGGCGATACACCGGCGGAGCACAAAACCGAAGCGCGATCCACACGGAATCCAGTCCGTGGACAACGCGGTGAAGGTGCTCTTGGGAGTTGAAGGCTCCCCGGGGCCAATTTCGCTCAAAGACCTCAGCGCACGGATCGGGATGCCGCCCTCCAATGTTCACCGCTATCTGCACAGCCTGACGGCCAACGGCCTTGTTTCTCAAGAGATTGCATCCGGCAAGTACAGCCTCGGGATGTTTGCTGCGCGCCTAGGCCTCGCGGCGCTGCAGCGAATCGAACTGATCAACAATGCGGCTGACAGACTGCACGAGCTTGCCACTCAGGTACGAGCTTCAGTATCGATGAGCGTATGGAGTCCGCGGGGACCCACCGTCATTCGGTGGGAACACCATGCGAGCGTTATTGAGGTTTTTGGCGTCGGGTCGGTAATGCCGTTACTCTGGTCGGCGACCGGGATGGTCTTCCTTAGCTATCTCGAGCCTGCGATCACAAGTGTATTGGTGGAACAGCAACTTGAAAAGATATCCGCGCGACCGGGCCAGACTCGCCCCGACATTGCCGCGATCATCGCGAGTGTTCGGGAGAAGAAATACGCGATAACGCGCGGCGGCGTCGTCGGCGGCTTGACCGGAATCGCTGCGCCCTTGTTCGGCTGGCAGAACGAGGTTATCGCAGCGATCGCCGTCGTGACGGAAACGGGGGATCCGGCCGTGGAGCTGCAACGCGTGCCCGCACTCCTTGACTTCACGACGACCTACTCCGGCGTGGAAATCGACGGAAGCTCGCGCAAGAGACCCGCCACGGCGACACAGATCTCGCTCAAGCGCGAGCTCGGCAAGCACGACTAGGCTGCTTGCATCTCGCACAAAGACAACCTATTGATATCCCCGCTCTCAACGGGGTGCCCTAAAGGCTGAGAGGCGTCGAAGACGCCAACCCGCTGAACCTGATCCGGATCATACCGGCGGAGGGATTGCGGGCGGGCTTGATGGTAAACTTTCAAGCCCCTTGTCCTCCTCAACCGGTGCAAAAGGAGGACAAGACAATATGAAGAAGCTTCTTTTCACCCTCTTAGCTCTGGCGTTCGCGGCCACTCCCGGCTTCGCGGCACCGAAGCTCACCATCTATACTTATGAGAGCTTCGTCTCCGAATGGGGCCCTGGCCCCAAGATCGAAGCCGCCTTCGAGGCGACTTGCGGTTGCGAAATCGAATGGGTCGGCATCGCCGATGGCGTAGCACTGCTCAATCGCCTCAAGCTCGAAGGCAAAGGCACCAAGGCAGATATCGTGCTCGGCCTCGACACCAATCTCACCGCCGAGGCTGCCGCAACCGGCCTCTTCGCGCCGCATGAACAGACCAGCACGCCATTGACGCTGCCGATCGCCTGGTCGGACCCGATTTTCCTGCCCTATGACTACGGCTATTTCGCCGTGGTCTATGACACCCAAACCATGAAGGACCCGCCGAAAAGCCTTGCCGATCTCGTCGCCGGCGATCCCAAGCAGAAGATCGTCATCGAGGATCCGCGTTCTTCGACGCCAGGGCTTGGTCTGCTGCTGTGGATGAAAGCCGTCTATGGCGACAAGGCTGCAGAGGCCTGGACGAAGCTCAAGCCGCGCATCCTCACCGTCACGCCTGGCTGGTCGGAAGCCTATGGGCTCTTCACCAAGGGTGAGGCGCCGATGGTCCTCTCCTATACGACGTCGCCCGCCTATCACATGGTGGCGGAGAATACCGATCGCTATCAGGCGGCGTCCTTCAGCGAAGGCCACTACCTGCAGGCCGAGGTCGCCGGCCAGATCGCCGAATCGCCCAATCCAGACCTCGCCAGGAAGTTCATGGCCTTCATGCTCACGTCCGCCTTCCAGGATGCGATCCCGGAGAACAATTGGATGTTCCCTGCCGCCGCAACATCGAAGCCTTTGCCGGCGGCGTTCGACAAACTGGTCAAGCCTGTGAAGACGCTACTGTTCTCGCCTGAAGAAGTAGCGGCCAAGCGGCGGGAATGGATGGACGAATGGCTCGCGGCCATGGCGCGCTAGAGGGACAGATTGGGTTGTCAATCCCATGCGCCTGAGTGCCGGCATCTCCTTTTCCGTGATCCTGATCGCGATCGCCGCGGGGCTTATCCCGGTCATCGCGATCGGATTCGGCCAGGGCTATGATCTGGGCCGGCTGTTCGATGCCTATTTCTTCCGTGTCCTGATCTTCACGATCGTCCAGGCGACGCTCTCGACACTTCTCTCGATCCTCTTTGCCATCCCAGTGGCTCGGGCGCTCGCACGCCGGCAGTTTCCGGGCCGCGCCTTCGTGCTGCGGTTACTTGCATTGCCCCTTGCCTTACCAGCGATCGTTGCCATCCTCGGCATCGTCGAGATCTATGGCCGTAGCGGCATCCTTGCCCGGCTCACTGCGCTTGAGTTCGATATTTACGGCCTGAGTGGAATATTGATCGCGCATGTGTTCTTCAACATGCCGCTTGCCGCTCGCATGATGCTGGTGAGACTCGATCAGATCGCACCCGAGAGCTTCCGGCTTGCGGCACAGCTTGGCTTCGGCCCCGGCGCTTATTGGCGGTTCGTCGAATGGCCGGCGATCCGCGAAACGCTGCCTGGAATCGCAAGCCTTGTGTTCCTCCTTTGCGCGGCGAGCTTTGCGACGGTGCTCACGCTAGGCGGCGGCCCACAGGCGACTACGCTTGAAGTCGCGATCTACCAGGCCTTGCGCTTCGATTTCGACCCGGCGCGCGCGAGCCTCCTTTCAATCGCGCAACTCCTGCTCTGCGTTCCGCTTGTCGCACTCACCGCTGCCGCTGCCGGCCGCATGCAGCACGCACCTGCCTTGCGCGCCACGGCTCGGCGTTTCGCCGTTGACACGGCGCTGGCGCGTGCAAGCGATGTTGCTGTGCTTGCGCTCGCGCTTGCCTTCATCTTCCTGCCCATGGTTGCACTTGTGCTTGCCGGCGTTGGCGCACCCTTCGCCTGGAGCGCAATCATCGGCGCAATGGTCACAAGCCTTGTCCTCGCCGGCGGCGCGACAATCTTGAGTCTCGTGCTCGCCTGGCCGCTCGCCAATGCGGCGGCTCGCGGAAGCCCTGCCCTGACGCGCCTTCTCAGCACCGCCGCATTGCTCGCCTTCATCGTGCCGCCTGCCGTGCTTGCCACCGGCTGGTTCGTACTGGCGCTTAAAGCCGGCGATCCACCGCATCTTGCGCCGGTCCTCGTCATCGTCATGAATGCCTTGATGGCTCTTCCTTTTGGATTGAGCGTTCTCGCCCCTGCGGTGTCGCAATCGGCGGCACAGCATGACCGGCTTTGCGCCGGCCTCGGCCTTTCGGGCTTCTCGCGCCTGCGATTGGTCGATCTTCCGGTTCTCGCCAAGCCGCTCGGCCTTGCCGCTGCCTTATCCTTCGCGATCTCGCTTGGCGACTTGACCGCGATCTCGCTTTTCGGATCCCAGGACCTTACGACCCTGCCGGCCCTCGTCTATCGCCAGATGGGCAGTTACCGGCTCGACGCGGCGGCGGGCACGGCGCTCATTCTCGCCGCCTTTTCGACTGCAATCATCACTCTGGCGGAGCGCTGGCGATGATCCGGCTCGATCGCGTTACTTTCCATTACGAAGATATGCGGATGGAATTCGACCTTGCCGTCGCAAAGGGCGAGTTCCTCGGCATCATTGGCCCAAGCGGTTCCGGCAAATCCACCTTGCTCAACCTCATCGCCGGCTTCGAAGTGCCGGCATCCGGGCGCGTGCTCATCGCCGATCGCGATGTCACGTCCGAGCCACCGGCGGCACGGCCGGTCTCGGTGATCTTTCAGGACAACAACAGTTTCGCCCATCTCGATGTCTGGACCAACGTCGCGCTTGGCATCTCGCCTTCCCTCACGCTCGATGCCGGCGAACGTGCGCAGATCGATTCGGCTTTGGCGGCGACAGGGCTTGAGGACTATGCCCGGCGCAAACCCGGCGAATTATCGGGCGGCGAGCGCCAGAGGATCGCGATTGCGCGCGCGCTCGTGCGTGACAAGCCGGTGCTGCTTCTTGACGAGCCCTTTACCGCGCTCGGACCGAAGCTGCGCCAGGATATGCTCGATCTTGTCGTCAAACTGCACAAGTCGCGAGGACTGACGACGCTGATGGTCTCGCACCATCCCGAAGATGCACGCCGCGCCGCCGATCGTACGGCCTTCGTCTCACACGGCCATATCCTGGCCATAGCCCCTACGTCGGAAATCTTTGCCGGATCCCGCCATCCCGAGATCGCGGAGTATCTGGGAAACTAGGTATCACCCCACACTTGGCGCTTTCATCGCTCGCCTGTAGCCTCGCCATCAGCGAATCTCCCCAAGGGCCAGGGACGTCATGCGCGAGCGCGAAGACCATAGGCGGACGACGGCGATCGTCTATGCCTATGTCGCGTCATGCGCGGCGTGGCTCATCCTCGGCACACATTACGGCGTGATCCTCGCCTGGAAGCTCGTCTATCCGGATGCGCTCACCCTCGAATTCCTCTCTTATGGCCGTATCCGGCCGGTCCATACCGCAAGCTTGCTCCTAGGTTTCCTGTCGCTGGGCCTCACCGGCCTTGCCTATCTCGTCGTGAACCGCACGGCGGAACGACCGATCTGGTCGCCTGCCCTCGCCTTCACCGCGCTCGTCTTCTGGAATGGCGCGCTCGTCGCCGGGCTCGTCACGCTGTCGCTCGGCATTACCCGCGGCCCGATCGAGTATCGCGAATGGGTCGCGCCGGTCGCTGCTATCTTTGCCATCGGCGCAGTGCTGAACGGGCTCAACATCCTTCTGACGCTCATGCGCCGGCCGACCCCCGAACTCTATATCTCCAACTGGTTCATCCTGGCGGGCTTTGCCTGCCTGCCGGTGCTCTATCTCGTCGCCTATCTTCCCGCCTATGCCACGGGCAGCCCCAACATCATCATCCAGGGCTATTACATGCATGTGGTGTTGGGCTTGTGGTTTACGCCGCTCATTCTCGGCATCACCTATTGGGCTTTGCCGATCCTTCTCAACAAGCCGATCTACTCCTACGGGCTTGGCGTCCTCGCCTTCTGGGGCAATCTCGTTTTCTACACACTCATCGGCGCGCATCACTTCATCTTCGCGCCGACGCCTTGGTGGCTGCAGTCCACGGCCATTCTCGTCGGTCTCGGCATGATGGTTCCGGTGTGGGCTTCGACAGGCAATTTCCTGCTCACTATGCGCGGCAGCTGGCGCTACATCAGGCATGAGCCGCCGGGCTGGTTCCTGCTTTCAGGCGCCCTCATGTATGGCCTCGCCTCATCGCAGGGAACGCTTCAGGCCTTCAGACCGGTCAATCTCCTCGTTCACTTCACCAACTACACGGTCGGGCACGCACACTTCGCCGCTTATGGCTTCGTCTCCTTCCTGCTCTTCGGTGCGATTTACGCGCTGGTCCCGCGATTGACGCGTCGTGCTTGTTCGAAGGCGATGATGGCGGCGCATTTCTGGTTGGCGCTGATCGGTCTCGCTCTCTACGTCCTTGCCATGACGATCGCCGGCGTGAGGCAAGGATTGAGCTGGGCCGCGGGCGCCGCATTCATCGACTCGGTCACGGCGATCGCACCATGGTATCTCTTGCGGGCGATCGGCGGCAGCCTCATGGCGGTAAGCCATGTTGTGTTCGCATGGAATCTCTGGCAGATGCGCTCCCGCTCCATGCGCGCGCCGGCATTGGCCGCCCAGGGGGCGCCGGCATGACGCGTTTCGAGCATCTCTTCTCGCGCAGCGCGCTGACGATCTATCTTTCAGTTGGCGCGATCTTCACCATCCTCACGCTTCTCATCGCCGTCGATCCGGCAATCCGCCTCAAGCAGGAGGATGCGGCAATCCCCATACAAGCAGTCGCCGCTTCAGTGGCGCGCGGGCGCCTCATCTACATGGCGGAAGGCTGCGGCTATTGTCATTCGCAGCTCGTGCGCCCCGCCCTCATCGACGCGCCTTATGGCCGGCCGTCGCGCGCTGCCGATTATGCAGGAGCCACGCCACCACTGGTGGGCACGCAGCGCAACGGGCCTGATCTATCAGCTGTCGGAGAGCGGCAAACGAGCCATGTGTGGAATCTCTACCATCTCTTCAATCCACGCAGCATGGTTCCGGGATCGATAATGCCGGCCTATCCTTGGTATTTCGACATCATCGACAAGGCCGATGCGCCGGCCAGCGTGCTCACCTTGGTTCTCGATGAACCATTCGTGGCCGAAGGCAAGGTTGCCCTCCCTAAGCCGCAAGCACTCGATCTCGTCGCCTACCTTCTTTCGGTAAGACAACGATGATCGAACAGCTTCGCATAACACTCGATCTGATACTGGCGCAGTGCCTGCCGGATTGGCGCAGCGGCGAGCCGGCCGTGGCGGATTATGCTCTCGTTGGGCTCATCGTCGCGCTGTTCGCGATCACCTGCTGGCAGTGCGTTGTTGCCTTTGTTCGCGGCGACAGCGCCGAAACTGAACGTATCAAGCGGTCCATCCTCGAACAGGAAGGCTCCCATGCTGATTAGGCTCTATCTCGACGATCAGCCGGAGCCGTTCCGCGACCTGACGGAGCCGTCGGAACACTTCGATCTCGACACGACGAAGCTCGCCGACGGACGCCATGTCCTGCATCTGGTGACGACCGAGTACGGCAAGGTCACCGGCCGCCGCGATGTCGAGTTTGAAGTGAGAAATGGTCCGGGCATCGCGTTGGCAGGCCTGCGCGAAGGCGATGTCGTGCGCGGCCATGTGCCACTGGTCGGCAATGCCAGCGGCGGCAGCGTCGGCATCGATTTGCGGCGTGTCGAGACGCATCGGGGAATCCCATTGTGGGTCGGAATCCTGGCGCTCGCCATCGTCCTTGCGACGACGGTTTTCGCAGCACTCGATCCGTTCGATTTCAGGAATTACAGAAGCGAGGCGGATGCGATCGAAGCGAGCGAAGACGCACAACCCCTATTGGAAGAGCCTACGCCGGCAGAGCCCTTTGCAGTCACGCTCGTCGAAGGACAATATATGCCGGTCCTCAACTTCGATCCGGCGGCCGCGGATCCGCAACGCGGGAAGACGCTCTATCATGCGCGCTGCGTTGGCTGTCACGGCGCCGATGCCGCCGGGCGCGTGCTTCCGAAGGCGACGCTCGGCCAGGCAGGCATCTATCCGCGCCTCGCCGGCCAGCCCGCCGGCTATCTCTATCGGCAATTGGCGAGCTTTGCGGAAGGCACGCGCGAGAGTACCGAGATGCGGCCGATGGCGCGCGCATTGAATGCCCAAGAGCGCGGCGACATCTCCGTCTATCTCTCGCAGCTTTCCATTCCTTATCCCGCACCGGGCGAGATCGAAGCCGACATGCGCGACCTTGGCCGCGATGTTGCCCTCAACGGCCGGCCCGAGCGCGGCGTCAATCGCTGCGACGGCTGTCATGGCGAGAGCGGCCTCGGCGTCGCTCCGCATTTCCCCGCGCTCATCGGCCAGAATCGCGGATATCTCATTGGCCAGTTCGAAGCCTGGCGCGATGGCAAGCGGCGCAACTCATTGCTCGAACTCATGCTACCGGTCGTCCATGGCCTCGAGGAGCAGGAAATGTGGGCGGTCGCCGCCTATTACGAGACGGTGCGGCCATGAAGCGGGCATTCGCGGCTGTGGTGCTGCTTGCCACGATACTTCCGGCGCGTGCGCAAGAAGATCCCGATCTCGTGGCAATCGATCGCGCGTGGGCAGAAACGCCATGGACCGAGCTTTATGACGCACAGCTCGAGCCGCGCGAGCCCCACGCGTTCACGCCGCCGCCCGAAAGCGACATCCCCGATAATGAGTTCGGCCGTCTCGTCCGCCGCGGGCTGGCGATATTTACCGACACGCCGCGCCAAGCGCGTGACTTTGCCGGCGACGGATTGAGCTGCTCGAATTGCCATCTCGATCGCGGTCGCAGGGCCGGTGCGGCGCCGATGTGGAGCGCCTGGGTCAGCTACCCGCAATTCCGCGCCAAGAACAACGCCGTTAATACCTTCGCCATGCGCATCCAGGGCTGCTTCCGCTTCAGCATGAACGGCAAGCCGCCGCCTGCCGAGAGCGAGGTCATTGTCGCGCTGATGAGCTACGCCTATTTCCTGTCGCGGGGCGCGCCGACCGGCGTCAGGCTCGACGGCGCCGGCTTTCCAAAACTGCCCGAGCCCGAGCAGCAGCCGGACATCGCGCGCGGTGCTGCGGCCTTTGCGCAGAAATGCGCCGCCTGCCATGGCGACAACGGCGAAGGCCGCCGCACGTACATCGGCGACCGTTACCAGTTCCCGCCATTGTGGGGAAACGCTTCTTACAACTGGGGAGCCGGCATGGCGTCGATCGACACCGCCGCCTCGTTCATCAAGCACAACATGCCATGGGGGCTTACCGACGCGCTCGGCGATCAGGAAGCCTGGGACATCGCGATCTACATCAATTCGCGCGAACGCCCACAAGATCCGCGCTTCACCGGCACGGTGGCAGAGACCCGCGCCCAATTCCATGACAATCCCTGGTCGCTTTACGGCACCGAAGTCGACGGGCATATTCTCGGCGACAACAGGTGAGTTCCGATGCCGAAATCATCCGACGCCACCGATCTCACACGCCGCCATCTCCTCGGCACTGCTAGCCTGGCCGGGGCTGCTACCTTGGTGCCGACTGGCGCCTACGCCACTTCCGGGAACGCCATGACCGCCGAAGACGTTCGCAGCCTGCTTGACCTCAAGCCGCATCCGACCTGCGGCTATGTGCGGGTCACCTATGTGAGTCCGCAAACGATTCCCGCCGGCGCGTTGCCCGCGCCTTTCGAAGCGGGTCGCCCGCTGGGCTCGGCGCTCATCTTCCAGGTCACGCCGGAACGCCACGTTCAGCTTCACCGCATCCGCAACGATCAGTTTTATCACTATTATCTCGGCGATCCGATCGAGCTCATCATGCTCAAGACGGATGGTAGCGTGGAACGCGCCGTCTGCGGGCCCGACATCAAGTCCGGCCACGCATTGCAGCTCTTCATTCCCGGCAACACCTTCCACACCGCTCGACTTGCCGGCGCACGCAATTGGTTTCTCGGCGCCAGCACGGAATGGCCGGGCGTCGAGCCCGCCGACGTCGAGCCCGGCGATCTCGAAGCTCTTTGTGTGAAATACCCCTCAACCGCGGCCGATCTGCGGGAATTCGCGAAGGGTTAAGAATACACCCTCTCCCCTGCGGGGAGAGGGTCAGGGTGAGGGGGAGCCGGCCACTCAGTTTCCAACAAAATTCCTCTGTGATATTGGAGCCCCCTCACCCTCCCATCGCTTCGCGATGGGCCCCTCCCTCTCCCCCAAGGGGCGAGGGATCAACGGATTTCCGGAGTTCCCATGCAGAAACGTTCGCTCGGCCGCACCGGCCTCACTGTCGCGCCGCTCATTCTCGGCGGCAATGTCTTCGGCTGGACGGCCGATGAGGCGACATCGTTCAAGGTGCTCGACAGCTTCGCCGAAGCCGGCCTCAATGCGATCGACACGGCGGATGTCTATTCGGCGTGGCACACGGGCAACAAGGGCGGCGAGTCCGAAACCATCATCGGCAAGTGGATGAAGGCGCGCAAGAACCGCGACAAACTCGTGATCATCACCAAGGTCGGCTCCGAAATGGGTCCGGGCCAAAAAGGTCTCAAGGCCGCCTATATCGAAGATGCCGTCGATCATTCATTGCGGCGTCTGCAGATCGACACCATCGATCTTTATCTTTCGCACTGGCCGGATGTTGCGACGCCCTACGAGGAAACCCTTGGCGCCTATCAGCGCCTTCTCGCCAAGGGCAAGATCAGGTCGGTCGGCGCCTCCAATCTCGATGCCGCACAGCTTAAGTCTTCGCTCGATATCGCGAAACAGCACAAGCTACCGCGCTATGACGTGCTGCAGCCCGAATACAATCTCTATGACCGCTCATCTTTCGAAGGGCCGTTGCAGGCCTTGTGCATTGCAGAAGATATCGGCGTCATCACCTATTTCGCGCTCGCGAAGGGCTTTCTCTCCGGCAAATACCGGGGTGAAGGCGATCTCAGTCAGAGCGCGCGCGGGGAAGATGTCGGCAAGTATCTCAACCCTCGCGGCCATCGCATCCTGAAGGCGCTGGACGATGTCGCGAAGCGAAGCGACGCCAAGCCCGCTGAAGTCGCGCTCGCCTGGCTGATGGCGCAGCCCGGTGTTACCGCGCCGATCGCCAGCGCCACTTCCGTCGCTCAGATGCAAAGTCTCGCCAAGGCCGCTCATCTCAAACTCGGCAGGGACGATCTCGCCCTTCTCACTGGCGCCGGCGATTGACATGGTGATAATCAAGACGCCGCGTCTCATCATGCGGCGGCTTGAGCCGGGCGATCTCGATTCACTCGCGTCCCTCTATGCTGATTCCGAAATCCGGCGCTATTTCCCGGATGGCGTGCTGACGCGCGAGGAGACAGCCGAAGAACTGGACTGGTTCGGCAACGGTCATCCCGATGACGCGCGGCTCGGGCTCTGGGCGACGATCGAGAAAGCGAGTGGCGAGTTCATCGGCCGTTGCGGTCTCCTCTCTTGGGAGATCGAAGGGCGGCGTGAGATCGAGATCGCTTATCTCATCGCGCGAAGCCATTGGCGAACTGGCCTGGGCGCGGAAGCATCGCAAGCCCTCGTCGCGCATGGATTGGACGCGCTCGGCTTCAATCGCCTCATCGCTCTCGTCCATCCCGACAATGTCGCATCGGCGAAGACCGCGCAACGCGCTGGCCTGCATTTTGAGCGTGCACTCACGCTCGAAGATGGGTTGTACCATGTCTATGCGATAGAAAGACGCTGACTCACAATACCGTCATGCCAGCGAAAGCTGGCATCCCCTGACGCGGACCCCAGCTTTCGCTGGGGTGACGGGTATTTGATGTTTATGCGCGACCGGTGGAAACGCGCTACCGCCCCTGCGCGTAGCGGCGCAGCCGCTCCTCCAGCGTGCCGGTATGCAATTCGAAGAGATGGTTGTCGTGATCGTAGAAGTATAAAGACTCGCCCTCGCCCGTCACCCGCGAACGGCCCTCGCGCATCTCCAACCCCAATGCAGAGATCCGCTCTCGCGCCTTCTCGTAGTCAGCAGGACTTATCTTGAAGGCGACATGATTGTAACTCCGCGCCGGCAGCGGTTCGCCTTCCATGATGGCGATCCAGATCGCTGAGTCTTCACGCCCGGCGAGAAAGAAGCGCTCCTTCGACAAGGAAAATGTCGCGTCGCCGCTGTCATAGACCTTGCGCGCGCCGATCACCTTGACGAGGATCTCTTCCATTCGGTCGAGATCGCGAGTGATGAAGGTAATGTGGCTGAGGCCTTCGATCATGTGCGCCGCTCACCCCACCCGGCGCTTCGCGCCACCCTCCCCTCGCTCACGCGATGGGAGGGAGATTCGATACTTTCCCTCTTCAGGGGGATAGAACGCTTTGACGTCTCTACGCCTGCACCAGGACCGGGATCTTGCAAGCCGTTACGATCTTTTCGGTTGCGCGGCCAAGGCCGAGCAATGCCGAGATCTGGCTCTCGCCGAATGCGCCCATCACCAGCACGTCGCTTCCGGCATCGGTCGCCGCGGCGAGCACAGCCTTGCCCCGGCCGCGTGCCGTCAGATTTTCCGACTTGTAGCTCTTGGCTTCGGCAACGACCTCGTGGCAGGCGAGATAGCGCTTCACCTCGTCGGCATCCGCGGACTGATTGGCGGAATTGGTGAGCACCACCACCGACTTTGCCTTCTTGAGGATCGGCACCGCAGAGCGGATCGCACGCGCGGCCTGCATGGTGTTGTTCCACACCAATGTCACATGATCGGCCTTCCAGGTTGCGCGGCCGGGCGGAGAAATCAGTACGGGCGCGCCAGAATCGAACAATGCGGCGTTGAAATCGGTGACTTCCGAGCCTTCCGTCGAGTTTAGCCGCTCAAGGATCGTTACATCATAGAGATGCCCGCCCTCGGCGATGGCATCGACGATACCCAATGGCGATTCGACGTAATCGACGAAGGCCTTGCCGGTGCACATTTCCTTATAGGCGGCGCGACCGAGTGCCTGGGCGGCGTCATGCTCTGCCTTGTTGTCGATGACGGTGACGACGCTGTCCATCGCCGCCGGCATGATTTCCTCAGGCGGCAAGATGAGCGACACCGTCAGACGGCAGTTCAGGGCTTCGCAGAAGGACAAGGCGAAGCCGAGCGACTCCTTGTCGTTCGGACTGCCGTCAAGATAGATCGTGGCGCGGCGCATGGATGGCTCCTCAATGAAGGTGAATCGGTGGGGAAGGCTTTCGCGTCGGGGCGGAGATTGGCCCCAACCTAGCTGGCTTGCAAGTGCGGCAGGTTAGCGCCAGCGGGCGATTGAAGTGATGATTGCATAAAAATTAACGCCACTATTGGCACTTTTGAGAAAATTTGGACCTCTCCGGAACCGGAATGCGGTCTTAAGACCTTTTGCTGTCGTGGCTGTGGCAGAAGCAATCCAAGACATCGAATTTCGCGCCGTCAGCGAGGCCGGGCTTCGCCGCGTTTCGCCGGAAGACCTGCCGGTTAGGCGGATAGGCAGGCCGGGGAGTTTCCGCTATGCCCAAGATGAAGGTGCGGTCAGTCGCGCTTGTCTTGCGCGCATCAAGGCGCTCACCATCCCTCCGGCATGGTCGGGGGTGCGGATAGCACGCGATCCGCAGGCTCATATCCAGGCTATCGGGCGAGATGAAGCCGGGCGCCTCCAGTATATATATCATTCCGCTTGGGAGGACGTGCGTTCCGAAGTTAAGCTCTACCGCGTTCTGCAACTTGGCAAGTCGCTGGGGCGGATCAGGGCGGCAGTCACTGATGAGCTTTCGAAGCGCGCTCCAAACTGGCCCATGGCAGCGGCGATCCGACTCATCGATCTGACGCATCTGCGCGCCGGCCATGAGGGCTATGCCGGCGATGAAGGTGGACGCGGCGTGGCCACTTTGCTGAAACGCCACCTGACATTTGTGGATGGAGGAATCCGCCTGCGTTTTCGCGGTAAGGGCAGCAAACTGATCGACATGACCTGCACCGACCCTGAACTTTGCGCGGCCCTCAAAGAGCTCTTCGCGGTCCGCGGCTCGCGGCTCTTCAAGATCGCCGCCGAGAGAGGCTATCGCCCGATTACGGCAACCATGCTGAACCAGTACCTGGCCGAGATCGCCGGGCGCCCAGTTTCAGCCAAGGATTTTCGAACCTTTCATGCTTCGAGCAAAGCGATCGCATTGCTGGCTTGCGACTCGGCGCAGACCGCGACCGCAAGAAAGAGATCAATCGCTGCGGCGGCGCGCGGCATCGCGGCCGACCTCGCCAACACACCTACAATCGTAAGGAAGAGTTACATCCACAGCGCGATAATCGATACCTTCCAAAGTGCCGGCAACTCATTCGATACGCAGGGCCGAAAACGTGCCGGTTTGACAAAATCCGAATCAATGCTTGTGCGATTCCTCGAACAGACATCGCGACTTGGATCGGCGCGGTGAGACCGAAACCCTCTGCAGCGATACGAATGCGGAAATGGAGGTCAGTATCCCTACTTCGGCTTGCCGGAGTTGACCGCCAGTTGAGCGGCAAAAGCGCGCCGGTAAGCAGGCCGCGCTTCGCCGCGCGCAACATAGGCAGAGAGATGAGGATACTCGTCCAGCAATCCCGACGCCCTCAGCCTTAACAGGACAGACACCATCATCAGGTCCCCCGCACTGAATACACCGTCGAGCCAATCGGCATCACCCAGTTGGTTCGACAATTGCTGCAACCGGTCGCGCACGCGGTCCTCGACGAGTGGCAGCCGTTCCTTCGCCCAAGGCTTGTCGCCCTCCAGGAGCTTGGCGTTTGCGAGTTCGAGAATGGGCGGCTCCACCGTGTTGAGCGCGGCGAACGTCCATGAGATTGCGCGTGCGCGCCCGGCCGCGTCTTCGGGCATCAGGCCTTCATGATGCTGCGCAATATGATGCACTATGGCTCCCGTCTCGAACAACGCGAGGTTGCCTTCTTCATAGGTCGGAATCTGTCCGAAGGGATGAAGGGCGAGATGGGCGGGTTGCTTCATGGCACCGAAGGAAACCAGACGAACCCTGTAGGGCTGGCCCACTTCTTCCAGTGCCCAACGGACGCGCGTGTCTCGGGCCAGTCCCTTGCCGCCGTCGGGCGAGCGTTCAAAAGCGGTGATGGTGATGGTCATCATACTCCTGCCCCACCACAATCATCCGTTGTGGTTTCAGCAGACTACCAACGCAAACGCGTACATCCATTATATTCGGGAACCGATGCCGTCTCCTTACGTTAAGGGCTAGGGTGCGAGCGTTCCTTGCGCCTCGCGTCGTTTCCTCCCCTAAACCTGGGCCCCGCATTGCGGGGCTTTTCTTTTGGACGGCTGCGATGACACTCAAGACTTCCCTAATGTCAAATACTGGGCTTTCTTGACCCATTCCGGCCACGCGATGGCATGGACAAAACTTGCTTCAAAAGCAGTCATTTGGACCCGGTCCAGGTCCTCTCATCAGCCCAAACACGCGGGTAAGAACTTCTTCTTACTGCGACCCCCGACCATCCCCTTCGAATCGGTTAGGAGCGTTCTTGGTCCAGCCACACTTCAAGAGCGCCAATTTTCCCGCCCGCCGACTTGCGGAAGACGAATCCCGATCAGCAATGCATTGGAAAGCAGGCCGTCGCCTGCCCTCGGCCAATCCGAATGACCGCGTTACTACGGGCCCCGCTCAGATCAGCTCCCGAATCAAGTTCGGATTAAATCCCTGTTTACCTTCGCCGATAACCTCTTGTTAGCATCTGACCGGCTTGGAGGCCAAAGTTGTGGCGTTCGCGCAACAGGCGCCACCAAACTGCTGCCGGGAGGGCTGACAACCTGCGTTTGCGCTGGGAATCTCATTAGGCCCACGGTACATACCGATCACACGATTTTTCTGAGAGGGACTCGTTATGTTGAAGAAGACTTTACTCGCATCTGCGGCGACCGTTCTGCTGAGCGTTCCAGCAATGTCGGCGGATATCGTGGAGGCTCCGGTCGAGGTCTCCTCTTGGACAGCCTTCTATCTCGGCGCCGGTATCGGTGCTGCCTGGTCGAACTTCGACACCAAGGGCAAGTACTGCTACGATTACGGTGAGTACTGCTATACCGACGACTACGACTGGTATTATAATTTCGGGGATTTGTTCAATAACGACAGCGACACCGCGTTCCGCGGCATCGGCCAGGTCGGCTTCGACTGGGAAGTCGCCCCGAGCTTCGTTCTCGGCGTCTTCGGTGACGTGAACTTTGGTCAGCAGACCGGCGTCTCCAACAAGTACGGCTACGAGGACCTGTATTTCTATCACGACAAGTTCAGCTACGGCGTCGATACGCTGTGGACCTTGGGTGGCCGGGTCGGTTACGGCACCGAGAACACCCTCTTCTACGGCTTGGTTGGCTATAGCTGGGCTGACACGCAGGCCAAGCTTGGCATCTACTGCCCGGATAGCGGCGGCAGCTGCTGGGCGACTGCCAAGAATGACGATACGATCAATGGCTGGACGTTCGGCGGTGGCGTCGAATTCAAGGGCTGGCTGTGGGACACGGTCTCGACCGCGATCGAATATCGCTACACCGATCTCGACTCGGTCTCGGCAACTGCTTGGGTTAACGACTCCGACTACTTCAAAGCGAAGCTCGACCAGGACATTCAGCAGATCAATCTGGTCTTCAAGTATCGCTTCGGCATGTAATTCGCTCCTACGGGACGCGAGGAAGAGGGCGGGAGAAATCCCGCCCTTTTTCGTTGTTGGAGGCTTCGTGACCGGGGTCAGCGGCGCCAGAGTCTGGGTGAAAAAGCGATCAGCGCGATAAAGCTTGCCAGGACGATTGTGCCCATCGCAGCCTGAACGAGTTCGAAATTGGCGTTGTCGCGGGCAATGAACCAATCCGCCATCACACCTCCGATTGCCATGAGTATCCCGACGATCCAGTCGATCATTCGTAAGAATCCGACTTTGGCGGGTTAAATGTGCATCTTTTGGTAGCCGCCTCGCCAAAAAAGCAGCGGTTTGCCGTTCGGATCGAAGTCATAACGCAGGACTTCGCCCACGAAAATAACGTGATCGCCGCCCTGGTAGGTGTAGGCCGTCTTGCATTCGAAAACGCCAAGGCAGTTCGGCAAGATCGGGCAACCCGTCTCCCCGGTCTCGTAATCGAGGCCTTGCCACTTATCACCCAAGGCTTTGGCAAACCTC
>JAESFU010000404.1_pt1 | contig 23921 bp, 21 predicted proteins | sample 9269461 | NCBI WGS metagenome assembly JAESFU01 (sample SAMN14502556, study PRJNA617107) | algae metagenome | isolation source: Stenomitos rutilans HA7619-LM2 and co-occurring heterotrophs from cave walls | place: USA: Waikapalae cave, Hawaii | collected 2009-07-28
AGAGCAAATCGGCCCTGCTCGATGCGCTCAACGAGCTGATGCTCGAGCGCCACCACAATCACCGCGTGCCGCTCCCCGGCGAGACCTGGGACCAGTTCGCCGTCGCCAACGCCCGCAGTTTTCGCGATGCCATGCTTGCGGTCCGCGACGGCGCCCGCATCAACGCCGGCACCCGCCCCTCGTCCAACCAGTTCGCCGATGCCGAACAGCAGCTGCGCCTCTACGTCGATGCCGGTTTTTCTGGCGAGGAAGCCTTCAACATCTCGATTTCCCTCGCCCGCTACGTCGTCGGCTTCGTCCTCGAGGAACAGGACGAACGCGAGCGCGAGGAAAAGGACGGTCGCGGCTTCGATGGCGACCCGCTCGCCGAAGTCGCGCCCTACCCGATCCTGAGCGAAGTGCTGAAGCCGCTCATCGACGGCGGCACCATCAACACCGAAGGCGTGTTCGAAGGCGGCCTCGCCTATCTCATCGACGGCGCCCGCCAGAGCCTCGCCCGCCGCAAATGAAAACGGCGCCCGAAGGCGCCGTCTCCAACTTCATCTTGTCGATCCGCTCAGTGCGGCAGGCTCGCGCCCGCATCTTCACCGTCGACCGGCTCGATCGCCGGGGCAACGGCCGGCTTGTCGTCATCGTACTTCCACTCGATCGGCTCGGGCTGCCGGACCAGGGCGCGGCTCAGCACCTCGTCCATCCGGCTCACCGGGATGATCTCCAGCCCCTGGGTCACATTCTCCGGGATCTCCTTGAGATCGCGGGTGTTCTCCTCGGGGATGAGGACCGTCTTGATGCCCGAACGGAGGGCTGCGAGCAGCTTCTCCTTGAGGCCACCGATCGGCAGCACGCGGCCGCGCAGGGTGACTTCACCGGTCATCGCGATGTCGTTGCGAACCGGGATATTGGTCATCAGCGACACGATCGTCGTGGCCATGGCGATACCCGCCGACGGACCGTCCTTCGGGGTCGCCCCCTCCGGCACGTGCAGGTGGATGTCGCGCGTGTCGAACAGCGGCGGCTTGATGCCGAGATCGACTGCGCGGCTACGGACGTAACCCGAGGCGGCGGTGATGGATTCCTTCATCACTTCCTTGAGGTTACCCGTAACGGTCATGCGACCCTTGCCGTGCGTCATCACGCCTTCGATGGTGAGGATTTCGCCACCCACCGACGTCCACGCCAGACCCGTCACCGAACCAACCTGCGGCTCGGCATCGAGCTTGTCGTTGCGGAAGAAGGCCGGGCCCAAGTACTCCTCGAGCACTTCGGGAGTGATCGTGACCTTGGTCGTCTTCTTGACGAGGATGTCGCGAACGGCCTTCCGCATGAGCTTTGACAGCTCGCGCTTCAGGTTACGCACGCCGGCCTCGCGGGTGTAGTTCCGCACCACAGCCATCAGTTGCTCGTCATCAATGACGAACTCCTTGGGCTGCAGACCATTCTCCTTCAGCGTCTCCGGGATCAGGTGACGGCGCGCGATTTCGAACTTCTCGTCCTCGGTGTAGCCCGAGAGGCGGATGATCTCCATGCGGTCCATCAGCGGGCCGGGGATGTTGAGCGTGTTCGAGGTCGTCACGAACATCACGTCGCTGAGGTCATAGTCGACCTCGAGATAGTGGTCGGCGAACGTGTTGTTCTGCTCCGGATCGAGCACTTCGAGCAGCGCCGAGGACGGATCGCCACGGAAGTCCTGGCCCATCTTGTCGATTTCATCGAGCAGGAAGAGCGGGTTGGACTTGCCGGCCTTCTTCAGCGACTGGATGACCTTGCCGGGCATCGAGCCGATATAGGTCCGGCGGTGACCGCGGATCTCGGCTTCGTCACGGACGCCGCCAAGCGCCATGCGCACGAACTCGCGGCCGGTCGCCTTGGCAATCGACTTGCCCAGCGAGGTCTTGCCGACGCCCGGAGGGCCGACGAGGCACAGGATCGGACCCTTGAGCTTGCCGGTGCGCGACTGCACCGCCAGGTACTCGAGGATGCGTTCCTTGACCTTCTCGAGGCCATAGTGATCCTCGTCCAGCACCTGCTCGGCATAGACCAGGTCGCGCTTGACCTTGCTCTTCTTGCCCCACGGAAGTGTCAGCAGCCAGTCGAGATAGTTGCGGACCACCGTCGCTTCCGCCGACATCGGGCTCATCGTCTTGAGCTTCTTCAGCTCGGCGTCAGCCTTCTGCCGAGCTTCCTTGGAAAGCTTGGTCTTTTTGATCTTCTCTTCGAGCTCGGTCAGCTCGTTCGAGCCTTCCTCGCCGTCGCCCAGCTCGCGCTGGATCGCCTTCATCTGCTCGTTGAGATAGTACTCGCGCTGCGTCTTCTCCATCTGCCGCTTCACGCGGCTGCGGATGCGCTTTTCGACCTGCAGCACACCGATCTCGCCCTCCATGAGGCCGAGAATCTTCTGCAGCCGCTCCATGATCGAAACGGTCGCCAGCAGCTCTTCCTTCTGCTCGATCTTGATCACCAGATGGCTGGCGATCGTGTCGGCGAGCTTGGAATGGTTGGTGATCTGCGTGACCGCGTTGACCACCTCGGCCGAGATCTTCTTGTTGAGCTTGACGTAGTTCTCGAACTCGCTCTGCGCCGAACGTGCCAGCGCTTCGAGCTCGGTCTCGTCTTCCTCGGGTTCCGGCAGGGTCGTGGCTTCGGCTTCGAAGTAGTCGACTGTCTGCAGGTACTTGTCGATCTTGGCGCGACGCAGGCCCTCGACCAGCACCTTCACGGTGCCGTCGGGCAGCTTCAGCAGCTGCAGCACGGAGGCGATGGTACCCGTGTCGTAAATTTCTTCCGGCGACGGATCGTCGTCCTGGGCGTTCTTCTGGGTAACGACGAGGATGTGCTTGTCGTCACGCATCACCTCCTCGAGGGCCTTCACCGATTTCTCGCGGCCGACAAAGAGCGGCACGATCATGCCCGGAAAGACAACGATATCGCGTAGCGGCAGCACCGGGTAAACCCGATCGCGGTCGAAACCTGCGCTGCCTTGGGTCGTATCCGACATATTTGGTCCTTTCCTGGACGAGGGCCCGAGGGAGGGTCGCGCCCGCATCCGTCTAGCAATCGGGCCGGTCCCCAGGATGGGCGGCGAGCCTGATTCTGCAGATTAAATAGGTTAGCATACCCAAAGGGCAAGCCGACCTGCCCGTTATGGCGGGTATGCGTTGTGCTTACCCCTTTGGTTGTGCCGCATCTGCATCAAAAGGCACCGGTTTTGGCCCGATATACCGGGCTCGTGGCCGAATGAGGGTGCCGCTGCTTGCCTGCTCGATCGCATGGGCCAGCCAGCCGACCGAGCGCGCCAGCGCAAAGATCACCGCCGGCGCATCCTTCGGTAGCCCGTAAGCCGCCGTCAGCGCCGCGAGCCCGAAGTCGATATTGGGCGCCTCGTCGAGCACCTTTGCGCCCGCCTGCAGCAGCCGCTCGAACGCCGGCGGCAGCACCATAGAGGCCAGCAGCACCTTGCAGCGCACATCGCCGCGCGGATAGAGCCGGTGCCCGAACCCCGGCACCACCCGCCGCTCGCCGAGCCAGTCGAGCAGCGCCGCTTCTGCGCTTTCGTCCGGGTGTTCGTCGATCTCCTCGGCCAGCGCCATCACCTCCAGCGACGCATCGCCATGCCGCGGCCCGTGCAACGTCGCGAGCCCGGATAGCGCCGCTGCCGCCAGCGGTCCTCCGGTCGAGGCCGTCACGCGCGCAGCGAACGTCGAGGCATTGAGCTCGTGGTCGGCCAGCAGCACCATGGCCCGCCGGATCGCATCCACCGCTTCAGGTCGTCCGAACCGCTCCGCCAGCCGCTCATGCAACAAGCCATCGCCCGCCCCCGCCAGCGCCGCCGCCACATCGGCGTGGACGCCGGCAGCATCGATCCTGAGCGCAATCGGCCCGCCACCCGCACTCGGCGGATCACCCGCCGCACGCCGCGCCAGCACCGCGAACGCCGTTGCAACTGATGGCGGCTCCGTCACCCCCTGCCCGGCAACGGCCTCGCTACGGCCACCCCACAACAGCCCCGCGACCTCCTCGAGCGTCGCCGTCTCGGCCAGCTCTGCCGCGTCACGCCCGCGATAGTAGAGCCGCCCACCGATCACCGTGGAGATCGCCGTTGCCATCACCGGCTCGCCCCAGCTCATCGCCTCCGAGGCCGATGCAGCCGCCCCGCGCCGCCCGCGCGAGCGCTTGGCCACCCGGTCGACATCCTCCTCGCGATAGAGGCTGCGCCGGCTGTCGGCCGGATCCGCCTTCGCCCGGATTCGCCCCCGGCTGACATTGGCGTAGAGCGATTGCGGCTTGCTTCCCAGCCGCTTCAGCGCCTCGCGTGCATCGAGCCACATCGCTCGCCTCACATTGATCGATACCATCAAGATTGACGTCAATATTAGCGCGCCTACCTTCTGCTGCAAACAGTGAGGTGCCAAAATGTCCAATGGCCTTGAAGACGTCATCGCCGCCGAAACCGTCCTCTCCGATGTCGACGGCCTCGCCGGCCGCCTGGTGATCCGCGGCGTCCCGCTCGAAGCGCTGGCCGGCCGCACCACCTACGAGGAAGCGCTGTTCCTGCTCTGGGACGGCTTCTTCGACGACCTGCCGGGTCCCAAGGAACTCGCCGCCCGGCTGGGTGCGGCTCGCGCAAAAGCCTTCGCCACGGTTACCGACACCGCCGGCCTCGAGCCCTATGACGCGATGCGCGCTCTGATCGCCCGCCAGCCCGACGGCAACGACCTAGACACCGCCCTCGCCCTCGCCGCCGCGCCCGCCGTCTTCCTGCCGGCCGTCCTCCGCCGTCGCGACGGCCTCGCCGCCATCGCCCCCGATCCGTCGCTGCCACACAGCACCGACATCCTCCGCATGCTGACCGGCAAGCTGCCGACCGCCGAGAAGGCCGCCGCCCTCGACACCTATCTCGTCACCATCTCTGACCACGGCCTCAACGCCTCGACCTTCGCCGCCCGCGTCGTCGCCTCCACGCGCGCTGGCCTCATGTCCTCGGTCCTCGCCGCCCTCGGTGCGCTGAAGGGTCCGCTCCACGGCGGCGCCCCCGGCCCGGTGCTCGACATGCTCGACGCCATCGGCACGCCGCAGAACGCCGCAAGCTGGATCGAATCCACCCTCGCCAGCGGCGAGCGCCTCATGGGCTTTGGCCACCGCATCTACCGCGCCCGCGACCCGCGCGCCGATGCGCTGGCGGCAGCGCTTGAGCGACTGAAATCCACCGGCAATGTCGATGCCACCCGCACCGCCCTCGCGATTGCCGTGGAGAGCACTGCGCTCGCCGCCCTCAAGCGCCACAAGCCCGACCGGCCGCTGCTCACCAATGTCGAGTTCTACACCGCGCTCCTTCTCGAAGCGCTCGGCTTCCCGCGCGAGACCTTCACCGCCGTCTTCGCCATCGGCCGCACCACCGGCTGGATCGCGCATGCCCGCGAGCAGGCCCTCACCGGCAAGCTGATCCGGCCCAAGTCCGTCTATGTCGGCCCGGTGCCCCGCCAGGCCGCCTGACTACAAATGAAAAGGGCGACCCGGTGGGCCGCCCTCAACTCTTGCCGCGATGCGCTGACTACGCAGCGACCTTTGGCGGCAACTGCTGACCCGGGGTGCTGAGCGAGATCGCCTCCTCATCCGGGGTCATGTCGGCCGGCACGTCCGCGAACAGCGGCGTCGACAAATACCGCTCACCGGTGTCCGGCAGCATCGCGAGAATGGTCGAGCCCGCCGGAGCCGTCTCGGCAACCTTGAGCGCTGCCGCGAAGGTGGCGCCGGCGGTGATGCCGACGAAAATGCCTTCCTTCTGCGCCAGTTCCATCGACGCCTTCATCCCGTCCGGCCCGGCGATCGTGACCACCTGGTCGAACAGCTTCTCGGTGACTGCCTCGCTGGTGATCCACGGAATGAAGTCCGGGCTCCAGCCCTGGAACGGATGCGGTTTCCACGACGGGTGGCTGCCGGTCGCGGCGTGGTCGGCACGGCGCTCGGGCTGGGCCTCGCCGCTGGTCAGCATCGGCGCGCCCTCGGGCTCGGCAACGATGATCTTGGTGTTCGGCATCTTCTCGCGCAGCACCCGGCCCACGCCGGTCAGCGTGCCGCCGGTGCCGAAGCCGGTCACCCAGTAGTCGAGCTTCTCGTCGGCGAAATCGCGCAGGATTTCCTGCGCCGTCGTCTTCGAGTGCATCGCCGGGTTGGCTTCATTCTCGAACTGGCGGGTCTGGAACCAGCCATTCTGCGCCGCCAGCGCCTCGGCCTTGCGGATCATGCCATTGGCACGCTCCGCGGCCGGCGTCAGCACCACCTTGGCGCCCAGGAACCGCATCAGCTTCCGGCGCTCGACCGAAAAACTCTCGGCCATGGTCACGACAAGCGGATAGCCCTTGGCCGCGCAAACCATGGCAAGCCCGATGCCGGTATTGCCCGAAGTCGCCTCGATCACTGTCTGGCCCGGCTTCAGCGCACCGGACTTCTCCGCCGCCTCGATCACGCCGAGCGCCAGGCGATCCTTCACCGAGCCGAGCGGATTGAACGCCTCGACCTTGACGTAGAGCTTCACGCCCTTGGGACCGAGCTTGTTGATGCGGACCACTGGCGTGTTGCCGATCGTGCCCAGGATATCGTTGAACTTCATCTTCGTTTCCTCTTGCTGCCCCGTTGCGCGCAAAACTACTCGCGCCGGCAAGTGGCGACAAGTGAACCTATGGTACAGTAGTCATATGATGACTCAACGAGCCGCCCGGGATGGTGAGCTCGAGCCGAGAGCGGGCGGTATCGGCGAACGGTGGCACCGCGTTCAAACCGTGAGCAATCCGCCCATTTATTACTCACATTCGCACTGACAATTACAGATGATCACCTTCGCCATGGCATGATCGATTGTCTACCGGTGCATAGGTATAACTATTTACACGAATTAACGAACAGCATAGCGTACTGGACAAGTAGCGCTTCAGTCTCGTGTCTGTGTAATACGTGCGTGAGGACGGCAGGGCCAACCGGGCGACCGGATTGAGGGACTGCCAGGCAAGACTTCCCCAGTTTCATATGCCACCCGCGCCTCGGCGCGAGCTAGCAACGTGCCCTTTCCACCTCTGCTGCACTCAACATCGGCCCCGATCCCGGAGACCAATATGCACAGACTAGGACTAACCCTGATTGCCGCCCTGCTGGCCGCATTCAGCACGCTGGCAATCCAGCCGGCCTACGCCATTACCGCCCAGCTCCTGACCAACGGCGGATTCGAAAGCGGAAACCTGGCGGGATGGACCACCAGCGGCCTGGGCTCCAACACATGTTCCTCCGGCGGCCAGGATTGGAATGTCGCACCGGTGTCAAGCACAGGCTGCACTGTGGTGGCCCCACCTGCTGTTGGAACATTCGCCGCTTACGTGATGAACGACGGCTTTGCGGGCACCAACTACATACTGAGCCAACAGTTTTCGGTAGCTGCCGGCCTCACCAGCGCCACGCTCTCATTTGTCGCCAACTTCGTCGCTCCAACCGCCAGCGGCCGCAAATTGACCGTGGGCCTATACAAGAACACGACCCTCTTGGGGAATGTCGCAATAATCGACACCTCCGGTGGCCCCACGCCGTGGCTGACCTGGTCGATTGATGTCTCGGCGCTGCTCGTGGGCCAGGTTGGCTCAGATTTTTCGCTGCGGTTCACGAACTCCATCCCGGTGAGCTGGACGGGTCCCGGTGGCCTGGGTCTCGACAACGTTTCGCTGCTTGCGAATTTCGTCGCTGTGCCGGCGCCCGCCGGCGCCGCGTTGTTGGGAACAGCCATCGGCCTTCTCGGATGGCTCAGGTTGCGCAGAGGAAATCGCCGGCTGGCCTGATCCGACGGCAGCAGGCCGGGGCGTCGCCTATATGGCGTCGCCCCAGTCCAGCTTCTTGGCAGCCTTGAATGCCGCCTTGTCCCGGCTCGCCATAACCCTCCGCTCGAGCCCCGATTCCGCGCAGACAGACAGCGTCACCGAGAACTTGTTCTCGTCCGGCGACCGTAGCACGCGACCGGCAGCGCGCCGCCCGACGCCGGGCTGCGACACCACCAGGTAGCTGTACTTCTCGTCCTCGTAGCCGAGCGTGCCGCCCTTGAGCCGCATATGCTCGCGACTGCGGCTGAGGCGCACCGAGAAATGGCACCAGTCGGGTTCAGGCAACGGACACGCCCGCTCGTGCGGACACGGGGCAAGCACCTCGCCGCCGGCCGCGATCAGCCGGTCGCGCACCCTCATCAGTCGCTGGTAGTCGCGCGGACGTCCCGGTTCGACGATCAACAGCACGCCGCCGCAATGTGCCCACAGCCTGTCCGCCGCCGCGAGCAACTCGGCATCGCCAAGCTCCGTCAACGCATATGCGCAAGTCACCAGTGGAAACCGCCGCCCGAGCTCGAAGCGCCCAAGCTCGCCTTCCCGCACCGCAACGTCAACGGCGCCCGCCTCCGCGGCCAGCGCCTCGGCCACCGAAAGGAATGACCGATTGTGGTCGACCAGCGTCGCGCCGATGCCTGGAAAAGCCTCCGCCACCGCCCAGGCCGCAGTCCCCGGCCCTGCCCCGACATCCAGCACCGCATCCGGCGAAAATCCCGGCGACCGAGCCATCGTCTCGTCCAGCACGGCCGACACGGCAGCGTAAGTCGCCGGCATCCGGCTCAGCGCATAGGCCAGCACGTCGCCGGCGCCGCCGATCACCTGCCGGGACGCCCCACGCTGCCGGTAGTGCTCGGAGATCCGCCCGGCGCTCGCCACCAGCCCCTGCTCGCCCTCTGCCAGTTGTCGCACCGCGGCCAGCAGCCGCGCCGGAATATCGCTCAAGACCGTCCCGCCCGCTTGAGGTCGTGGGCGAGCAGTGCGTCCGCCACTGCTCGCTTGAACCGGTCCTTGTCGACGCTGGCATTGTCGACGATCTCGCGCACCCGCCAGAACTCCTGGCTGGCGAACGCACCGACATCAGCCCGCACATAGACATCCGGCCGGTACTGCAGCAGCGTCGCGTCAACCAGCCGCTCCGACATGATCTCGGTCGCCACCACCGCCGCATCGAGCAGGCTTGGTTCGATCACCTTGAGACCAGGATCGGCCGTCCGATGCACATCGATGCCGATCGTGACGTCGGCATGCGGCGCGACGAGGTTGAGGGGCAGCGGATTGGTCACCCCGCCATCGAGGAAATAGCTGCCATTGAGCGCCACCGGGCGAAACACGCTGGGGATCGCCATCGACGCCGCGATCGCCGGCCGTAGCGGACCGTCGGAGAACACGACCTCCTTCCAGCTGTAGAAGTCGGTCGAGACCACGTGGAACGGCACCTTGAGGTGCGCAAAGTCGTCCGGAAATCCCTCGGGCAGGAAGGCATTGGCAATCCCGAGCGAGTTGACCTGCAGCGACAGCCCGGTCTCCAGCAGTTGCGACAGGCTCGGCCTGTTGCGGTTCCAGAGGGTTGTCGCGATCTGCTGCAGGCTGCCCAGCACGGCGTAGGCATGTTCGCGCAATTCGGCGCCGCTCATGCCGTTGGCCCAGCCGGACCCGATCAAGGCTCCGATCGAGCTCCCCGCGATCACCGTTGGCGTCAGTCCGAGTTCGTCCAATGCCTCGATATAGGCGATATGCGCCAGCCCGCGCGCCGACCCGCTCCCCAATGCCACGCCGATCCGCATCGCTGCCTCCAGTCGGTCCGGTTATGCGACAGCGGACCGCGCAAAGCAAAGGCCCCGCCATTGCTGGCGGGGCCTTCGAACTTGAAATGCTCGCTGCGGATCAGGCGCTTGCGGGCGCTTCTTCCTTCTTGCGCTCGGCATAGATGTAGAGCGGACGCGCGTCCTTGGAATTCACCACGTCCTCGCTGATCACCACTTCCTCGACGCCGTCGAGCGACGGCAGGTCGTACATGGTGTCGAGCAGGATGCCTTCCATGATCGAGCGCAGGCCGCGAGCGCCGGTCTTGCGTTCCATGGCGAGCTTGGTGATCGCCTTCAGCGCATCCTCGTGGAAGGTCAGCTCGACATCTTCCATCGAGAACAGGCGCTGGTACTGGCGCACCAGAGCGTTCTTGGGCTCGGTCAGGATCTGGATCAGCGCCGCTTCGTCGAGATCTTCGAGCGTAGCCAGAATCGGCAGGCGGCCGATGAATTCGGGGATCAGCCCGAACCGCACCAGGTCTTCCGGCTGCACGTCCTTCAACAGGTCGCCGACGCGACGATCCTTGGGGTCCTTGACCACGGCCGCAAAGCCGATGCCCGAACCTTCCGAGCGCGCCGCGATGATCTTTTCGAGGCCGGCGAACGCGCCACCGCAGATGAACAGGATGTTCGTCGTGTCCACCTGCAGGAATTCCTGCTGCGGGTGCTTCCTGCCGCCCTGCGGCGGCACGGAGGCCACGGTGCCTTCCATGATCTTCAGCAGGGCCTGCTGGACGCCTTCGCCCGACACGTCGCGGGTGATCGACGGGTTGTCGGACTTGCGGCTGATCTTGTCGACTTCGTCGATGTAGACGATGCCGCGCTGCGCCTTCTCGACATTGTAGTCGGCGGCCTGCAGCAGCTTGAGGATGATGTTCTCGACGTCCTCGCCGACATAGCCGGCTTCGGTCAGGGTCGTCGCATCCGCCATCGTGAACGGCACATCGAGGATGCGGGCCAGCGTCTGCGCGAGCAGCGTCTTGCCGGTACCGGTCGGGCCGATCAGCAGGATGTTGGACTTCGAGAGTTCGATGTCCTGGTTCTTGGTGGCGTGGTGCAGGCGCTTGTAGTGGTTGTGCACCGCGACCGACAGCACGCGCTTGGCCCGGAACTGGCCGATCACGTAGTCATCCAGCACCTTGCAGATTTCGGCTGGCGTGGGCACGCCGTCCGAGGACTTCAGCGAGGTGGTCTTGTTCTCCTCGCGGATGATGTCCATGCAGAGTTCGACGCATTCATCGCAGATGAACACGGTCGGTCCGGCGATAAGCTTCCGGACCTCATGCTGCGATTTCCCGCAGAACGAGCAGTAGAGCGTGTTCTTGCTGGATTCGCCGCTAGTGGTGTCCTTGGACATCCTGTCACTCCTGGGAGAATGGGCCCCCATACCCGGCTAGGTTGAACGCTAGCCCCGCTATCCTGAACAAAAGGTAAGTCCGACCGACCTTAATGGCCAGCCGGACCCCCTGCAATCACACAAGTGTCACACTGAGGTGCGGCTCTGCCGTTCACCTTAATGTCTAAAAGGCTCAAGAAGCTGCCTCGGGCTCGGCCCGCTTTTCGTAGATCGAATCGATCAGCCCGAACTCCTTGGCCTCTTCCGGGCTGAGGAAGCGATCGCGCTCCAGCGCGTTGTGGATCGCGTCGTAGGACTGGCCGGTATGCTTGACGTAGATCTCGTTGAGCCGCCGCTTCAGCTTTTCGGTGAACTGGGCGTGGATCATGATGTCGGTCGCCTGGCCCTGGTAGCCGCCCGAAGGCTGGTGCACCATGATCGACGAGTTCGGCAGAGAACCGCGCATCCCGGCCGCGCCGCCGGCGAGCAGCAGCGAGCCCATCGAGGCCGCCTGTCCGGTGCAAAGCGTCGCCACCGGCGGACGGATGAACTGCATCGTGTCGTAGATCGAGAGCCCCGACGTCACCACGCCACCCGGCGAGTTGATGTACATGTTGATCTCTTTCTTCGGGTTCTCGGACTCGAGGAAGAGAAGCTGCGCCACGATCAGCGAGGCCATGCCGTCTTCGACCGGGCCGGTCACGAAGATGATCCGCTCCTTGAGCAGGCGCGAGTAGATGTCGAACGCCCGCTCACCGCGGTTGGTCTGCTCGATGACGGTGGGCACGAGGTAGTTGGTGAAGGTATCGACCGGATCTCTCATTTCGAGATGTTTGCCCCTGGTTGAGGAAGAATCAGCACTCGCGGCCGACTTCAGGCGATGCCCTGTTAAGGGCGGGTAAAGCGACAGATAGGCGCCAATGTGGCGGCTCGCAACGTGCCTATAGTTGCGCTGCGTGATCGCCCACCGAAAGCTGCCCGGATGGTTAGGACAGCGATCGAACCAAACCGCCCCTTCGCGCGTTGCGAGCCGCAACGACCCCGGGAGCCCGCCAGTGCCTCATCTGCATGTCCTGTTGAACAGCCGTTCCGGCTCCGCCAGCCTCGACGCCGCGACGCTGCGTGAACGACTGGAGCAGGTGGGTTTCACCGCCACAATCGATGCCGACCAGGACTGGTCGTTCCGCGCCCGCCTGCGCGCCGCGCGCCGCAGCAAGGCCGACATCCTCGTTGCGGCCGGCGGGGATGGCACGGCTACGGCGCTCGCGGAGGTCGCGTCCGAAACCGGCAAGCCCCTCGCCATCCTGCCGATGGGCACGGCGAACCTTTTGGCCCGCGACCTCAACCTTCCGCTCGTCGTCGACAACTGGATCACCGCCCTCCCCACCTTCGTCGAGCGCCGCATCGACCTCGGACGGGTCAATGATCGCGTCTTCCTCCACAAGGTGGTCATCGGCTTCGTCCCCGCCATCGCCGCCGGCCGCGAAAAGCTCCGCGGTGCCGCCTCGCTCGCCGCCAGCCTCGCCTTCATGGGTTATGCCGCCCGCCGCATCATCCGCGCCCGCCGCATCGCCCTCGAAGTCACCCGCGACAACGAAGCCCCGCATATCGATCGCCTGCAGGCCGTGGCTATTGCCAACAATTCCTACGACGAAGCCTTTGGCGCCGTGTTCTCGCGCTCGACACTCGATGCCGGGCACCTCTCGGTCTACAAGCTCACCAGCGTCACCCTGCTGAAGGCCGTCAGCCTGGCCGCCGGCGTCGTCATCGGCCGCTGGCAGGACGATGCCGCACTCACCATAGAAACCGCCGAGCAGGTCCTGATCCGCTCGCGCCGGAAGCGCCTGAAGGTCATGCTCGACGGCGAAATCGAGTTCTTGCCCACTCCGCTCAATTTCCGCATCGATAAGCAGGCGCTCACCGTCCTCGCCCCGCCGCTCGCGACGGACGCGACAGCGGCTCAGCCCGAGGAGGCCGTCGCATGAGAATCGCACACGTCTCCGACCTCCATTTCGGCCATCACGATCCAGCGGTGGCCGAAGCCCTCGCCGCCGAACTCAGGGCGCAAAGCCCAGATCTCCTGATCGTCAGCGGCGACTTCACCCAGGTCGGCAGCGAGGACGAGTTCGAGGAAGCGCGCCGCTGGCTCGACGAACTGGCGTTCCCCTTCCTCGCCGTTCCCGGCAACCACGACGTGCCGGCGCGCAACCTCGTCCGCCGCTTCGCCTCGCCCTATGGCCTCTACAAGCGCCACATCGCGCACGAGACCGAGCCGTTCCTCGAAACCAACGGCATCGCCTTTGCCGGCATCAACACTGCCCGCCGCATGCGGCTCGAACTCAACTGGTCGCACGGCTCGATCCGCCAGCGCCAGTTGCGCGAACTTGAAGGCCGTTTCGCCGCCGCGAGCCCCGACGCCGTGCGAGTGGTCATCGCCCACCACCCCTTGCTCCAGCCCGAAACCCCGGCGCTGAAGCCGATGCGGGCAGTCGATCGCGCCGACGAAGCGCTCGAGACGTTCGCCCATCTCGGCGTCCGCCTCGTCCTCTCCGGCCACTTCCACATGAGCTACGTGCGCCGCCACGCCTACGAGGTGAAGGTCGGCACCCCGGCAGGCCCGCGCCCGTCGGCCGCCGCCCCCATCCTTGTCTGCCAGGCGTCCTCGGCCATCTCGACCCGCCTCCGCGGCGAGCCCAACGCCTACAACCTCATCGACTTCGGTCCCGAACCCGACCGCATCGCTATCGCCGTCCGCGATTGGACCGGCACCGACTGGCGCACCCGCGAAGCCACGCCACCACAGAAGCTACCCGAGGAAGTGGCGACCTGACTTGCGGCGGGTAAGGAATTTCCTTACATTGATGACATGATCAAGAGCAGGCTGACCAGCAAGGCGCAGACTACCATCCCCCAGCCCGTGCGCACCGCACTCGGGCTCAGGGACGGCGACGAACTCGCCTACCAGATCGACGGCAATCGCGTCATCGTCACCAAGGCGACGATCGTTGCGCTCGACGATCCGTTTGCCCTGTTCGAAGAGTGGGACAGCGACGCGGACCGGGTAGCCTATGCCAAGCTTTGAGACCGGCGACGTCGTCCGCGTCCCCTTCCCCTACACCAATCGCGAAACCACCCAGCACCGCCCCGCGCTCGTCATCTCAGACGGCGCCATCGGCTCCGGAATGTTCCTGTGGGTGCTGATGATCACCAGCGAGTCCAACCGGCCTTGGCCGGGCGACGTGCCGCTCGGCGACAGCTACGCGGCAGCCGGTCTCCCGGCGCCTTCGCGTATCCGCACCTTGAAGATGGCGACCATCGAGTCCGCAACGGCCGAACCGATCGGCAAGCTGGGTGCAGCCATGTTGACCGAGGTCCAATCGCAGGTCCTGAACCTGCTCGGTCTTAAGCGCTTTTGAACTCCACCTTCACGCCCTTTTGGCGGAAATAGGCCTGCATCATCTTGCGGCCGGCTCGGTTGTTCTGCGCCAGCTTGGCCGGATCGAACAGCGCCTCCTTGGCCCCGGCCTTGGCAAGTGCGCCCTTCAGCGCCGCGATATGCTGGTCGATGTCGCGGTTATTGTCCTCGAGCGAGACGTAGATGTTGTCGATCGCTTGTTCGAGCGTGATGTCGCTCATGGCTCGGGCCTCCGGCATCCGTGTTTTGCGGCAACGCATAGCCGGTTTGTCGCGAACGGCAAGCGCTTTCAGCACCTTCCCTCGCTACGCGCCGGCCGTTACGTTGCGGTGAACACTCCCGCCGCAGGTATGCCTTGACCGACGCCCTTCCCTTCTCCCTCGCCGACCGCCGCGCCACCGCCCAGCCCCGCGATCTCGCCTTCTACCGCGACCCCTACGCCTTCTACGATGCCGTGCACGCCGGCTCCCCGGCCTTCTTCTGGGACAATTACGGCCACTGGTGCTTCGCCGGCTTCAAGGATGTGAGCCTGCTGCTCCGCGACAAGCGTTTCGGCCGCCAGATCCTCCACCTGATGAGCCGCGACGAGCTCGGCATGGCACCGCCCAAGCCGCACACCGCAGCTTTCGACCAGACCGAGAAATTCTCGCTGCTCACCCTCGAGCCGCCCACCCACACGCGCCTCCGCGCGCTGGTCAACCGCGCCTTCGTCTCGCGCAATGTCGAGCAGCTCCGCCCCCGCATCGAACGCCTCACTAACGAGCTGATCGACGCCTTCGAGCCCGCTGGCCACACCGAGCTGCTCCGCTCTTTCGCCGTGCCTATCCCCGCCGTCGTCATCGCCGAAATGATCGGCATGCCGGCCGAGATGGCGATGCAGCTCGTCGATTGGTCCAACCGCATGGTCGCCATGTACATGTATGGCGTCAGCTACGAGACCGAGCTCGATGCCAACCAGGCCTCGATCGAGTTCATGGCCTATATCCGCGAGATGATCGCCGCCCGCCGCGCCAACCCGCGCGAGGACCTCCTCACCCATATGCTCACCGCCGAAATCGATGGCGAAAAGCTTACCGAGGACGAGGTGATCTCGACCACGATCCTGCTCCTCAATGCCGGCCACGAGGCAACCGTCCACACCACCGGCAACGCGGTCAAAGCCATCCTCGACAGCGGCCTCGACCCCGCGACGCTCTTTTCCGACGAGAAGCAGACCGAAGCCACCGTCGAGGAGTGCCTCCGCTTCGACGCCCCGCTGCACATGTTCACCCGCTACGCCCTGCAGGACGTGACGCTGGAGAACGGTCTCAGCTTCAAGCAGGGCGAAACCATCGGCCTCATGCTCGGCGCCGCCAACCGCGACCCGGCCCGCTTCGCCCACCCCAATCGGTTCGACCCGTTCCGCACCGACGGCGCCAATGTCAGCTTCGGCGCCGGCATCCACTTCTGCATCGGCGCCCCTCTCGCCCGCATCGAGCTGCAGGTGGCGCTGAAAACCCTGTTCACCCGCCTCCCAGGCCTGCGCTTCGCCGAGCCCCCGCAATACAAGAACATCTACCACTTCCACGGCCTCGAGCAGCTGCAGGTGACCTGGTGAAACCCCTCCTCCTCGCGACGGCCTTCATTGCCCTAACCGTCCCGGCCTTCGCTGCCGGCGGCCCGATCGAGTTCTCGACCGATCCCGGTCCCGCCCTCAACATCGCCCGCGCCCTCATGGGCGAAGAGCGCGGCACTCCGCTCGCTGATGCCGAAACCGTCACGATCGCCCTCATCGATCTCGACGAGGACGGCACCAACGACATCTTCGCCTTCGCCGACGCCAGCTATTTCTGTGGCACCGCCGGCTGCATCCCGCGCCTCTACCGCCTCGATCGCGACACCGCCAAGTGGCAGGAACTCCCGATCGAAACCGACGCCTTCATCAACGCCGCCCCCGAAAACTGGTCCATCGCCCCCGCCCACGCCGGCACGTGGAAAGTGCTCCAGTTGCAGACCGACATACTCAGGCTCTACTTCGCCTGGAACGGCACCGCCTTCGTCCAGGTCGAGCGGAAGTAGCTACCCGCTCAACCCCGCCAACACCTCCGGCACCAATCCCGGCAAATCCTCCGCGATCAGCCCCGGCTTCCCCCACCGGTTGGCCGCCTCGCCATGCACCCAGGCGCCGGCCGCCGCCGCATCGAACCCGGCCATCCCCTGCGCCAGAAACCCGCCGATGATCCCGGCGAGCACGTCGCCCGAGCCGGCCGTGCCCAGTGTCGGCGGCGCATTGTCGTTGATCACTGCCCTCCCGTCCGGCGCCGCCACCACGGTGTCCGCGCCCTTCAGCAGCACCGTCGCCCCGCACCGCGCCGCCGCCGCCCGCGCCCGCTCGACCTTAGATCCCATCACCGCGCCGAACAGCCGCTCGAACTCCCCCTCATGCGGCGTCAGCACCACCGGGCGCGCCGGATTGGCCCGGATCGCCTCGAACAGCGCGTCCGGCGCATCGCGAAAACTGGTCAGCGCATCGGCATCGAGCACCGCTGCCGGTCCGCCCGCCAGCACGGCAAGCACATTGGCCCGCGTCGCCTCGCCCACGCCTGCCGCCGGGCCGATCACGAACGAGCGCACCTTGTGCTCGCTCATCAGCAGCGACAGGCTCGCTGCCCCGTCCGACGGCTTCAGCATGATCGCCGTCACATGGTTGGCCTGCACCAGCAGCGCCTGATGCGCCCCGGTCAGCGTCACCAGCCCTGCCCCCGCCCGCAGCGCCGCCAGCGCCGACAGCCGGCTCGCGCCCGTCTGTAGCGGCCCGCCTGACATCACCATGCAATGCCCGCGCGAAAACTTGTGCCCCGCCGCCTCGAGCTGCGGCACCCGCCACAGCCGCGGCCCATTGTGCCAGAGCCGCGCCCCGATCTGGTCCAGCACTGCCTCCGGAATGCCGATCTGCCTGAGCGCAACCTCCCCGCATAGCCCCCGCCCCGGCAACAGGAAATGCCCCGGCTTCAGCCGGAAGAACGTCACCGACGCCGTCGCGCGCACGGCAACGCCCCGCACCTCACCCGTCGCTCCATCAAGCCCGCTCGGCACGTCCACCGACACCACCGGCAGCCCGGACGCGTTCACCGCCTCGATAAGCCCCCGCAGCTCACCCTCGACATCCCGATCGAGCCCCGCCCCCAGCAGCGCATCGACAATCACCTCGGCCGGCTGCAACCCATCCGCCCGCGCCGGCTCCACCAGCCCCCTCCACAAATCGGCAAACAGCGCCGCATCGCCTCTGAGCTTCTCGCGCGCGCCGAACAAAGCCAACCGCACCTCGCGCCCCGCCCGCCGCAACGCCTCGGCCGCAACAAACCCGTCCCCGCCATTATTCCCCGGCCCGCACAGCACCAGCACCCGCCCCTCCGGGTACCGGCCTGCCACGAACTCGGCCACGGCCTTCCCCGCCGCCTCCATCAGGTCGACCGACTTCACCCCAGCAGCCACCGCCAACTGGTCGGCCCGGGACATTTCGGCTGGCGTAAGGAGGATGCGATCGGTGTTCATGGCAGGAGCGTAGCAAGCACCAGCGCCGATGCCCATGGTTGCCCGCGTGGCATCCACCCAACGGGTGTCATCCCTGCGAAGGCAGGGATCCAACTCGCCTCCCGCGCCAGCCAAGAGCTGGACCCCTGCCTTCGCAGGGCAATCGCGCCTCGCCCGCCGCCCAAACAAAAAAGGCCGCCCCGAAGGGCGGCCCAAAAACCTCGTCGCAGCACCAGCTTAGTGGTGGTGCTCCTCCGGAACCTCGTTGTCGTCCGCCGCGATGATGTTGGCGAGCTCGGCGCGGGTCATCTTCTTGTCGGTCTTTTCCGCAAGCTCGATCACGTAGTCGATGACCTTGTTCTCGAACACCGGCGCGCGCAGCCCGGCCAACGCCTGCGGGTTCTTGCGGTAATAGTCGTAGACCTGCTGCTCCTGGCCCGGGAAGCGACGCACCTCGGCGATCAGCGCCTGCTGGTGCTCGTCCTCGGTCACCTCGATCTTGTTCTCGTTGCCGATCTCGGCGACGACGAGACCCAGGCGCACGCGGCGCTCGGCGATCGTGCGGTACTGCTCCTTGGCGGCTTCCTCGGTCGTGCCCTCGTCCTCGAACGAACGGCCGTGGTGCTCGACTTCGTGCACAACGCGCTGCCAGATCGTGTCGAACTCGGCGTCGACCAGCTGGCCCGGCACGTCGAACTTGTGGCCCTCGTCGAGCGCATCGAGGATCTGGCGCTTGATCGCCTGGCGGCTCATCGAGTCGAGCGCCGCCTTCATCTGGTCCTTCACCGCGTCGCGCAGCGCCGCGACGTTCTCGAGCCCGAGGGACTTGGCGAACTCGTCGTTCAGCTCACCCGCCTTGGGGCCGTCGATGTGGAGGATCACCACTTCGAAGTCCGCCTTCTTGCCGGCGAGGTTTTCCTGCGAGTAGTCCTTGGGGAACGTGACCTTGACCGTCTTGGTCTCGTTCTTCTTCATCCCCACGAGCTGCTCTTCGAAGCCCGGAATGAATTCGCCCGAACCGACGGTCAGGTGCGCATGGTCGGAGGAGCCACCGGCGAACGCCTCACCCTTGATCGTGCCCTTGAAGCTGAGGCCGAGCCGGTCGCCATTCTCGACGACGCCGTCCTCGCCCTTCTCCTCGTAGCCGCGCTGCTGCGCGAACACGCGCTGCACTTCCTTGTCGATATCGGCTTCCTCGATCTCGACCACCGGACGGTCGACCTTGAGGCCCTTGAAGTCCATCAGCTTGACCGGCGGCAGCACTTCGTAGCTGACGTCGAAATTGAGGTCGGCGCCACCATCGAGCACCTTGTTGATGACCTCCTGGTCTTCCGGCAGGTCGACCTTGGGCTGCGTCGCAGCGCGCTCCGAACGGTCGTCGAGCGTCTTGGAGACGGTCGAATTGATCGCGTCCGACAGCACTTCCGACATCGCCGAACGACCGAACATCTTCTTCATGTGCGCCATCGGCACCTTGCCGGGGCGGAAGCCCTTGATGTTCGCGGTGCCCTTGAGTTCTTCGAGGCGCGCGTCGAGCCGATCGCTCAGGTCCTTCGCCGGAATGACCAGGGAGAGTTTGCGCTTGAGGCCCTCGTTGAGGGTTTCCGTGACAGCCATTGGGTGTTCCCGTTGTTCTTCAAATCTCGTGTGGCCGGAGGTGCCGTGGCGGATTGGTGCGGGTGAGAGGGCTCGAACCTCCACGCCTTGCGGCGCTGGAACCTAAATCCAGTGCGTCTACCAGTTCCGCCACACCCGCAAGGTGCCCCGTCGGCCGGGTCGCGTGCATATATGGCAAGAAGTGGGGAAGGTCAAAGGGGGATGGGGGCAATAGCCCGCTCACCCACGCTGCCGAGCTTGCCGCGTCTCCAGGTCCCCGGTGGTGTCCCCACCAGTTTCTTGAAAGCGCGACTGAACGCTGCCTCGGACTCGTAGCCGACCTCGGCCGCTGCCTGCGCAATGCTCACCATCGGGTTTTCCAGTCGCCGGGCGGCGAGCTGCATCCGCCAGCGCGCCAGATACTGCATCGGCGGCTCGCCGGTGAAGGTCGTGAACCGCTGTGCGAAGACCGAGCGCGACATGCCCGCCGCACGCGCCAGGATCTCGATGCTCCAGTCATTGCCGGGGCGCCCGTGGATCATTTGCAGCGCGATCCCGATCTGCGGGTCGCGCAACCCGGCGAGCCAGCCGCCCGAGCCCATCGGAAGCTCGTCGACATACTGACGGACCACCTGCACGAACAGCAGCTCCGCGAGCTTGGCAAGCACCGTTTCGCTACCCGACTGCCGGTTCTCGGTCTCCGATACCGCATGCCAGATCAGGTGTGACAGCCAGCCATTGGCAGCCGAGCGGCCATAAAGCACGCGCGGCAGCGATTGCAGGAACGGGTTGTAGGGCCTGATATCGCAGCCGATGTAGCCGCAGATGAACCGGCACGCATCCGGACCGGCCCCTTCGTTGAGGATGTACGGCAGAGTGCGGTCACTCGGCCGAGCATAGATCGCTAGGTCCGGCTTGGCCCTGAGGCCGATCGCCGAGCAGAAGGCGTGAGCATCGTCCAGCGGGTAGACCGCGATGTCGCCGGCGTTCAGCCGGGTCGGCGGCATCGAACCATCGATGAACTCCGCCCAGCATGACCCCTCCAGCAGGGTGTGGAAGGCGAATACGTACTGGGAGTCCGGCATCACGCTGCCCGCAATGACCGACGCCTTCGGCGTTTCGGCTACCCACGGGTCATGAAACGTATTGTCGAAGAAGATCGCGCCCGTCAGGCGCACCGCCTTCAGCACATCGGACAACACATCCATCGCGCCCATCCCCCTCCGGATAGCACCCTCAACTTCCCGCACACACGCCCGACAAATGCAAGCGTGTCGGTCCGGGCCGGAGCGTTTCGAGCAAAGGAACAGGACGATCGGCCATTTCCTGGCCGCCGAGCCAGGCCTAGCCTCACGATTGCGGCACGTTCACCTCAGGGAGGAACAGATGAACGACGGCGATATCGGTACATTTGCCCAGGATCTTCGCGGCCCGGTCTTCCAGCCGGCAGACACCGGCTACGACGAGGCGCGCAGCCTGTACAACGCCATGATCGACAAGCACCCCCTCGCCATCGCCCGCTGTTCCGACACGGCGGACGTGATCGCGGCCGTGAACTTCGGACGTGCCAGCGGACTGCCCATCGCCATCCGTGGTGGCGGCCACAACGGGCCGGGGCTGGGGAGCGTCGACGATGGCCTGGTGATTGACCTGTCCGACATGAAGGGCGTCCGCGTCGACCCGATCGCCCGCACCGCCCGCGTCGGCGCCGGCTGCACCACCGGCGACGTTGACCACGCCACCCATGTCTTCGGCCAGGCGGTGCCCTTCGGCATCATTTCGACCACCGGCGTTGCCGGCCTCACGCTCAGCGGCGGCCACGGCTACCTCAGCCGCCAGTACGGGCTCGCCGTCGACAACCTGCTCGAAGCCGATGTCGTGCTCGCCGACGGCAGCTTCGTCACCGCCAGCGAAACCCAGAATGCCGACCTCTTCTGGGCGCTACGCGGCGGCGGCGGCAATTTCGGCGTAGTGACGAGCTTCCTCTTCCGCACCAATCCGGCCAAGGTCCTCTACGGCGGCCCGATCGTCTACGCCATCGAGGACGCCGAAAAGGTCATGCGCTGGTACCGGGAGTTCCAGGCCACTGCACCTCGGGAATTCTACATCTTCCTCGGCCTGCAGGGCATCCTGCCCACTGCGCCCTTCCCCGAGGAACACTGGAACAAGATCATGTGCGTCCTGCTCGTCGCCCATAACGGCGAGGACGGCGAAGCCCAGGTCAATGCCATCCGCAAGCAATTGCCAACGCCCCTGTTCGACTGGTGCGGGCCCATCCCATACACGGGCCTGCAGTCCATGTTCGACCCGTTCTATCCCAAAGGCATGCAGTGGTACTGGAAGGGCGACTTCGTAAAGACCCTGCCGGATGCCGCGATAGCCGCGCATGTCGCCCATGCCCGCAAGGCCAACATCACCTCCTGCATGCACCTCTATCCCATCGATGGCGCCGTACACGACCGGAAGTCGGCCGACACCGCCTGGAACACGCGCGACGCAACCTGGTCCATGGTGATCGTCGGCGTCAGCCCCGACCCGGCCGACAAACATTCAATCCGCGACTGGGCCACCGGCTACTGGCGCGACGTGCACCCCCACGATCTTGCCGGCGCCTACCCCAACTTCATGATGGCCGACGAGGGCGACGCCCGACTGCACGCCACCTTCGGCAGCAACTATCCCAAACTCCAGGCCATCAAGAAGAAGTACGACCCGACCAACCTCTTCCGGGTCAATCACAACATCCCTCCGGCCTGACGGGCCAAGTGCTGGTGGCGCCGTCGAGGTGGCGCCACCTCCCCCTCAAACAGCCACCACCCGAGCCGGCGGCTGCGTTTGCCGCGCGATCTCCCCCGCCGCCGCCTCGATGGCGCCCGCGCCATGCGGAATGCCCAGCGCCTGCATCCCGGCCTCCATCGAGGCGAGCGCCCCGAGCACCATGTGCGCGTTCACGTGCCCCATGTGCGCCACCCGCAGGAAGTCGCCGTAGGCCGGTTCGCTCGAGAGCGCCATGCCGAGCCCGATGCCCAGGGTCACCCCCGCCTCGGCCTCCAGCCACTTGCGCAGCGCCCCCGCCCCGCCATTGCCGATCCGCGCTGCCGTGACGGAGCGTCCGCGATACTTCGGCTCGGCAATGTTCAGCCCGATCGTCGGAACGCCCACACTCCACGCGTCGAACGCCGCCCACACCGCCGAAGCCATCATCTCGTGCCGGCGCCACACCTGCGGCAACCCCTCCTCCTCGAGGATCATGCTCAGCGACTCGCGCAGCCCGAACAGATGCGCCGTCGGCGCCGTGCCGCCGAAATAGTGATAGAACTCTTCCGCCTGCCCGCGCGGTCGCCAATCCCAGTATGGCGTCGAGAGCCCAGCCCGCTGCGACACGTCCAGCGCCCGCTCCGAGAACCACACGAAACCGAGCCCCGGCGGCAGCATCAGCCCCTTCTGGCAGGCCCCCACCAGCACATCCACGCCCCACGCATCCATCCGCATCCGGTCGCAGGCCAGCGAGGCGATGGCATCGACCGCCAGCAGCGCCGGATGCCCCACGCCGTCGATCGCCGCCCGGATCGCTGCGATGTCGCTCAGCGCCGACGAAGCAGTGTCGACATGCGTAACGAGCACGGCGCGAATGGCATGCGCCTTGTCTGCCGCCAGCGCCTCGGCAATCCGCTGCGGATCGGCCGGGCTCGATTTGCCGAAATCGATCAGCTCGACGTCGACACCCATGCGCGTTGCCGCATCCGCCCAGCCGTGTCCGAACCGCCCTGTGGCCGCAACGAGCGCCCGGTCGCCGCGCGAAAACATGTTGCTGATCGCCGCTTCCCAGGCGCCATGCCCGTTGGCGATGTAGATCGCGACATACTGCTCGGTCATCGCCAGGCGCTTGAGGTCGGCCACCACGCCATGCGTCAGCTCGACGATCTCGCCCTCGTAGATATTGGGCGAAGCCCGGTGCATGGCATTGAGCACCCGCTCCGGCACCACTGAAGGGCCCGGAATGGCGAGATAGGTGCGGCCGGATTCATATGCCATGCGTCGGGATCCTGGTGGAGTTCACCACACTGTGGGCCATTTCGCCTGCCTCGTCACGAGGCTCTGGCGACGTGCCGCAATGCCCGGAATGGTCGTATGTCCACGCAAGCGGCACGCTGATGACCACGAACTGCGCCGCATGCCCATGATTTAGGCACGAACCCCGCCATCTCTTTCACCTTCTCATGCAACTACGTCAAATAGCGCATTGTGATCGCGCGCATTTTCGGTGTCTGGATGCGCTGGCACGGGCCCTGCATACAGCCCTGCGGCACTGACCGGTGCCCAAGTGGAGGCCTGAATGAAAAAGATCGAGGCAATCGTAAAGCCGTTCAAGCTCGACGAAGTGAAGGAAGCGCTGCACGAAG